>Ga0207935_1000114_pt1 | contig 21673 bp, 21 predicted proteins | sample LakMenEpi30Aug10_FD_150746 | JGI IMG/M metagenome (GOLD analysis project Ga0207935, IMG submission 150746) | Freshwater microbial communities from Lake Mendota, WI - 30AUG2010 deep hole epilimnion (SPAdes) | ecosystem: Environmental > Aquatic > Freshwater > Lake > Epilimnion/Euphotic zone ...
CTAGAGCCAGGCTTGGCTTTAAATCTCCTCTCGATTTCCTCCACTCTATTTCTAAACCTTCCAAACTCTAATGTGGTGCGTTTGTTCCTTGACTTTTCCAACTGCTCAGCATTGGCTGCCGGGGCAACAAGCCCGAGGGCTGCGGTTGCAGTGAGAAGCAGAACTGAGAATGAACGTGACATGGATTGAACCATTTAGTAACGACAAAACTATAGCATATTTCTTCTATTTTGTCAATAGTAGCCAACATCACTTTTTGAGGGGAAATGAAAAAGCCGGAGCGCGCAATGCGTTCCGGCGAGGGGAGTGTGAGGAGGAATATCCTCAATTCAAATCTGGTGCTCACCACACAGATTCGCAACGAAGCCCATTAGGCTCATCGCAGGCATACGCACTTCTCATGGCGTTGATATTGGCTGTTTTAACTAAAAAACATTCTTTACTCCTACCACTACTATCCATAACACAAACAACCTTGGAAATCCCGTCGGCATGAGCCGGAACAGCGAGCCCGAGGGCTGCTGCGGAGAGAAGGAAAAGTGCTGAGACTGAAAGTGAGCGCATGGATTGAACCATTGACAGCTTTAAAACTATAGCATATTTCTTCTATTTTGTCAAGAGTAGTCAACATCACTTTTTGAGGGGGAAATGAAAAAGCCGGACACTGGGTACCGGCTTTAATGGGGCTGGGGAGATCAGGGAATATATCTCGATGTTCTTTTTAATAGGTTTGAAACTATCCACAATACCCCAATTATTTGTAATACAATAGACCAAATATTATATTTGTCTTTTTGATAAGACAATTTATTTTTTGTGATTTTCCTTAAAGCTGGGTCATCGTGTGATATGAGATAGCATGGTATTTTACTTATCAATTTAGTTTCTTTTGGATCTTCGATGCAAACCCTCTGTTCCGGGAATGTAATCACATTCCTATTACCAAGAGATGGTTGAGCTGAAGCCGGAGCTCCTGATACGAGCCCGAGGGCTGCGGTTGTGGCGGTGAGAAGGAAAAGTGCTGAGAATGTACGACGCATGGATTTCTCCACTTACAACAATAATGTTATAGCATATTTCTCAAATTTTATCAATAGTAGACAACATCACTTTTTGATGAGAAAATGAAAAAGACCGGACACTGGGTGTCGGTCTTTTTAAAAAGTCTAAGCTAAGTGGTATATTCTAATCTAATGTTAATCTAATCGAGTGAATATTTTGAACTGGAATTAAATCAATTATGCTACTTCTTAGTGTAGTGATAATATTTAAAGCTTTATCTCTATGTTCCTTTTTAGTAGTATATTGGGATATTTCCCAATCAAAATCGCTACCAAGGATTATATGTAGGTGTTTTCCAGTTTTAAGACCAATCCTAAAGTAGTATCTATCCCAAGTATTACTTCTTGCATACTCAATACCTATTGGGGAAATATACTCTACCTGCTCATCTATAAAAGCTAGGTCATTAAGTTCAGGAAGCCTGATCAAATTAGCCATGAAAATAAATAAGGAAGTGGTCAAAAAAACTATAGCACATTTCTTCTATTTTGTCAAGGGTAGTCAACATCACTTTTTGAGGGGAAATGAAAAAGCCGGAGCGCGCAATGCATTCCGGCGAGGGGATATGGGAGGTATGTGCTCAGTGCACATCTGGCGCTCCCTGAAGGGTACTAGGGGGAGGGATAATTAAAGTATTGCTGTAGGTTAAACATGTACGTGCCTTATCTTGAATTGGTTCAGGATAAGATCCTGGTTGCCTTAGCTCTAGATCAACAATTGTCGTACGTACAATTAACTTGGGACATTCTCTATCTTCAAGATCTAAATATTGAAACTTTAAATTATTCAAACACCACTCCCGAGCAGTATCTTTTCCTACTCTAGGGTTACTGATCCTGTCACTCAATAAATCTTGACAAGTTGAGTACACTTGAGCTTCTGCTGGATACAGCCCTAGGGCTGCTGTGGCGGTGAGAAGGAAAAGTGCTAAGAATGAACGTGACATGGATTGAACCATTTAGTACGACAAAACTATAGCATATTTTGCTATTTTTGTCAAGAGTAGATAACATCACTTTTTAAGGGGGTGGAAATTCTCATGGGTTTCTTCGGCAAAGGTATCTGAGGCATGTACATATTTGGTTGTGGTCTCGAGGGATTCATGTCCGAGTAATACTTTAATCGCGGCGGGATTGGCTCCTGATTCAGCTAAATAGGTAGCAAAGCCATGCCTGAGGGTATGGGCGGAGATAGGGTAGGGGATATTGAGTAATAGGCGATAGGATTTGATTTTGGATTGGAGATAATTCTCGGATATATGGGAATTGAGTAGGGAAGAGGGGAGAGTATGATCTTTTATTTGTTCTTTGAGGGTATCAAAAGTTTTTTTGGTGATAAATACAAAGCTAAATTGATTGATATACTCCCCTGCTTGATATTGAGAGGGGAGAGCTTGCTTGATAATTTCATATCTTTGTGTCAAATATTCATCTAATATACTATGTGCTCGCGGGGTTAAATAGACAAATCTCTGCTTATTCCCCTTGCCTCTTATCAAAATTTTGGAATCATCTTGATGAATTTGATCAATAGTTAAATGAGTAACTTCAGAAATTCGCATTCCTGAGGCAAAAATTAATTCTAATATAGTTTGATTCCTGAGGCCAATAAATGCATTAGATTCTAATTCTTTTGGAGATTCTATGAATTGAATCAAAGTCTCTAACTCCGGTAAATGTAATTTATACTTCCCTAGCTTCATTAATTTGATTTGCTGAGGTAATAAGGGACATGGGTGTTCATTGTCTATCAAGTATACAAAATATGACCTGATACTGGTTAGCATTCGGTTTATAGTTTTGGGTTCTAGGGGTTTCGCTTTTTGATTTTGTGATTTAGCTTTGAATACTTGTCTGTCTTCAGCTAATAAATCTGCCTGATATATAATTATGGTTTTTTTGGTAATGTTATGGAATTCAAAATCATTATCGCTCAAAAATTTCTCAAAAATCAATAAATCTCTTTCATAATTATGAATAGTAGCCTTTGAATAGTTACTAGTAGTCAAAAAAAGTAAAAAGTCTTCTAATAAGGGCAATTTTTGGGATACTGGCATATATATGCTATTTAATTGGTATTAGGGTTAAGATCTGTGATCTGATTGGAGTAACATGGTATAGAACCCGTCCACACCCGGTCCCTCCCATACCTTGTTTGGGAGGGACCACCCTCGCCAGCGAGGGACAAAGATAGATGTCCTCCCTGCCTACCGCAGGCAGGCAAAGGAGGATAGTTCTCTTGAACATTCTTTGTAGTTTCCCAAAAACAAATCCCATTTGCAAGGAAGGGGAAGTGGTGATTATGTAAAATGAACTATATATCTTTATTCCTGTATGCCTAACGGAGTATAATAATGATTATACTCTGTTACTATGATATTGTCAAATTATGAATTATTACAAAATATAATACTCTCCCCCCCCCTTCATATAAAATTATATTTATCTAAACAAATAACAATTATTACTTTGAATTATATTCTTCTCTCCACACGACTTCTGGTATAGCTGCTATAATACCAAATATTAACCAGGTAAATCCCATTAAGAAATTATCATTAAACATTCCCGTAATAAGTATTGTCAGTAAACTGCCAAATAGTATTGTAGCTAAAGTCTGCTCATTTTTTATGATTATAAATCCTTGTTTTGTAATTATATATAGGAAGGATAAGAATAATGAAATAGAAATTATACCACCTGCAGAAGCAACAGCTAATAGTATATTGTTAGTATTATTTCCCTCCCCTACCATATTCTCATATCCAGCTAAACCAACTCCTGTAAAAATATGGTCATAAATTATTATTCCTGCCGTAATATATCCATCTTGCCTGCTTATAACATTAATATCTGGCTGTTTTTGAGTAAAAATATTACTTGGATCTTTTACTTGGCTAAGATCCATAATTTCTTTTTTCTCACCACTTTGCTCATCTATTTCATAATAATAAGTCGTCTCTTGACTAATAATAGAGTGAAATCTATCTTTTAGATTGAAGTCAGTAAGCCCTAATTGACTCATACCAGCTGCTCCAAATACAACAGCGAATAACACTATACTAAAATTCATTAGCTTTATATATTTTCTTACAAAAACTATTTGATATATTAAGTATATAGCTGTAACTATTATAATGGCTAACCAACTAGCTCTAGTAACTGATAGAATGCTCATTAAAAGAATACCTAGTATCAGTGACCATAATGCAAATTGTTCTCTAAAATATTTAGCTCCAAAAGCTAAAGGTAGCGCTATAGCATAAACGATAGAAAGCCACATACCAAACCAATTTGGTTCTGGTAATAGAGCATCTACTCTTCCTGGGAAAATTTGAAAACTATTCCAACCTAATTGAAATGCTATTGCCTCATACAAACCTATAAGTATAAGTATTCCTGTACTGTAGAAGATTAAATTAAATGCATTATATAGTCTTGCTCTAGTATTAAGGTATTTATAAATAATATAGAAGACTAAAATATATCCTAATAAAACTAGATTTCTAATAATTGTTGTTTTTATATTTCCACCATTTAGAATTCCTCCAATTAAAATTATTACCCATATAATTGATAATAGTACTAAATGTATATTATTATAATACCAGTCTATGGATAGTGCATTTTGAACTATTTTTTTAATTGAAATTTGCTTTATCAGCTTCGGGATTAAAAATAATACTGTCAAAGCTAAAATAACTTGATGTATTCTAATGTCTAATCCAGCGACGGAGAATTGTAATATTTCAAAAGGTAAGGTTAATATAAGTAATGGTATAAGTATATTTAACATAGGTTTTATGTTATAGATTTAATAATATTATAGGTTTCTTTAATTTCTTGCTCAGTAGTATATTGAGATAGTGAAATTCTGATGCTTTGCTTGGCTTTTTCTGGTTGATTAGGACTAATAACTCTAATTACTTCCGACTCCTTCATTGCTCCACTATGACAGGCTGAGCCAGCCGAGATAGCCAATCCAGCTAAATCAGCTGCTATGACTATTTTTTCAGCTGACTGTCCAGCAATTGCAATATTTATATTTTGAGGAAGCCTAGAGATTCTATCCCCATTGAGAGTTATATTTTCTATTTTTAATAATTGCTCCAGAAGTTTATCTCTAAGAGTTGTAACTCGCTCTATTGCCTCTTGATGTTCGGGGATATCTAATAATCTTACTGCCTCACCCAAACCAGCAACTCCAGCAGTATTAAGAGTACCTGCTCTTAGACTATATTCCTGTCCCCCACCATATAATATAGGATTAATTGGAGTGTTTTTTTTGATAAATAAGGCTCCTATACCTTTAGGTGCATACATTTTATGCCCAGAAATACTATATAAATCTAAATTAGAATAATTAAAGTTTATATCCTCTGACCAAACTGCTTGGGCTCCATCGGAGTGAAAAAGGGGATAAACTGAATCTGGATTATATTTTTTGAGCATTCTTCCTATATCTCTGATAGGTTGAATTGTCCCAATTTCATTATTAGCATTAATTATACTAACTAAAATTGTATCTTCAGTAAGTAATCTTTGTATATCCTCAACTTTGACTATACCACTCTCGTCAATGGGGGTAGTTTTATGAATAATTCTATCTGGATATTCTTCTACTAAAGCTTTAATTGGAGCTATGACAGCACTATGCTCTATTGGGGTGGTAATAATTTCAATTTTTTCTTTTGTCTTAAGAGCCTCTTTAATTACACCTTGAATAGCAATATTATTACTCTCAGTAGCTCCACTTGTAAAAATTATTTCTGAGAATTGGACTCCAAAATGTTCGGCTATAATTTTTCTGGAAGTATCTACAATATGCATAGATTTTTGACCCATCATATGTTGACTATGAGGATTAGCAAAATTCTCTTTCATAACCTTAGTAACTACACGCAAAACTTCAGAATGAATCGGATTACTGGCTTGATTATCTAAATATATCATAAACTGGATAAAATTTGTTCGAATTTAATACTATCACTAGCTGAAATATTACCAATTAAAGCTAGATTTAAATGTTGTGATAAAGTGTATTTTTGCATAAAGTCTAAAATCTGATCTTTGGTAACTGCTTTGTATTGTTCCATTTCGTACTCTAAATCAAAAGGTTCCTGTAATAGTAATTCATTCATACCAATTATAGCTGCAATTTCGTCACTTGATTCAAATCCCATCACAGTTTGTCCTTGAATATGTTCTTTAGCAATATTTAATTCTCTATCACTTACAGTATAAGATTTAATGTCTTTTAGTTCTTTTAATATCAGTTTAAGTGTATCCACTACATTGATATTCTGCACTCCAGTATTTATGCTAAATACTCCTGTATCATCAAAATGATGGCTATCTGAGCGGATATAATAAGATAATCCTCGTTTCTCTCTAATTTCAGTAAATAATCTAGAGCTCATATATCCTCCCAAAATTGTACTAGCCATAGCAGCTATATACCGATCTTGTGAGTGAATAGATGGGATATGAAAACCAAGCATTAAATGAGTTTGGTCAGTTTTTTTGTGCCTAATATTGATTTTTGGCTTACTCTGCTCAATTTTTATCTCTATCTTTTTAGGTGATTCGGCTTGCCTGGCATTATTAAAAGAAGCCTCGACTTTATCTAAAATATTGGTATCAACTTCTCCTGCAATAATAATATAAGTATTAGATGTTACATATTTTTGAGAAACATATTCAATAAAATCTGGTCTTGTAAATGAATGTATAGATTCTTTAGTTCCAATAATTGGTCTGCCTAAAGGTGTATTCCCATAAAGAAGCGATTGGAAATCACTATGTATTTGCCTGGTAGGCATATCCAAATACATATTAAGCTCTTCAGTAATAGCTCCTCTCTCTACTTTGATATCACTTTCCTGAAGAAGAGAATTTTGAAAAATATCTGCAATAATATCAAGTGCTATATATTTTTTTTGATTTCTTACTTTTACCCAATATCCTGTATATTCATAACTAGTGAATGCATTATATGAGGCTCCCAATCCATCTAATTCTTGAGCAATAATTTTAGCAGTTGGTCTTTTTTTAGTGCCTTTGAACATCATATGCTCTAAGAAATGAGATAGTCCCAACTCAGCATCAGACTCATATCTTGATCCAACTCCAACCAAGGTTAACACGGTAGTTGTCTTGGAGTCCTTTAGAGGAATGCCAATTATAGTAAGTCCATTATCTAATTTACGAGTTTTATATATCATATTCTAATCTATCTTATTATAAAGGAATCTAGCATTATCTGATACAATTCTTTATATTGTTCATTTCTATTATATCATAAATATAGAGATTTAACATTTATCTTTATAATATAAGGAGCCTTGCTTTTGAATTTAATAATTAGATCTAAAAGTTTGTATTTAAAATCGATTTTTTAGTATTTTTATACATCAAAATTTATTTTAACTTTGTGGAAATTATATCTGCCTGTCTTTCACCGGATTCAAGCGCTCCTTCAATGTATCCTCGCCACTCTCTTGCGGACTCGGTTCCAGCAAAATAAACTCTTCCTTCCGGAAGAGTTAAAATATCTTCAAACAAAGACCAGTCCCCTATTTTTCGTCGTGAAGAAAAGCCACCAAGACTATGATATTCTTTATTCCAATTCATACAGTGAATCTCGGTTGGTTGATATGAAGCCCTATGTATTCTATTTACCTGTTCGATAAATTTTTCTTTTATTTCAGAGTCAGATAAGTTTTCGAGTTTCTTTGCATAGGTACTTACAGCAAGCCCCACTAAAACCCCTTCTTGTAAATTTGGAAAAGACGAGTCGATGATGAAATCAAAAGGACCAACCTGCGACTGTATTAGTCCAGAATTCCCCATATCTCTCCACCAAGATTTATCATATACCGCTACAACTTTAACAACATTTCCTTGTTGAAAAGAATGAATTACTTTATCTAAATCTTCAGATAGTTTTGGTTCAAATGAAATCTGAGAAAAAACCTGCGGAGGAACAGCGACTAATGCAAATTTTGACTTTATCTCACCAAAACTTCCGCGCAAAGTAACGGAATCTTGATCCTGATTGATATGAGTGATTTCAGAGTTATAGCGAACTTCTATATAATTATCTTTAACTATATTGGAAAAAAGGTTTGAAAGACCATAACTAAAATAAAAGTGGTCTGCATTTTCAAGTTTATCCAAACCTCCTATAGAACTCAAATTCAATAAACCCTCAAGGACAGATACATTACTAATCTCACAACATAGTGCCTGCTCAAAAAGAATTCTCCAATATTCTCTTGAATCTTTAGTCCATAGATTATTATTTAACCAACTCTGAATATCTATCTGATCAAGCCCCTTGTTTTTTTGTATATTTCCCAGATTTACATCTCTGATTTTTTTAGAAATATAATACTTAAACCGTAAAGAATCAATTTTTCCAACAAAAGACAAAGGAATAGAGCCTTTTGGAAGCTTTTGTAAACCATTCAAATCTTCTGAAAAAACATATCCTTTTGTTGTATTAATAAAATGTTCATATTTATATCTTTTTACAAGTGCTTCGAGTCGCTTTTGCCCTGACATAGCAAGCCACTGACCACCTAGTTCAACAAATACACCAGAATTAGTTTTTACACTTTTTAAACGCCCCCCAATTCTATCACGAGCCTCTAAAACACAAACTTTTAGACCTTTCTTAACTAGAACTTCAGCCGCAATTATACCAGCCGCTCCTGCACCAACTATAGCAACATCATACAATTCTAATTCACTATTTTTGTACATAGTATTTATCTAGCCACAAAGGAATCTAACATTCGCTGATATATTTCTTGATAAGTTATAGTTTTATTATAACACAAATATAGAGATTTATCATCTATATTTAATTTTTTCTCACAAGTTCCAGAGTCATATTGTGGGTCTTTACTATCTACATAAATGACAAATTCAAACCCATCTTCAATGCTGAATTTTATTGGATATCCATTTTGATTAGCCACTTGTACAAAATCTGGGTATTGAAATTCAAAATTAGGGTCTTCAAAATTTTTCCAAGATTTGACTTCAGCAAAAGATTTCACCTCTTTATTAGTAGCAGAATTCTCTATAATATTACTTGTCTTTTCTAACCAAGGTTTATTAGGGTATTTCTGAATTAAATAATCATATAATTTAGTATATTTACCTGTGGCTTCGTCGAATAATGGAGTTCCTCCAGCATATACGGTATCTGTTTTATCTCCATATTGATTATAATTATTCTTTTCAAGCCAAGATTCAATTTGAGATCTTTCAGCTTCTGGTAAGTCTAGATTAATCCCCTCTCTATTAGAATTAGTATCTTCGGGTTTTGTGGCAACTTCTTCGGTATATGTCACTCCATTATATACACATTGAGCAGGATAAATCTCTTTAACAATACCTTTCTTAGATTCAACACAAGACTTAAAATCAGTTACTTTTGGGCCTATATTCCAAAGAAAAGAATAATACAAAGTAGCTCCAACTCCTATTACAACAAAAATAAGTATTGCCAATAATAATTTTGGATTTTGTTTTAACCATTGATTCATATATTTGATATTATATTATTTTCCGTGACATTTTTTATACTTTTTTCCACTCCCACAAGGACAAAGATCATTTCGACCTACTCTTGAGACAGAATTGTCTTGTAATTTACTTTGAGCCTCTACTGCTTGAATATTAAGAGTTGGCTCTACCCGTAAAATAGTGTTTATATAATTAGCTTTAATAGAGGTTAATAATTTCTCAAAAAGCATAAAGGCTTCGTTTTTATACTCAATCAAAGGGTCTCTTTGTGCATAGCCCCTAAGCCTAATTCCAGTTTTGAGATAATCTATAATTTCTAAATGATCCATCCAGATATTATCTAAAGTTTGGATGTAAACTGAACCCATAATAGCTTGCCGTTGCTCCTCTGAAATAGAGCTGAATCTGTGTTTTAATATATCTGTAATAGTCTTTACTAAATTATCTGTAATAGCTTCTTTTTTACTATCTATCAATCCTTCTTGGTCTCTAATATTTTCCAAATTAGTTGAAAAATCTAACTTACTTCCAATCAAACCATTGATATCTTCCTTTATAGCTTTCAAATCCCATTCTCTTGTACTTTCACTAGAAGTATAAAAGGAAACTATTTTATATACATTTTCCTTAATTAAATCTGAAGTTTGTTCTTGAAGATCTATTTTCTGTAGCAATATATCTCGTCTTTTACGATATACAATTTCTCGCTGTTTATTCAAAACATCATCATACTCTAATAAATGTTTACGAGAGTCAAAGTGAAAACCTTCAATTTTAGTCTGAGCACCTTCTATGGACTTTGCAATCAACACATTCTCAATCGGTTCATCATCAGGGAAATTAAATCTCTCCATTAAAGACTTAATTCTATCACCTCCAAATATTCGCATAATCTCATCATCTAGAGAAAGATAGAACTGTGTAACACCTATTTCTCCTTGACGACCAGAGCGACCTCTTAGTTGATTATCTATTCTTCTGGCCTCATGTCTTTCACTACCAATTACATATAATCCACCAAGCTCTAATACTGCTTGTTTCTCTTCTTCCGTAGCATTAGCTCCCCCCAGCTTAATATCTACTCCACGACCTGCCATATTGGTAGCAATGGTAATGGCTCCCTTTTTCCCAGCATCAGCAATAATTAGACCTTCTGCCTCATGCTGTTTAGCGTTTAAAATTGTATATTTAAGACCAAATTTATCAAAAACTTTACCAAGATCTTCGCTTTTTTCAATAGAAGCTGTACCAAGCAATACTGGTTGTCCCAATTCAGAAACCTCTTTTACTTTTTTTGCAATAGCTGTGAATTTAGATTTTTCATTTTTATAAACAACATCAGCTAAATCAGTTCTTTTTGTTTCTCTATTGGTTGGCATAATTACCACATCCAAATCATAAACCTTATGAAATTCCTCAGCACTAGTAACGGCAGTACCTGTCATACCAGCTAATTTGTCATACATACGGAAATAATTCTGCAAAGTAATAGAAGCCAAAGTCTTAGATTCCTGTTGAATGGTCACTCCTTCTTTTGCCTCAATAGCTTGATGCAAACCTTCAGAATATCTTCTACCAGGAGTTAATCTACCTGTAAATTGGTCTACTATAATAATTTCACCATTTTTAACAACATATTCTTTATCTATATGAAATAAAGCTTGAGCTTTCAGAGCCTGCTCTAGATGATGTACAAAAACAATACCTTTCTCTTCATAAATATTATTAATATTCAAAGATTTTTCTACCTTGTCAATTCCAGATTCGGTGATATTTACTGTTCGCATTTTCTCATCCACAGTATAATCAGTATCTTGCTTCAGAGTCGGTATAATAGATGCAAAAGTTTTATATAAAGCAGGAGAGTCAGTATCAGGCATAGATATAATCAGAGGAGTTCTAGCCTCATCTATCAAAACACTATCTACCTCATCTACAATAGAAAAATAATATTCTCTCTGCACCATATTAGCTTTAGAAGTCGCCATATTATCCCGAAGATAATCAAAACCAAATTCATTATTAGTCCCATAAGTAATATCAGCCTCATAAGACTCTTTACGAGATACCGAAGTTAAAAATTCAGCCTCCACCTCATAAGAGCCTTTCTCATCCCTTTCTTTATCCTCAGCTGGGACTTCTCTATACAAATAAGAACCTTCTGCAGTTACAACTCCTAAAGAAAGACCTAGAAAATTATAAATTTGACCCATCCAAACAGCATCTCTTTTAGCCAGATAATCATTGACCGTCACTACATGCACTCCCCTACCAGTCAGAGCATTCAATACTGTTGGTAAGGTAGCGACAAGAGTCTTACCCTCTCCAGTTCTCATCTCAGCAATTTTACCCTGATGCAAAACAATACCTCCAATCAACTGCACATCAAAATGTCTCTGCCCTAAGGTTCTGCGAGAAGCTTCCCTCACTAGAGCAAAGACTTGAGGTAAAACCTCATCTACAGTAGTCCCCTTCTCCTGAATATCTGATTTAATCTGAGCAATCTCAGCTCTAATCTCATCATCAGATTTAGCTTTATAAGCTTCTTCTAGAACATTAATATTATCTACAATAGGTTGAATTTTGGATAAAGTTCTAGCATTTGGGTCCCCAAATATTTTTTGTAAAAATGTCATATACTATATTTGCTATCGATTAAATTATTTATATAGTATACTCTTATTTTGCTCAAAATTCAAATTAAATTATTTACCTAAATCAATATGAACATGAAAAGTTTGATTAGCATCACTACCTGGATTAACCCTAGAAGCTGTAATTCCACATTGTTTAGCTACATCCATAATACACTTACCTGTTGGTAAAAGAGTAAAATTATCATTTGCACCATCAGCAAAGTCTATTGCTTTACCAGTTTTATGAAATGAACCGGAGCTCCATGGTCTATATGCAGAGGATATTTGAAAGTTTCCCTTTGATGAACAGGTTTTAAATATTTCAGTAATTACAGGGTATAATTGTTTATCTACGCTACTTAATCCGAAGTAAGAATCACCACAACCTCCCCTTTGACACTTCCAAACAGATTGATCAGAGTCTTTACAGTTACCAGATAATGTAGTAATTCCTCCTCCACCTCCAATCGTCGCTCCACTACCAACCGAAGGAACACTACAATTACCTTGCAATAATCCTGGATTGATAATATTAATTATTATAAAAATAGATAATCCTATAATTAGTCCTGTGATAGTATTGGTAAATATTTCTTTAGCTTCATTAACTTTACCCGCATTTACTCCTGCTGTAACATAAATATAACCTCCCCATATAAACATACCTAATACTGCAGTCAATAATACCGTAAATCCTAATAACCATAAAGCTGTAATCAGCTGACACAGATTGCTAATTCTACCCACTCCTGGGAAATTGGTATAAGACTCATAGTTGACAGTCCCCGCTGCTGTCTGAGCAAAAGCAATATTATCAGAGAAAAATAATAGGGGTATTAATAAAGCAAACGCAACAATATATTTTTTCATATTGATTTAATATATTATATTTTTTTCATTTTAATATTAAACGAAGCTATAGATGAGCGGGTAGAGGGATTCGAACCCTCATCATCTGCTTGGAAGGCAGAGATAATTAGCCCTTATACGATACCCGCATTTGATATATATTATATTATCAAATTTATGTTTTATAGTCAAGAGTAATTTATATAAATCTATTGCAAATTAACCTGATTAAAGGTATAATACTAAAACATAGGTGCATAGTTAAATGGTATAACAATGGTCTCCAAAACCATCGTCGTAGGTTCGATTCCTACTGTGCCTGCCATTTTTTATCAGTTATATATTTTTTATTATGACACTTGATATAAAAGTTTTTGACTACTTAAAACAGTATAATATTAGAATTACTAAACATATTCAGGCTGTATTAGGAATTATTTTAGAACAAAATATTCCAATTGATGCTAAAAATATACATAAAAAAATTATTTCCAATGACCAGTTTATAGACTTATCCACAATTCATAGGATTTTAGATAAATTAAATAAAATCGGACTACTGGATGCTATATACGGCGAAACTGCAAATTATTATGAATTATCATCTCAATTCCTGCCCCATCATCATCATTTTACTTGTATAAAGTGTAATCAAATTAATGATATAGATATATGTATGATGAATCCAATTCTCAATTCTATTGACAATATCGGAACACCTATTTCACATTCTTTTGAAATAAAAGGGATTTGTAATAATTGTAAATTAAAATAAAAGAGAGGTTTTTTTATCAGCTCCCTTTTATTTATCCAAAATAGATTATTTCTTCATTTCTCTGTGTAGAGTATGTCTTCTCAAATCAGGGTTAAACTTTTTTAACTCTAATTTCTCAGTATTCTTTTTCTTGTTCTTACGAGTATAATATCCAATTCTACCGGTTTCTGTACACTGTAATTTGATTAAGTTATCTTGACTCATAGTATTATGATCTTAAATATAAGTTGATATAGGGAGCCGATAATCAGGATTGAACTGATGACCTCACCCTTACCATGGGTGCGCTCTACCGACTGAGCTATATCGGCTATAATGTAGTATTTGAATATTATATATCAATACTACACTTTTGTCAAAAGTTTTTTATACCAAAAACATCTGTATAGACTCTCTATTCTGCTCTGTAATATCAACCACGACAAAGTAATGTCCATCTACTTCATCATCAAAGTACATTTTTTGAATATTGCTAATAATTTTAGGAATATCCTTACCTTGACCATTGAGCATCCCTATGACCCCCCAAGTCAAAGCTGTATGATAAAAATACTCTTTATTTTCTGTAATCACAAAGACTGGAATTTCCGCTCTAAATTGAGACATATATTCAGCTATTCCTTGTCCTTCCTTATCAATTACAATAATTCCATCCACTTCACTAGCTCTAGCTAAATGTTGAGCTCCATAAGCTAATTCTTTATATATATTTTTAACATCATCAGTAGAAATATATTCATCAAAAAAATTGTCATAAGCCGATTCTTCAGTAGAAAAAATAATTTTCTGCATCATTGAGACTGCTTCTAGTGGATAAGCTCCACCAGAAGTCTCTCCAGACAACATCACCGCATCAGTATGATCAATCACTGCATTTGCTACATCGGAGACTTCGGCTCTAGTTGGACGAGGATTTCTAATCATAGAATCTAGCATTTGAGTAGCAACTATAACTCTTTTACCTCTTAGTAGAGCAAGTTCAATGATATGCTTTTGAATAATTGGCACTTTTTCAGCTTGTAACTCAATACCTAAATCACCCCTAGCAACCATTACTCCATCTACTACCTCCATAATTTTCTCAATTTGAGATACTGCGTCTGGCTTTTCAATTTTAGCAATTACTAGAGGGTTGCTTTTTTTATTAGGCTCTAATTCAATCAATCTCCTTAGCTCTTTAATATCATCAGCTGACCTTACAAAAGACATTGCAATAAAATCCACTCCCTGTTCCAATCCAAATTTTAAATCAGACTTATCTTTATCTGTAATTACAGGGAAATTAACTGAACTTCCAGGAAAATTAACACCCTTTCTACCTTTAATTTGAGAATTAGTTTTTGCTTCTGCAATTGCATAATGCTTATCTGGGACGGAATCCTTTACTAATAATTCAATTAGACCATCTTCTATTAATATAGTTTCTCCTGTCTTTAAAATTGAACTTAAATCATGATCAATTGGTAAAACTTTAACTCCATCAGAAAAATTATATTCATATCTACTATTAGTAATATATACAACATCACCAACTATAATATCTAAAGGAGTTTCTAAAGATTCTACTCTAACTCGAGGACCTTGTAAATCTTGGAGTATAGCTACAGGCAACCCTAAATCTTGACGAACTTTCTTTATAGTTTCAATCATTTGAGTATATTCTTCATATATACCATGTGAAAAATTAAGCCTAAAGACATTGGTTCCAGATTTAATAAAGTCAGTTAGAGACTCTTCTGTTGCAACTCTAGGGCTAAGAGTACTTACTATTTTAGTTCTTTTTAATGTGTTGAATTTCATAATAGTCGATTTGAGTTAATTAATTTTGATTCCTCTCAGAGCTTGGATACGTTTATCTGTTGGTGGATGAATAGACATCCAATCCCGAACACCTCCTCCTTTAAAAGGATTAGATATGAATAGATGGGCAGTAGCTCTATTAGCTACTTCTAAAGGCTCTGTATCTTGGCTTATTTTCTCTAAAGCACTAGCCAAACCTTCTGGATAACGAGTTAATAAAGCTCCACTAGCATCAGCTAAATATTCTCTTTTTCGTGATATAGCAAAATGCAATAATTGCACAAAAATTGGAGCTAAAATAGCTAATAGAATGGCTACAATACCCAAAATCAACCCTAAACTACTGTTATCATCATTATTTTTTCTTCCACCACCCCAAAAACTAATTCTTATGAACCAATCAGACAGCAATGCCACCAATCCAACCAAAACAACAGAAATAGTCTGAATTAGAGTGTCTCTATTACCAATATGAGATAATTCGTGCGCTATAACTCCTTCAAGTTCAACCTGATCTAATCTATCAATAATACCTGTAGTAAGAGCAATTGCCGAATGTTGAGGGTCTCTGCCTGTAGCAAAAGCATTCATAGCTGAATCTTGAATAATATATAACTTTGGGACAGGCAATCCAGCTGTAATAGATAAATTCTCAAGTAGACGATAAATTCTTTTACCTTCAGGAGTATCTGTATTAACTGGTTTAGCATTAGAAATAGATAATACAATACTGTCAGAATACCAATAAGATATAACATTCATAAATAGACTCCCAAGCAGAGCCCAGACAAAAATCATCTGATTATTTAAAGTATAACTAAACACCCAAGCTATACCCACTACCACAGCCAGGAATATAATCATTAGAATCCATGTTTTACGAATATTTTTATCTTTTTGATCGTAAAGATTCATATTTTATAATTTAACAATTTACTTAGAATGATACTTTTACATTCTCTTTCTCAGCTTCTGCAATTTCAAAGTACTCTTTTTTCTCAAATTTACCAATAGAAGCAATAACACTATCAGGGAAACTTTCAATTTTAGTATTAAGAGACATTACCACACCATTATAAAATCTTCTAGAAGCTTGAATTTTGTTCTCAGTATCGCTAAGTTCTCTTTGTAATTCCAAGAAATTTTCATTAGCCTTCAATTCTGGATAATTTTCAGATACAGCAAATAAACTCTTCAAAGTTCCAGATAACATATTTTCAGCTTCAGCTTGTTCTTGTAATCCAGTAGCACTTATAGCCTGACTACGAGCTTTAGTTACATCTTCAAAAACAGTAGCTTCATGAGTTGCATATCCTTTTACTGTCTCTACTATATTAGGAATAAGGTCATATCTTCTCTTCAATTGAACATCAATATCAGACCAAGCCTCAGAGACTTTCTGTCTTAAACTAACCAAACTGTTATATACTGCTATACCATAAATAGCTATTACAGCTACAATTCCTATAAAAATCCAAATTGTTAACATTTCCATATATTTTATATTAAATTAATAATTACAGAGGTCTAAATATAATTATATAGCTAAAAATAAAATAATACAAGAGTAGCAATGTATCTAAATAGGGACCTCCATTAATAAAATGTCTGCATCTTGTTCTGCTGAGATACTAATTACAGAATTAATTTTCCAGATAGCAATAGCATCTCTTGTTTTTAATTTAAGATTGTTATTGATAACAATTTGTCCAGAGATTACAAATATATAGACTCCATTATCTGATTTTTTCAAAGAATAATTTAGACTTTTATCTTTTTCTAAAATAGCTCTTTGAAACCAAGCTCCCTGATAAATACCAATTCCCTCTCCCTCACTATCAATTGGACAGATTATTTGATGAAAAGTATTGACTTTAGTCTTTATATCAAAATACCTATGCTCATATCTTGGCATTACATTCATTTTGTTAGGTAATACCCAAATTTGCAACAAAGTCAAATCATTATCAGGATGTGCATTAAACTCACTATGGACTATACCAGATCCAGCACTCATAACCTGCACATCTCCTGATTTAGAAATGGATACATTCCCAATATTGTCTTTGTGCTCTAGTCCTCCAGATAATGTAATTGTTATTATTTCCATATTATTGTGTGAATGTGCTCCAAAACCCTTTCCACCAGCAATATTATCATCATTTAACACCCTCAGTACTCCAAAACCCATCCTATCTAAATTCATATATTCAGCAAAACTAAAGCTATAATTAGTTTTTAGCCAACCATAATCTCCCAAACCCCTAGACTTAGATTTATGAATTACATATTTCATATAAAGCACATTATATCATAAAAAATAAGCTTATACGCACTCTAAGAGATTATTACATCAAGTTTTAGATAAAATGATTATATTATATTTTAATTATATTTATACATTTAGTTCAAAACTGACTATACACTCACACCCCACTTCCCCATAACTATTTGTGCCAATTTAATCATTGTCCTAAATGAAATATCAGGAGATGCAACTTGATTTACTGTTCCAACAATAAATATATTCTCTTTTGGACTATAATACGCCAATGCACCCGAAAGCCCTGAATGTCCTATAAAATAAGGCATAGCACCTGTGGGGTTAAAAATCCAAGGAAGTTTAAATAAGTGAATACCTATACCTGATTGCATAGGGAAAAAGATATTATTCCATTCTTGTAAATCGTCTATATATTCTTTTGGGAATAATAAACCCGTAAAAAAGGCTTGAATAAAGATAAGCATATCCGCAGATATTGATACAATTCCCCCGTCTGCACCAAATGAGGTCATAGCTTTCGGGATATCAAGTTCATTCTCTTTGTAATATAGTGTTTTAGGTGTCTTATCAGTTGCATCTGTATACAAGTAGGTATGAGATAATTTGAGGGGCTTGATTATCAACTCATCACAATTAGTCGAATAGGATTTATTCGTAATAAGTTCAATAATTTTACCTAATAATTGAAAATTAGCATCAGAATAATTGGCTTTATTTTTTGTCCCTGGAAGAAAAAGCGGTGGCATTGCTTTTGTTCTTTCAATAGCTTGCTCAAAAGTCCAAAATTGGTCATTCCCATTTTTGATATCATCTTCCAAACTTTGCCCCTCTCTTCCCTTTCCTTGAAAATAATCAGCAAGTCCAGATGTATGAGATAAGAGATGTTTGATAGTGATTTCATCTGAATAGTCCTTTCCTTTATATATATGTAAGCCATTCATAACAGACTTATCCAAATATAGACTAATTTTGTCTTCAAGTTTCAATTTCCCCTCTGACTTGAGATATAAGATAATAGCAGTAGTAAATAATTTTGTTGTACTCGCAATAAAATAACTTTGATCAATGGAAAGATTCCCCGAAGCTCCAAACCAGGTGAAATCCCCCTTCTTTATACCAAATGAAGCCCCAAATATTTTCTTCCCATCAACGGTTTTGTCGAGAATTGCTTGTAATGAATGTTCTTTTTCAATCATATGTGTATGGGTATTGGGGTAAGTCTTCAATTAATTATTTTAGGTCATTCATTATCTTTTGAGCGATGTGTTTTGCAAAATTTACTGGGACAGCATTTCCAATCATTTTATAACCATTTGGAACATCTTGATATTTGAAAATGAAATTATCTGGGAAAGTTTGAATTCTAGCACATTCTCTTACAGACAGTCGACGATATAAATGCTCTTTACCAGGAATAAAAATTCTTTTATTTTGTTCAATAAATTTCATTTTTGGAGCTTGTGGGTGAAGTGGAGCATGTCTACCCCCTGCTTGAATAGTAAATGATGGCTCATCCCATGATCGAACACGATTTCTTGACATATATATAGTTGAAAACCCACCTATCATATATTCATGGTTTGGTACTTTTAAGGTGTCACCATTAGTTTTGTTTTTTTCTAAAGCTGGTTTTGCTAATCTTAAATCATAAATTGCGTCTTTTAAAACAGGCTTGTGTTTTTGTGGTTCAGGAAACTCAAATTTTTTTTTCAAATCTTTTCTATAACCAACAATAATCAACCGGAATCTATCTTCTGGTACATCAAAATCATTTGCATTGAGTAATTTATATGACACAGTATAGCCCGCATTTTTAAATTCTTGAATAATATTTGTAAAAGCTTCTGCATGTTTTGGATGAAGAATTCCTGCAACATTTTCAGCAAGAAAAAATTTTGGTTGTTTAGCTTTTAATAATCGAATATAATCATGGAAAAGCTGTCCTCGTTTATCTTGTATTCCACGTCCTGCTCCTGCTTCACTCCAACTCTGGCAAGGAGGACCACCAATAATTCCATCTGCATCAGGGATTTCGTCTGCCTGAACTAGTGTTATACTTCGCTTATCAAGTTTTGTATGAGGAAAATTATATTCAAAAGTCTCCCAAATTGCTTTATCATACTCATTAGCCCAAATTACATGAAACCCAGCTTGTTCAAATCCTAGATCAAGTCCTCCTGCACCTGTAAATAGTGATACTAATTTCATAAATTTAATCTTTACTTATATTTAATGTATTTTTAAATAACTTTTTTGGAGATTTCAAAAGATTTATATCAAATTTAAGGGATGACTCTACTCTTGAGCTTGCATTGTGAATTCTAAAAGAAAGAGTCCAGTCATTATTCATTGTGATTATTGCTGTTGTATCGCTATTCATCTTGAAGTCTATATCACGAATTTCAGTAGGAAGTGGAACTTTAGGAGTTTGATATTTAGGTTGAATATCTTGAAAAGGAAGGTTTAAAGTTCCGTTCAAATTGTATGCTTGAATTTCAACTGAATTTTTTCTTTTAATTACTTTATAAAAATCTTTATTTCCAACTAAATATGAGACTAAATTTGAGGCAACTTTTTGTGGGTCTATTTTATAAAGATTTTGTAATTCTTTTATAAATGCCTCGAGTATTGGGACATAAATAGATGTGTGATAGTCACCTAGTTCAATCCACTTTTTCTTTGCTCCACTCTCTTTTCTTATCTTTTCTAAATTATTGAAGATAGGGTTTATAGTATCAAAATACTCTTTTGAATTTTTAATACCTAGCCACTTTTCTCCAAAGTTAATCTTTGAAGAAAGTCGAGAATGTTTTACTGCTTTATGGTTATTTTTTGCAGAGACACCAATTTCCCATTTTTGAAGCACACGAATTGCTAAAACATCTCTAACATCACCACTTTTCCCATGGTTATCAGATAAAATTTCAAGTTGAAGAATATCATCTTTAGAAACATCATTTGAAAGTCTGGGTTCTATATCTATCAGAAAGTTTACTGCAAAGCTTGCTGATAGTAAGTATTCGCTCTGTTCATTTTGAGAAACACTATCAAAACAACTTTTAGCAACATCAAATGCTGAATTTTTAATAACCTCAAGATTTGTTTTGTCTTTTAATTTTTCTTCAAATGAAATCAACAGAGCATATTCAAAAGATTTTCCAGTCGTCATTTGTTTTGAGTTTGAACTTGCCATATGTTTTTTAAATTAATCTGTCATTTCAAATTTTTCCTACTGATTTTAATATATTATACCACTGTATTGTATTTTAATTCAAGATAAAAGATTTGCTGAGAGATTACGAACCCGTCGCAAATGCGATTTGCTCCCCCCTTCCCTATTTCGTAAATGGGATTGATTTGGAAAAGAAAAAGCGCATCACCCGAAGGTCATGCGCTATTGGTCAAATGTCTGAGCCGTTACTTACCCAGCACCTGGTGAGCAAAGATCCATAAGAATGTGAAGAGATGATAAAACCCTGATCGGAGTTCAAAAGTAAACTGACATTTGTTCTTTGTGTAGGAATCAAACACCAGTTCTTTGGGGAATCCCTCGCAGTAAACAGGATGGATCGGATTGCTCGGGTCGAAGAGTCCCATGAAATTAGCCTCAACAGGATGATGAGAGCTCACTCGCATATTCTATAATCAAAAGCACCACTACGAGATATACTAAAGTAGTAGTGGCATGTATAAGCTAAGATATAGGATATATGAAACATATCAATATAGA
>Ga0207935_1000116_pt1 | contig 21378 bp, 20 predicted proteins | sample LakMenEpi30Aug10_FD_150746 | JGI IMG/M metagenome (GOLD analysis project Ga0207935, IMG submission 150746) | Freshwater microbial communities from Lake Mendota, WI - 30AUG2010 deep hole epilimnion (SPAdes) | ecosystem: Environmental > Aquatic > Freshwater > Lake > Epilimnion/Euphotic zone ...
CTTCACCTTATGTTGTGAATGTGCGCTCTTGCACCAGAGTGGTGCGGCCACCGAAGCGGCCACGCCTGTAAAGAAACCGCTGCTTAGCAACGTCTCCGGCAGAGGATTTGCAACGGCCGCGAAACCGGCCGCAAAACAGCATTGCGCCCGCTAGGCAAGGCGGTAGAATCTGAGCCATGCCAACCGTCACCCTCCGATTCACGTTGCCAGACGAACAGGGTGAGTTCGACGCCGCAAGGCTGGGCCGCGAGGCTCTGTCAACGCTCTGGGAGATTGACCAGCATTGCCGCTCGCTGCTCAAGCATGGCAGCCCAACGGCAGAGCAGCGGGAACTAGCGGAGGAGATTCGCCGGATGATCCCAGAGGAACTCCTGGAGCATTAGCGTTGTGTGTCACTTTTGATACACAAGCCAAACAAAACTGGCGAAAAGTGACAGTTTTTGCACACTCCGCACATGCGGCATTGTGCCGTACTGAAATCAGACAGAGCAACTCGTAGGGATTTCCGACTAGTTGCGCTCTTGAGCGAACGTCGCGTCACAGGGCCCCATAGGCAGCAGAGCTGGCCTTCTCGGTTCTGCAACCGGCCCTGCCTGGGCAATAGTTAGTATGTGGCCATTTACCGGCGTGGAGCGCGCCATCCGGCGGCTGAGTTTCAGGCTGGTGAGGCCCTGTGGGTTCCGTTGCCGCCTAACCAAGAGGATTGACATGCTGTTTTATGCCGTTTCTGCCGCCCCGCCAGTTGACAAGGACGTTGTTGCCCGCACCCTGACCGTGACCATCAACGGTGAGGTGGCTGACACCAAGTCCTACACCGCGGGGGCCACGGACCTGGGCGAGGTTGCTGCCAAGGAAGGCGATCTGGTGGTCTTGGTGCTGACCGACACCGATGACGCCGGGAACGTCTCTGCACCGGCCGAGCTTTCCTTTACCGCCGCCGACACCCTGCCCCCGGCAGCCCCAGAGTTTGGGGTGACCCTGGTGCGGGAAGAGTGATCCGTTGCTACTTGCTGGCCATGGCCGCCGCCGGGTTCATCTTGGCGGCGGTTTTGGCCGCTTTTCTAGTCATGGCTGCGGGGCAATAGTTCTCAGGAGCCCCCCATGCCGTATCTGACCTATTTCGACGCGGTTGAGCATCTAATCACCTCCTCTTTTGGCGGTCCCCAGGATGCCGAACAGCGGGACATCCGGACGGCCGTCCAGCGGGCGTATTCCGAGGTCACCCAGATCCGGGACTGGGCGTACTACCACGTTCACGGGCGCGTCTACTTGGAGGAATCGCGCACGGGCACCGGCACGGCAGGCGGGGGCGGCGCCGTAAGTTTCTCTTCTGCGCTGTTTGCGGGCTCTGCTACAGGCGAGCCTGCCTCGCACTACACGCTCCGTGTGCGTGACATCAATTACCCGATTGTGTCCTACGTGGACGGCTATGGGGTTTCCATTGCCGACGCGGCGCTGACGTTTCCGCCCGGCACTGCCTGCACAGTCTTTCGTGCGATCTACCCCCTCCCTTCCGACTTCCGCAATCTGGACGAGCCCTCTGATGAATTCAATTGGTGGGCCGGTCTGTATGTCACGCCCGATGAGGCCATGAAGATTGAGCGCGTCTCCAATAGTTCTGGTTCTCCATTCCACTGGACCGTCATCAAAGACCCGGCCACCAACGGCTGGGCGCTGAAGCTCGTCGGCTACCCGACGCATGCCGAGACGCTGGACTTCACCTACCGCCGCACGGCCCGTGGTTTGCGCTATTCCGGCCATGAGGCCGTGGCGCGACAAGGCACCGTCACCGTGACCAACGGGAGCATCGGAGGTGCCGGCACTGCCTTTGCGGCAAACATGGTGGGCGCAATCCTCCGGGTTGGAGACACCACCAATTCGCCGGGCCCCATTTCTTCGATCACGCCGTACGCCGCAGAGGGGATGATTAAGACTCGCTCCAGCGCGACGGCGATGACATGCGACACGACAGTCAGCGCCGCTGCGTCAACCAAGTACCTGATCACAGACCCCATCGACCTGCCCGCCCATATGCACAACGTCATGTACTCAGCGGCTGAGTACTGGCTGGCGCGCATCCGCAATCAGAAGCCGGACAACGCTTTCGCCATGTACCAGCGGGACTTGCGACTGGCGATGGAGATGGATCAGCTTGCCCCGCTCTCTGGCCGGTCGCGTGAGATTTATCACGATGGCGGCTGGAAGAGTCCCCTGAAGCCGGATGCCGGAACATGATCATCATTGACAAGTGGGCCGGACTGGTGACGAACGCAAGTCCGTACGCGATTCCTCCTGGCTCTGCTGTGACGCAAGTCAATCTCCAGGTCATCTCGCCCGGCCAAGTTGTAGTGCGCCCCGGCACGGCGGCGGTGTCGTTTTCCAGCCACACCGGGTCTACGCAAGCAATCGTCCGCGCGTTCCGCTACCCCGGAAGCACTGAAGCTGTTCTGTACGAAAACTCGTCTGGTGTGCTATTTGTTGCAAGAGGGCCATCCTGATGCAGCTCGGCGCTCGCACCACCGGGTCCGTCGTCAGCGTGTTCGTCACTACTGGCGGGACGCAGTACTCCGAGCCTCCCGTCGTGACGTTCGCGGGCAACGCCGCTGGGGTTGCGCACCTTAGATCCACTAGGGTGCAGACACTCGTCATTACCAACGGAGGAACAGGGTACACACAGAGCCCTGCCGTCTCCATTTCCCCCGTGTCCACGCAGGCGACTGTTTCTTCTCTGACGGCAGGCACGGACTCCACGATCCTGACGTTGTCCACTGCCGCCGCCACGACGTTCTCCCGCATCCAGGCCGGAACCTTCGGCGCAACGATCTCGTCGTTCTCCAACGCAACGCAGGTAGTCGTCGGCACAACATCGTTCACCACGGGCGCCGCCACGCTGTACTCCTCTGGAACCGGCGCAGCCGCGACAGCCTTTGCCTACACGGGCCCGCTTCGGCCGATTTCGTTTTTCAAAGGCCGATTCAACGACGCCTACGGCGTGGATGGCATGGGGCGTGGATTTCGGTGGAACGGCACCGACGCGGCCGTTGAGAAGATCGGAATAGAGAAGCCTGCCGTTGGGCCAAAGGTATCCATCTCCAATACCTCCGCCAGCGGATTCTTGGAATCTGTGCAGCTTGTGCAGGGTGGTGCTGGATATTTTTCGCCGCCCACGGTCACGATTACCGGCGGCACGCCAGCCCGTCCCGCCACGGCTCGCGCGGTGGTTTCAAACGGCCGCGTGACTTCGGTGCTGGTCACAAACCGTGGGTCCGGCTACCAGACAACGCCCACTATCTCGTTTTCTGGCGGCATAGGATCCGGCGCCACGTTTGGCGTTACCGCTTCCGGGAAAGTGCTCCAGGTCAACGTCCTGAATTCGGGCCGTGGATACACCACCTCCACCGCCTGCACTGCCAGCAAGGCGACATACGTCTTCCATGCCGTGCGTCACGGCCTGCTGGCCGGAAGCACGTTTTCGTTCTCTTCGATTTCCGGTCCTTCGGCCGTCGCGACAATTTCGGCGTTCACCGCAAGCACTACCGGCGGTACGGTGACGTTTTCCACAACGCAGGCAAGCACATGGCAACGGGTCGCGCTGCCGACGCGCTCTGCCAACATCGTCTCGTTCTCCAACGCCACCCAAGCGTTCATCGACGTTCCGACATTCGGGCTTGGCGGCGCCACGGTCTACGCCGACCCTGGCCTGACCACGGGTGTTGAATACTACGCCGTGAAAGTTGGGGGGAATACATTCACCGCCGCGACAGAAACGGCGGGCTCAACCGACATTCTGACAAACAGCATCGCGTCGGCCGTCATCCGGATCCCGCCGCCGCGCATTGAGTTCGCGACAAACGGCGGGCTGGCGGATGCTTCCGCCGCGATTGTCATTGATAGCGCTGGCGGAGTCGGAAACGCTGTCGTCTTAGCGTCTGGCACGGGGCTCACAACGTCTTCGGTTGCTGCCACCGTAGTCGGCGGCGCCGGAACTGGTGCGCAGTTGCTGGTCGTCCCAGAATACTCCGTCTCTGGCGCGACCGTCGTCAATGGCGGAAGCAATTTTTTTACCGCCCCCGTCCTTACGTTTCGCGCAGCCACCAACGATCCGACCGGGTTTGGCGCCGCGGCGACTGTGAGCGTCAATTCCGCGGGGGCCATCTCTGGCGTATCCATGGTTTCCGGAGGCCGATACGCCGCCCCGCCGACAGCGCTCATTCTCAACACGGAGGCCAAGGCCCAGGCGACTATCGCGCAATCGCTCCAAGGGAAATACCAGTGCGCGATCCGTTACATCGATGACACGCCCCGCACTGATAACGGCCCCATTCCGTCGTCCATCTCGGAGTTGGTGGAGGTAGACGTGTCCTCGCCGCGGGAGTCGCTGACATGGTCGTTCACGCACTACGGCCTAGACGACCGTGTACACGGGATGGAACTGTGGCGCTCGTCCGCCGACCAGTCGGTAGCCCTGTATCGCGTGGCCACCATCCTGCGGTCGGATCCGGCGTTTACCGGAACCTACGTGGACACGTTTGCTGACCCAGAACTCCAGGACCAGAAGCGGGCCGACTTTGCAGTCCTCCCCATCATCCTGCCGTCCGGTCAGGTGAACGCCCGGCGCTTCGGTGTCGCGCCCGGAGAGTTTGCCGTGGCAGCCATGTTCCAAGATCGCGCATGGTTTGCCGTGGACACAAGCGGCGAGCGGCCCAATTCACTCCTGTACTCTGAGGTTGACGAGCCAGAGAGCGTCCCGCCAGAGAATGAACTGGTTCTCCAGGAGAACACGCAAGAGCCCGACAAGATCGTCGGCCTGATTCCGCTGGGCTCCCAGTTGCTGGTGGTCCAGTCGTCGCACATGTACGCCCTGTCGTACGTGGCACAGCCCGTGATCGATGCCTCCATGATCTTGGTGGCCTATCGCGGCATGCTCAATCCGCAGTGCGGCGATGTCCTTTCGGGCGTTGCGGTTTTGGCGGACAGCTACGGCATCTACTCGTTCGACGGCTCTAACGCAGAAGCCATTTCCGTGGCCATCGACAACTACTGGCGCGACAACATCATTGATTTCTCAAAGTCGTCGCAGTTCCACATGCGCGCCGACTCCGCGACGATGACCGTGCGGTTCTTCTACTGCCGATCCACAGACTCCGCTCCGGTGCGTGCGTTGTGTTACTGCATCGCCACAAAGGCATGGTGGGAGGAGACTTATCCGGTCGCCGTTACCGCTTCATGCCATAGCGTTGTCGGATCCAAGTCGGCGGTCCTCACTGCCACGCAGGCCGGATCCTTCCTGAAGCAATCTGGCCTCACGGATTCCGGGGCTGCCATCCAGTACAAGTTCCGCACCGGAAACCTGGAAATCGTCAACGAGCCGACGCGCGCAGTGTCGTTGCTGTACAAGCCAACGAACACCACCTCTGCGATTGACCTCGCGCTGCACTACAACAACTCTTCCAGCCCGCGGCCCAACGCCGTCCTCAATGACCAAGGGGCCGGCTTCATTGCGGGCGCTACGGTAGCCACGCTCAACATGAGCAAGACGCGCTCCGCGCTTGGCGATGCCAGTGGCATGGCGACCGCTCCGTACTCCGGGCGAATTGACGACCGTTCTGCCGGGGCCGACCGGCATATCGCGGTGGACTTGGCCGGCGAGCAGTCCGCGGATGGCGTTGTCTTGTACAGCATCCGCGCGAGTGGGGTGCAATAAATGCTGACCTCCGTCATGCCGGCGATGACCCGCGCCTTGCAAGGGTCGATGAACCCGCAGGCGATCAAACAGGTCACGCAAGCGCTTGGCAACTGCAACCAACAACTCACGCACCGCGGTGATGTGCAAATCCGGCCGGACGGCTGGGCGAACGCCACCAACTTCAACGGCACCTACGGTGAATTGCCCCCGTCGATGGAAGACTACAACAGATACGTTGGCGGATACACGGAAGGCGTTGACACCAACAATAACTTCTACAACAACCCGCTGTACAACACCCAGTTTGATTATGGGGACACGGTCCTTGTTGGCGGTGGTCCCGCCGGGGCCGCTGGGGCTGCGGGGGGGGACGGCGCAGCGGGCCCGTCTGGGCCTCCTGGCAGCGCAGGCGGGGCTGGTGCCGCAGGCTCTGACGGTCGCGACGGGGCATCCGGCGGGGGCGGCGGGCAGGGAGCGGCTGGGCCGGCTGGGCCCCCGGGCGAATCCGCTGGCGGCGGCGGGGCTGGTGGAGTGCAGATTGATATTGACAACATCATCGCGCAACTCATGGGGCGGCTGCGCGAGAAAGCCGCAGTTTCCTCGCTTGATCCCACAACCGGGTCGGCCTCCAAAGTCTCCACATCCAAAAAGGAGTTTGTGGTGGATGTTAAATGCGAGGGCGGTGAGATAGTGCCCAAATGGGAAGTCTATCGCATTGTTGAATTTGTGGAGGACGTAGACGTTTTGACGAGCGTCCGCGAGATCCCGGGCACGTATTACGGCCCGTAGGGGACATTGACTAGGTAGGAGAATACACTATGCAGTTTTGGGGTAATCCGGCCGCGTGGGGACCAGCAGCGCAAGTCCAGACCGCGCAGATTCAGGCCGCTGGGCAAGCTGCCGCCAACCAGTTTGGCTCCGTCGCAGCATTTGGCAATGCGCTGGGCGGCCTGGGAAACAACTACTCCGACATCTATAAGTCGTACGCCCAGGGCCTGGGAGGCGCTGGCACTAATCGCACCGGGGCGTACAACGCCTATGCCAGCGGATTGGGGCAAGCCGCGAACGCCTCCGGATTTGCTGAGGCCGCACGGCAGGCTTCGCTTGGCAACATCGGAACGGCTGCGATGGGTTCCTACGGGCAGGCCGCTAACTCTGCCTTGGGGGCGTGGGCGCAGAACCAGCTTGCCTACAACCAAGCGCTGGCTGGCCTTGGGCAGTCTAATCAGGCTGCACTTTCCCAATTGGGCACAAGTCGCAACGCCGCCCTGAGTGGGCTGGGCGGTGCGTACGCCGATCTTGGCGGCAGGCTTGGTGCCGCAACTGCGATTGGCAACATGGATTTCGGGATGGGCGGCAATGGGTTTAACGCAACCGGACCTGACGGCCGCGTGGCCTCCGGATCGTACAGCGGGGGCCGCTCGTCGCGCGGCGTGGACATGGAGGATGTGGGCACTCCGTCTTACCTTGGACTGGCAGCGCTTCAGGGCAACCTCATGGCCGGCGACATCACCGGCTCCCTGAATAACAACTACACGGACTCCATGAATCGGCTGGACAGCCAGCACTATTCGTCTCGCAACATGCCTAGCCAGATGCTTGGCCAGACGCTGTCCGGCCTGCTGTCGCTTGGGAGAGATGCTTACGGGCAGATTCGCGGCGGCATGAACCAGTTCTTCGGGAGCCAGAACGCGGCCCTCCGCAATCTTTCTGACGGCTACAGGGACACAACTCGCGACCTGAACAACTACGCCGGGAAGATGGGCGATGGCTTTGGCACCGCTAACGCCAACGTCGGCGGACGTGGAAGCGCCATCCGCGGGCTCTTCGACGACAGCATCGGCCAGATGGACATGTTTACGTCCCCTGCGCAGCAGCTTCGGCGGCAGCGTGAGGCCGATTTGTTCACTCGCGATGCCAACATGCGTGACCGGGTTGCCGACCGTCAGATGGAAGAGGAGGGCTTTTCTCCTGGGACGTTCGTTCCGTTCCGCGGCTTGGATTGGTGGGATTCTTACCGACGCAACATGCCGACCTTCTGATGCTTACCTACAACCACACTCTTCCGTCGCAGCCGCCGATGGCACTCCAGATGCCAACGGACAGCCCGTTCACCAAGTTCGGATCGACGCACGGTGACATGTTGGCCGCGCAACTGGGACGGGCCCAGGCCGACTACGACGTTAACGCCGCACGGTCGGCCAATGACTACGCCCAGCGGTTTATGGACGCAGAGAACCAGTTGGTGTTGCAGGGCCTGAACAACATGGGGCAGGCCCAGCAAAACGACAATTCTCTTTTTAACCAGCGTCTCGGAAACATGACCGGCATCCTCGCGAGCCTGTATCAATGAACTCCGTCCAGATGTTCCAGCCGCTGCCGACCGGCATTCCGGAGCCCACCAGCCGTGCGCAGTTCAATAACGCAATGGCATTTGCGCTCGCATCCGGCGATCCGCGCATGGCGGCCAAGCAGTACGACCGCAAGGGGTTCTCCCGCGGTGCTGGTCAGATGAACCAAGCCGGCATCGACGCTGCCAACAGCATGGCAGAGGGCATTGCCCAAGCCTACTCCGGCAACCTCCAGAACCAACAGTACAACGCTCTCTCTGGCCTGCAGGCCCAGCAGGCCGAGGAAACGCAGGCCCAGTCCCTGGGTGCGCTCCAGCAGCAGAACAACTACGCCAACCAGATGGCTGCGCTCCAGCAGCAAAACCAAATACTCAGTCTCTTGGGAGGATTACTCCGCTGATGGCCAAAATCGATTTTGACTTAGACGACCTGACCAACTCCGCACTGAAGCGGCTGGTGAAACAACTCCTCATAGCAGACGAGGCGGAAGAGAAGAAGATCATGTCCCGTCTCGGCAAGCGAGCTGAAAAGAACGACCTCGCTGACCTGGACGAGGAGATGCACGGCAAGCCCGATACGCCCGAAGTGGAAGACGAAGACATCGGGGAGGACGGCGAACTGCCGGACGTTCCCGGAAAGAAGAAGAGGAAGTAATGGCCGGCATCCGCATCCGCCCCCGCTCTGCCCCCACGATGCATCCGTTCCGTCCTGCGCAGACTACGCGCGAGGCGATGCTGATGCAGGACGCCCTGGATCAGGCCATGGGATCTGGCGACGACGCGCTCGCTCGCGAGATCGCCGCCGCAATCCGCATGAGCGACGTTGACCCCGGGTCCGTTGGGGTGATGCGAGCCCTGCGTTCCTTGGAGCGGGAACCGATGGAGGTTCTACCCGAGGCGACGTTTGAGGACATGGCCCAGGACATCGGCAAGAGCGTCCGGTCGTATGAGGGTCTGCTATCTGGTCGCACAGCGAACCTTCGCAACCAGCCATACGCCCGCCCCGCCGGCGCAGAACTTCGCGCCGCCGCCGAAGAGGCGATCCGCGGCCGTCAGCAGTCCGCAGCCTCCGAGAACCTTGGTCGTTCCGCCGCCCTCCTGGGGGCTGGCGGTCTGGCTGGGATGATCGCTGACACCGCCGGGCGCATGCAGCAGTCGCCTCCTGGCATTCAGGACTTTGCCGGCGAGGCCATGGACGACTCCGCCCTCTTGCCAGATTTGGCTCCAATGGCGATGCCAGCGCCCGAAGAGCCGGACTTGGGCGACATCACGTTTGAGGATCCCATGGCCACGGCAGAACTCGTTGCCGAGAGCCGGCCGATCCCGGACTCCACTCCGATGGCGCTGATCCGCGCCAACCGCGAGGAAGAGGCTGCGTCCCCACCCCCGAAGATGACGGCGGCGCAATTTGTCGCGCAGGCCATGGCGGACATTCAAAAGCAGACAGCCCAACTGAACGATCTCCGACGCCAGCGGGCGATTAGTCCGGAGCAGGATCGAATGCTGTCGCAGGAAATTGCCCGCATGGTGCAGTTGGTGAACGAGGCGCGTGCGCCGTCCCGCATGAGGTAATGATGAGCGACCTTCCGTACGGACCCTTTGGTTTTCCAAATGTGCGGGCGTGGGGCATGGCGCCCCCGCTCAACGTGCAGGACGACTTGGACGCCTCAGCAACTCCTATGGCCGTTGAGCCCGCCGTACGGCCAAAGCGGAAGAAGGCGCCTGCCACTGATCAGGGCGTGGCTGCATTCCAGGCTGTACTGGAAGACGTTGGTGGCGATTACGCGCAGGCGATTTCTGTGTTTGCAGGCGAGTTGGCACAGGGGGGCGTTGCCCCGGAGCTGGCGCAGCAGGCTGCGATGGCCAGGGCCAAGCAGCATCAAAGCCTCTCTCGCGATCCTGGGATTTTCTTTGAGGAGATGGGCACTCCGCTGCCAACTACGCGACAGCCAAAGGCGCCCCAAGTCGGAGCCAGCCAGCCTGTTCCGTTTGGCGCCATGCCAGATGCTGACCCTCGCACCACGCGCGCGGAACGTCTGGCTGGCGTAGATGCCACTGCCGCTAAGTGGGACCGCCAGAAGGCGGCGTACGACCGAGCCACGGGCCTTGGCGCGCCTGACGCCGTTGAGGACTTCGTTCCGCCCGCGGCCGGTGGCAATCGGCTGCCTGCTCGCAGCGGTCCATATGATCTTGCCGGGCGCCCCGGATACGACCGCACATTCACTCCGCAGGAACTGGCGGCGCAGCGTGGCGACGATGAGTCTCCTGCTCCAGCGAGCTTCACTCTCCCGGGCCCCCGCACACTGGATGGAAAGCCAGTGCGTCCTCCGCGCGCGCTTGCTACACAAGAAGACGCCGCTCGCTACAAGGAGCGGGGAACGGATCCGGAGACTGGTCGCCGGACGAAGTCTCAGTACGACCTAGACATGGAGGCGCGTGGCTACACGGCCGTCATGGAGCCGGACGGTTCCGTAAGCTATCGCACGACTTACGCCCCGGCCACTGATGAGCCGACCGGCTTGGGTGCCATTGGGCGCGCCGGCCGGCGTGTGGATTTGGAGAAGTCCAAAGTCCCCGGCACGGAAGACAGTCGATATGAGCCCCGTCCGATGATGACCCCCACGGGAGAGATGGTCCAGGTCTGGGTTCCAACCGATGCCGGGGACGCCTACACGGCCCAGCAAGCCGAGCAACGCACCAAAAACCGTTTGGCTGACCGGGCGGGGCTTGGTGCCGAGGCCGAAGGCATGACCGCAGACGAACTGCGATCCGCTGTTCGGGCCAAGCGCACATCCGAAAAGCAGGATCGGGAATCTGCTTGGCGAGCGCAGATGATGCTTGGCGGTGGAAGGCCGACCGGCGGGCCCATGGGAACCAAGGCCGCGGCGGCCGCGTTCAGCCGGCTCACACCGGAACAGCAGCAAGAGGTCATTAAGAACCGCATGCTGTACGGAGAACGCAACGGCCAGCGTGGTGACGAGTGGGACCGCCGCCTGGATCTCATGCGCATTGAAAACGAAGCCCGGTTTAAGGAGGCCGAAGCGGCACGCTCCGAAGCCCGCGACGAGCGCGAAAAGGACCGCACGCTGACTCGCGAGGAACGGCAGGCCGCACGCGAGGCCGATGAGCGTCGATTTGCCGAAGAGCGCGCCACTCGCGAGCTGGAGTGGAGGGAGCGCTCTAAGCAATTTGATTTGCAGCAGTTAGAGGGGCAGCGGAGATTTGAGCAGCAAAACACTGGCCTTGCCGCACAGCTTGCGCAGATTCAAAACCAAGGCGAAGTGTCTCGCGGAGAACTGGAGCTTGCGCGTGGCAAGCAGGACGCTGCGCTGACGGCCGCGGAAAATGCGCAGCGGCTTGCAGAGCAGTCTCGCAGGGAGCAGGAGGCGGTTGGCATGTATGGCCCTGGCGCCGTCCATATCCTCCGCGGCAATCTCCAGCATCCCAGTGCCCAAGCCGCGTTCCGCGGCATGGCCGCGCGCGCCGACCAGACTTGGAACGGCTTCTTTACAGAAGACGCCGCAAGGCTGGACGCTATGCTCGTTAGCCTTGGCATCACTGATCCGGACCGTCGCCGCGCGATTGTGCAGGAGTACGGCATCAATAGCGACTTTCCCGGTCAGCAGGGTCGCGGCTCTGTCCTTTCTGCGTGGCGTGTTTCGCATCCCGACTACGCATCCGTGCCGCAGTAATGGCCATTCGATCCCCGCTGTTCGACATCTACGATCCGTACGGGATTCTTGGCGAACAGGCTCGGCTGACGCCGGACTATGACGAAGATACGGGCCTGCTGACGCCCGGCCGCGCTACCATCTCCGACCTCATGCCAGAGGAGGAGAAGCGTGGGATGCTCCGCTCGCTTGCGGACTACGGGACCAGCGGGCTGTCAGGGCTGGGGTATATCTTGGATACCCCGGGTGCGCTGGCGCGAGGTATCCTGGCAGGCAAACCACTGTCTGTGTTTGGCTCTAGCGAAGAGCGCGTGTCCGGCAGAGACTTGGCGCGCCAATATGGCTTGGCCGGAGACGAGGATGGCTGGCTCAATTTTGCGGGTGGCCTGGGCGTTGAAGTCCTCACTGACCCTCTGACGTACCTGAATCCGCTTTCCATTCTTGGCCGAGGTGCTTACGGCGCTGCCGGGAGAGCGGCACAGCGTGCCGGGCTTTTGGAGAACGCTTCTCTGCTGGCGCGCAAACGGGGCATGGCAACCAATCGCGACATGGGAATCCGCGAGTTTGGTGCGTCGATGACTCCGCGGACACTCATTGCCGAATCGGAGTTCCCCGATGCTCTTCAACGCTTTTCGCAGGCCGCGCGTGGCCGCGGTTTAAATCCAGACGACTTGCTGGACCAGCCGCTGGCGGGCTTGGCGGAAGCGCGAATTCCGGGATTTGAGAGCGGTGTTCTCTTGGGGTCCGACGCCGCGCGGGTTGTAGGCCGGCAGCTAGATCGCTTCGGGGAGGGTCTGAAGCGCAATCCGTACACGGCGCCTGTTGTCAATCGCCTGACGCGGGCATTCGACCCTACCGTGTTGGAGCGCTTGGATCCCGACGACCAGTGGCGGGCGCGGCAGGCATTTGCTGACTCCAGGGCCAACGAACGGAATTTGCGCGAGAGTGCAGCTTGGCAGTGGCAGCAGGCTACTGCCGCCCAGCCAGACGGGGCGCTGTCGTTTGCCAGCCCGCGTGTCCAGAACGCGATCCGCGACACCATCGAAGCGCAGCTAGACCCAGCCCGCATGGCCAATCTCGTGGACCAGGATGCTGTGCGGCTGATCGATGCTGTGCCCGCCTGGAGCGACTACCGTTCTTGGTTGCGAGATCAGTTGTCGGAAGCACAAACCCGCCGCGCTGGCTTGGGCCTGCAAACTCCAAATGCAGCAAGCGCCTACGACACCGGGTACTTCCCAAGTCAGGTTGTGCGTTTTGCTACGGATCAATCCGCTCCGCTCCCGCCCGGGAAACTTGGCCGCGTGGAGTCGGCGTACGACCGCGGCCAGCGCGTGTATTCGGTCAGCGATCTAGTGGGCCGGTCGCGTAATCCCTACCTGGATTTGGACCGCCGATCTGAAACGCTGCGACGGTTGATGGCCGGCGATGCTGGCGCCGCATTGCGCGACCGGCTGTACGGCGCCAGCGACGAACAGATACCCGGCATCATTGACGACGCATTTAATGCCCTGCGCACAGAGGATGTTTATCGCCTGCGCAGCATGCCCGTGGAATTGCCGTACGAACGGGTGGCCGACCGCGAAGGCAACACCATTGAATCGATTCGGGAATACCTCTCGGACCCGACGCTCACGGCGGCCGACCGCAAATCCGGGCAGGGGAAGCTAGACCGTCTAGTGGCCACGGCCAGTCAGATGAAGGTCCAGCTTGGAGATTTACTCCGCACCGCAGATCGCCAGTTTGCTTCCGCCGATTTGGGGTTGTTCGACAACTCCACGCTGAATGATCTGATGCGCTACGGAGTTGGCGGCGGCCGAAGCGAGGCCAACGCCAACGTCATTCTGGATACGTTTACTCGCACTGCCTCTGACATCCCCGCAGAACAAATGACGGGCGGCGGGGCGCTCAATCTGCTGAAGGCTGCGGAAGGTCTGGGTTTCAATAGGGCCCGCCTACAGGAAGTTCTGGAAGCCCGCCTGCCGGGCCGGAGCGTGGAAGACCTGTCCATTCCGGAAACAGTCCTCAAAGACCTCCAAGCAATTTCTCCGTTGCCCAAATCGGACCCGACATCGCTCCTGGGAAATGCGTATCGCTCGTTCACCAACGCCTTTAAGATCGGCGCACTCGCCAACCCGGCGTACCACACACGCAACCTGTATTCCGGCTACCTGGCTAGCTTAATGAGCGGCGGGGCGAATCCCGTTAGCCTTGGCCGATCCGTGCGTGCCGGTGTCGATGTCGGCGCTGGCAATTACGAACGGATGTATCAACGGCTGAAAGACGCCCCTCGCTATCAGCACATCAGCGACAAGGACGAATTAATCCAGACGGCGCTCGCTGACATGGCCCGCGGCAAACTGGGCGGCGGCCTGATCGAAGAGGGCGCGACCGATACGCGGAACATCGTTCCAGGAATGGACACGCAGGATCCGGTCCTGTATGGGCAGGGCGCCATCTATGATCCCAAGCGGACATGGGGTGACTGGCTGTCTGGTTTGGGAACGGTGCGCGGAGTGGATTTTGCCGGAGCCGCTTCTGGCAGACAGGCTCCAGCGGAAACGCTGAACCCGTTCCTGCGCCTGCACGAGCGCGCTGGCCGGAGAGTTGAGGACGCGAACCGCATCGGCAACTGGATTGAAATGGTTCGGAAGGGCGCACACCCCGACGCAGCAGCCGAGAGCGTGTTGCGCTCGCAAGTGGATTATTCTCCGCAGGCGTACACCAACTTTGAGAGGAAATTGAAGGCGGCAATCCCCTTTTATTCATACCCCCGTGGCATCGCCCCCCTGGTGGCGGAAAACATCCTGTATCGCCCCGGCGGACTACAGGGTCAAACGATGCGTGCCATCAATCGCGCGTCGGAACAGACCGAGGATTCGTTCCTGCCGGAGTACCTGCGGCAGAGTGCCTCCATCCCGATCCCCGGAGCGCCGGCCGAAAACCTTCAGCGCGTCCTGACCAACATCGATCTGCCCTATCAGTCCCTGATCGACCTTGTGTCGCCGGGAGTGGGTAATACGTTCTCACAGCGAGCGTACGATACGGCCAGACGGACAGGCATGAATCTTCTGGGGCAGCTTAACCCCGTCATCAAAGCCCCGCTGGAGATGATCCTGAACCGCCAGTTGTATACCGGCCGGGAACTGTCCGATCTGTACTCCGTGCTGGAGCAGGACATCGGTCCTATCGGCCGACCGCTGGAGCAACTGGCAGTCAACTTTGTACCGGGCGGCGCCAAGCTCAACGCAATCTACCGCACACTGCGGGACTCCAGGCTTTCTCCATCCGACCGCGCGATGAAGCTGTTTATCAACAACACCCTCGGCGGCAAGGTCACCGATTACGACATTAGGAAGAGCCAAGACAAGGCCGCGCGCGAGACACTGAACCAGTTACTGCAGACGACCCCGGGCGTTCGCACGTACGAAAACCTGACTGTGCCCGAGGATGTGTTGCGGTCCATGCCCAGAGAACAGCAGCAGCAATATCTGCTGTACAAGGTCATCCAGGCCGAAGCCGCCAAGCGTGGCCGTGATCGCAAGCGGCGTGAAGCGGCCATCGATCCGCTCCAAGTACTGGGCCTCATCCAGTAGTCAACAAAGTTTCCTGGATGGACGGGACGGCTGGCCCCTCGTCTTTCAGCTCTGCTAGCAAGAGCCTATCGACATAGCGCTTCTTCATAGAAGGATCGCGATGACCAAGGTACTTGCTGGCGTCTTTTCCACCGGCCTCACAGTAGGTCGCTCCGCTGCGCCGCAGCCAGCGCGTAGTACCTGTCTGTTCGGAGCGGTTGACAAGTTTCCGCATCGCGTGTAAAATGCGATCCTTGTTCGTCAGGGATCCAAAGATTTTGGGGCCCAGACGAGGCAAGCGGCCGAGTGCTGACAAGGCAGCATCATCCAGCCAAGCCACTAACGGCTCGCTGGTTTTCGACTGACTGAGGAGGAGACGATGACCACGGATTTGGTCGTAGCGGATCGACAGGATGTCGGAGGTTCTCAGGCCAGTACTGTAGGCCGTGAGGATCCACGCCGGCAGCAAGATGCTGTAGGCGCAGGTGCGTGTTCCGCCCTGCATCTCTCTTGCGGTTCTCACCCAGCGCGCGATTGCGTTGTGATCCAAGGCCACCGGACAGGGGGCGGGCACTTTGACGCGGCGGAGCGGGCGGAGTATACTCTTGTCCACATGGCCCTCCTGCGCCGCGAAACGCATGAGCGAGCCAAGCATTCTCCGGTGGTTGTGGACGGTGGAGGGAGCGAGATGGGCCAGGGCATCGTTAAGGTAGGCGTCGATCTTGTCCGGCGTGAGGTCGGAGGCGTTCCAAGGGAGCCGGCGCACCAAAACAAGAAGCTGGGTGAGGTAGCCAGGGCTACCGCCGACGCGGGTGTGGTACGCGGTGGCAAGCGCGATGAGGCTCATGGTGAGTACTCAATGGAGGGGGCAACGTACCCACAATTAATCGCGCATCGTACCCCCCCAGACAATCGCTATAACCGGACCCCATGGGCAGCTAGCTCAGTTGAATATCTGCCCTTGGGCTGGTCGATCCTGAGAATTACGTGGGTTGCGCTTCTCGCGACCTTCATCTTCTTGCGTTGGTCTGGCTTTGCCATGACCGCGCTTTTGCTTGGACAGTTTGCGCAGGCCGCGGTGGAGTACCGGCGCGTCTACGGAAGGAAGCGCGCCCCAAGGAGGGGGTCGGCCTGATTTTCCCGTTCTCGTTTCTGAGGGTTCGTTTCATTCGCAGGAGGTGTACATATGAGCAGTAAGGCTAGGAAAGTGGTGGGGATGAGTCACAGCGAATACCTCGCTGAAAAAGATCACGACACCCGGTCGCTCCTTGTTTCGGTGATGCGTTTCGGTGGGGCTGCCCAGCACTGGATTGACCAGGGGCACAGCATGTTCGGCGGCAACAGTGCCACCAAGCTGGGTACCAAATTTGATACCGCGATCATGGCCATCGCCTCCGGAAAGATCGTGGAGGAGGTCATCGTCACGCCGCCGGCCGCGGTGCTGGATGCCGCCGGACGCAGATCGGGCGGGAAGTACAAGGCGTGGTCAGGGACGCTCGCTTCTTGGCAGATCGAATGCAACGAGGAAGAGGCGTTCGTTCTGCGGACGATGGTTGAGCACACGCTGGACAACCCAGCCGCCCGCGCGTTGATTGACAACACCACCGAAACGCAACTGTCGGTGTTCGGTGAGATCAATGGCCATCCCGTGAAGTGCCGGCCGGACGGCTGCACTGCGGACCTCTGGTGGGATTTGAAGTCTACCAGCGCCCAGTGGGATCGGCTGTACGCGAGCGTGATGGACTACGGCTACGGCGAACAAGAGTGGTTGTACCGAGAGTTGGCCATGCAAGTCGGATGGCCGCACTTCCGGATGCCATTCATCTTCACGCAGACCATGGCGCCGTACGCCTGCCATGTGTTCTATCTGCCGGTTGATTGGGTGGAGGAGGCGGGGCAGCGGTTGCTCCGCGTCATGGAGGAGGTTCGCCTGCGGCGTTCGACGGGGGACTACTTCCCTGTCGATCACGGCGAGATCACGGAACTGACCATCCCGCAGTGGGCGGTTCGCAAGTCAGAGGAGGTGGTGGCATGAACTACGGAAACGGCATCGGTCCTAGCAGTAGCCCTGAACTGAAGCAGCACACGGCCGCGCTGTGCAGGGCTCAGAAGAAGTTCAAAACCATTATTAAGAACGCGGACAACCCTGCGTTCCGCAGCAAGTACGCGACGTTTGAGGGGGCGTGCGAAACGCTACTGCCTCCGCTCACGGAAGAGGGATTTGCCCTGCCGAAGTACCAGCCCGGCTGGTTTGGGCCAGAGATGGGCTGGTGCTGCTTGGGCGTTCTACAGCATGAGAGCGGCGAGTTTATTACCGCCCTTCTCCCGCTGCTGAATCTGCCACAGGAGAGGAAGGATTTCAAAACCGGCGAGATCAAAGTCCTCCCGCCCAACATGCAGGGGCTTGGCGGCGCGCTGACTTATGCGAAGCGTCAGCTACTGCTAGCTCTGACCGGGGCGTGGGTTGGCGAAGAAGACTTTGATGGCAACGACACCTCCGGTGATCGCGAGGCCCGGAAGCCTGTCGAAGTCCGGCCTGCCCAGACGGCGACGAAGTCGATGGAGATCGAAGCGGCGGCGACCAAGGAGTTGGACGCAACCAAGACGGTCGATGAGGCACAGAAGGTTCTGGATCGCGTGAAGCTGCGTGTCAGCCAGAAGGTTTGCGATGCAAAGGTTCTGCAGCGTTTGCAGGCCAAGTTCGATGGCAAGTTCTCAAAGGAGGCTACCAATGCCTAGTTTCAATTCCTGCACGTTCGTCGGCAATCTCACCAGGGATGCTGAGACGAAGATCGTTGGTGAGACGGAGGTCGCTGCGTTTGGCGTGGCGATCAATGGCAAGAGCGAAGGCGATGTCATGTACATCGACTGCGACTTGTGGCGTCCCGGCCGTGTCACGGAGTTCCTCACTCGCGGCACTCCTGTCCTGGTGTCTGGCCCGCTGAAGGTCAGGCAGTGGGAGAAGGACGGCCAAACGAAGTTCCGCCTGCAACTGGATTGCAAGACGGTGCAGTTGCTGGGTGGCAAACGACGCCCCGAGCCCGCCGACGAAGCCGAAATGGCTTTCTAGGAACGGCGCTCCCCCGGGGCGAGGCCCCCCTCCTCCTCGCCCCGGGGTTTCTTTCACAGGTGCAACATGGACGCACGCGACTACCAACAGTTCGTCATTGAAGAGAACCTGAAGGCCATGGACGAAGGCGTGACGGCCACGCTCAACGGCCTGTTCACGGGCGCAGGCAAGACGGTGATCTTTTGCCTGCTCGCCGCACGGATCGCGGGCCGGACGCTCATCATCTGCCCACTCCGTGAACTGGTCTGGCAGACCATCGACAAGGTTCAACAGGTCACCAATCTCTATCCCGAGATTGAGATGGCCGACTACCACGCGGACGAGGACTACGCCGCCAAGGTAATCGTCGCGAGCAAGCAGACGCTGCTTAGTCGGCGTGGCGGAGAACCGCGCTACAAGCGCTTCCGCGATTTCCAATTGGTGATCGTTGACGAGGCGCACCTGATGACCAGCGCGCCGGTGGTGCAGATGTTGCGCTACTTCCAGCACGACGGAGCAATGATCGCTGGGTTTACTGCGACACCATTCCGCATGGACGGACGGGCATTGATGAGGAGGAATCCATGGAATTCTACGAACGACAAGTCTGCAACTACGACATCCAGTGGGCCATCGCACACGGATGGGCCGTCCCTCCGCTCTGCAAGATAGCGGGAGTTCAGTCAATGGATCTCTCCGGCATTCATCTGAGCGGCGGTGACTTTGTGCAGAAGGAACTGCAGAACGCGATGAACAAAGAGGCGACCAAGCAAAAGATTTGTCTCATCACCGTGGAGGAGATGGAGGGTCCGACCGTCCTGTTCACCGCGGGCGTGGATGCCGCCAAGGCGTGCGCCCATTACCTCACCCACAACTACGGAGTGCCCGCCGTTTATGTCCACGGAAAGCAAGACGAAGAGGAGCGCAAGGAGGCCCTCGCTGCCTTTAAAGGTGGGCAGGCGAAGGTTCTGTGCAACTGCATGGTCGTGGCTATCGGATTCGATTTCCCGCCGACCCAGACGCTGATCATGGGCAGGCCGACGAAGTCTCTTGGCTTCGCCCTTCAATGCTGGGGGCGCGCGTTCCGCCCGCTTCCTGGCGACGTTGATTTCCGTGGCAGCACAGCGGAGTCCCGCAAGGCCGCAATCGCAGCCAGCAAAAAGCCGTACGCCAAGATCGTTGACTGCACCCCCTCCTCGCAGGATCACACGCTCGTCACCGGGATCGACATGTTTGTCACCGATGACGAGGTGAAGGAATACGTTCGCAAAGCGGCGGAGAAGAAGCCGCTGACTCCGGAAGAGATCGCCGCGCTCGCAGAAGCACAGGCCGCAAAGATCGCAGCCGCCAAGGCCATCGAAGAGATGCGGAAGAACACGCAGGGCCGGGCGACCGGCAGCGTGGTTGGCCGCGAGATCGAACTGCGTGGCGGCAAGCGCTGTGTCGGCACGTACTTCAATCCCATCAAAGGCAAGTACGCCGGCCAGAAGCTGAATCAATTGCCGGACCACTACGTCGCCTGGGCGGCCGAGCAAATCCGCACGGGCTGGATCAGATCGATGTTTCGCAGAGAGCAGGAGCGCAGAAATGCCGAACGATTTTCTCACCGATGACACCACCGCCGAACTCACTGAACTGTTTCGATTGGACGAGGCTTTTCCCCCAGGAGGACGCAATGAAAGAAAAGGACTGTGGCACCGTTTCCGCAACTGGCTATCGAACTGTTTTCGCCCACGCCGACGAAATTCACCGCAGGGTGGTTATCAACGGGACGAAGGCGATGCGCGTGAGCAAGAGCCTGCGGCTCCCCAGGACGCACGTATGGGCCTTCGCTCGCCTATTGAGGGAGTGGGGGCGGGTGCCTCCCAAGTCCCGATTGGCGGTGGCGGCGATGTTGGTGCCAGACGCGAGCGATGAAGACATCGCATGGGCCTTTGGCATGCCGCTGAAGTGGGCGCAGTCCTGTCGGTCGCACCGTCACCAGATCCGGAAGGCGTGGCCTGTGGACGCGAGGATGGAGAGGGCCGTGGAGCTGGAGGAGGAAGATCCGACACCGACGCAGATCGCTGAGATGTGCGCCGCCATGCCGCGTGTCCTTGCAGGCGAGCCCTACGCTCGCCGGGCGCCCGGCATCCGTGCCTTCAGGTTTGATTCACATGCCACGCTCGTTCCGCAATTCCCTGAGTAATGGCCACAAGGCCGAGCAGGCTTGGGTGGACAAAGCCCGCCTGCTTGGCCTGTCGGTCGCACACGGCAAGAAGGTCGTGATCCGCCGGCACAACAAGTTGACGGATCACTGCGGCAATCCCGACGCCGCGTTGTTGATGACGGTTGAGATCAAAGAGAGAAGCCTGACGTTCACCAGCCCGGATGATTTTCCATATGCCACGGTGTTTGTGGATGATCTCCGGGGCCTTGGTAAAGAAACCCTGCGCCCTTTTGCTTACGTGTTCGTTTCGCGGACCACTGGTCACTGGGTGTGGCTGACGCCGTTAGACAGGGATGAGTCATGGCAGGAAACAATTGTGAAGGACAACACCCGCGGGCATGAGATGGGCATGTTGGTGGCGCCGAAGTCCCACCTTCGGCCGGCGGAACAACTACAGCAGTATCTAGTACCACACGGGCAACTACATGGAATCGACGGAGACACCTCCCTGTTCGTCGCAGGCGGAGGGCAAGTGGAGAACCGAGAACGAGCGTCTGACGAAGACAATCCTTTTGTTACAGGCGGAGATCGAAAGACTACGCCGAAAACTAGAAAGCACTTGGGGTGAAGCATGAATACACCCGGCCCAATGGAGTTCTTTATCGGGCTTGTCTTTGCCACGGCGATGCTGCTGTACGGCCTTTCGATGGGTGAAGAATGAGCGGAACGCTAATCATTGTGACCGGCGTTATCTATGCCGTAGTATCCGTGGATCAGTTTGCCCACGGTAACAACGGCATGGGTATCGCCTACTTGGGCTACGGATTTGCGAACATTGGCCTATGGATGCTGGCTAAATGAACGCTGATATACCGTATATGAGATGCTGGGTGCGGCGGGA
>Ga0207935_1000124_pt1 | contig 20913 bp, 18 predicted proteins | sample LakMenEpi30Aug10_FD_150746 | JGI IMG/M metagenome (GOLD analysis project Ga0207935, IMG submission 150746) | Freshwater microbial communities from Lake Mendota, WI - 30AUG2010 deep hole epilimnion (SPAdes) | ecosystem: Environmental > Aquatic > Freshwater > Lake > Epilimnion/Euphotic zone ...
TAGAGCCAGGCTTGGCTTTAAATCTCCTCTCGATTTCCTCCACTCTATTTCTAAACCTTCCAAACTCTAATGTGGTGCGTTTGTTCCTTGACTTTTCCCGGTCCCTGATGAGTACAAGAGAGTCTTTTCTCTCTTTCCGATCTACTATACAAGCAGTAGATCTTGGGATGAATTCTCTCCTATCAAACCAAAAGTCAGTCGTTTGTAGCTCCCACTCTTTACAGACTTTTTCAACCCCCTTGTTACGGGTGTTGATTTCGGTCTGGATTGCTCTCACCTGAAGTTTTAAGGAGAAGTTCTCCATACCTGACTGGATGAGCATTACTGATTGAGTTGCTGCGGAGACCACAGCAGCAATCTTAAGTAGACGGGAAAAAAATTTCAGTGACATTGGTGGAAAGAATGAACTATTTCTATAATAGTATAGCATATCTTTATATTTTTGTCAATACCTAGTAACATTGTGTTTAAATCCTATTCAGGTACATATAATTTATAACAAAAACCCATCCTAATATTTTAACGAATAGGATGGGTTAAAGGGATGTACTAATTATCTAGCTAAAGGATTTTTTGCTCCTCTTACTTCAAAGTGTAAATGACATCCAGTAGAGTTTCCTGTAGTTCCCATAGCTCCAATATATTGACCTTTAGCTACATTAGTTCCAGCTTGTAATTCTCTAGAACTAAGGTGAGCATAAAGTGTTACAACTCCATTTGGATGAGTTATTTTGATATAGTTACCATAACCACCATTCCAACCATTTTGAGAAGTTGTAACTACACCATCTGCAGAAGCATAAATAGGAGTTCCACAAGAGTTACTAATATCTACCCCATTATTAGAGTGAATCCTACCATAATTATTACCAGTAGTAGGGTAAGCAAAGTAACCATCATTGGTAGGTAAATTACTAGCTCGAGCTACATTAGTTTTTCTAGGTAATATTCTAGGTTTAGGCTCTTCTACAGGATCAGTAGGGAATGGCTTCTCTTTATTTGGAACCTGTGCATCAGGAACAATAACATTAGTACCCATAGCTATATTTCCTTGCAAATTATTATAATCTCTAATAACTTGTTCAGAAACCCCATATCTATTAGCAATTTGATTTAATGATTGAGATTCATTAATACCAATTTCAATTCCATCTTTAGGTAAAATAGCAAGGGTAGTATTTACTGCTGGATTTTGTTTTAAATCTTTTAATCCATTTGCAATAGCGATAGTCTCAATTGAGATACTAAATTTCTTAGAAATACTTTCTAAGGTATCACCTTCCTGTACAATATACTCTCTAATTATTGGATTAGAACCCTGTTCCGTATAACCTTGAGGAGCATTAACTACATTAATAATATTAGAATCTGTAGTTGGTATATTAGAATTCAAACTTTCATCACTAGGCAAGCCCAAAATTCCATTAGCCTGTAAAACTCCTACAGAAGCTAAAGATGCATCTAATGGACCTCCTAAATTACTGTTATTTATAAGAGTAGAGCTAATTGGAAGTTTGCCAGCATAGGCCATATTACTGAAAACAACTATACCTACCACAGCAGTAAGAATAATCCAACTAATTCTATCTTGTGTGTGCTTAGTAGCACTTTTTATGAATCGAGTCACCTGGTTTTTGGATAATTTAAAAACAACGGTACTAATAGGATTCTTAACTAAATACAAGGAATTCGAACTTCAAAACGGAACAAACAGACATAAGTCTTGACTCAAAATCAACCTTGTCTAATGATTTTAGATTCGAAATTATTATATACTATCTATAAAAATTTGTCAATAAAAACACCAATAAATGGCTTACAAATAATGTTTTACAGGGATTATATATATAGATAAGAAAATATGTGTATAACTTGACAGGATTTAAGATAATTTATGAATGCTCAAATCTCAATCTTAATAGCTAAAGCTAATCAATATAACTTTATATTAAGTTTATCTTTTTCAAAATAATTAAAACAAACTAAATTATATACTTTTGACAAAACTTAGTAGCAAAAATAATAGTATTTTATAACTTATCAATAGCCTTAGCTAAGATAATATCTTTCTCAGAAATACCTCCAATATCATGAGTGCTAAGATAAACTTCTACATAACCCCAACCAAGATTAATATCTGGGTGATGCACTTGTTCTTCTGCAATTTTTCCAATTTTATTCACTAAATCTAAAGCCTCTGAAAAAGTATTGAGTTCAAAACGACGAGATAATAAATCTTGATTCTCGGATAATTGCCAATTAGAGTTGATTTGGGATATAATTTCGGTAGAATTTAATTTAGTCATAGTATGTAGTTTTAATTATTTATATTTTAACAAAGGATTAAAGACTTTACAAACTGTGTGAATTAGTGTATTGTATTTAAGGTTTTTTCAACCCATTTCAATGACAACCGCAAATTCTTTGAGAGTACGTTTTGTGTGGATCTATACAGGAAGTATTACCATAAAAAAAACCAACAGTACTAATAATAAGCAGATCACCAAAACAATAAGTGGACGATTTGACTGTTATACACCAGAGGTTCAAGAAAACGAACTTTATGAATTAATTGACCCTAGTGAACCTTGTTCCTTACCCTACAATGTCTTTGGCAAAAATATCCATAACCGCAATTTCTTTAATTCAAGGCATTATCATGACGATTGATTGGTGAATGTTTTACCTTTGCCCGCGCCACTAGGCTCGGGCTTTTTTCTTTTAATCCACTGGCTCTATTCGGAAAATCTGGTCACTTTTATCGGTTGGATTACCTCTTCCATCTTGATTGGAGGTGGAAAAATAAATATATCCATCAGGTGAGACGGCTATATCTCGTATCCTACCTTCGGCTATAGTTAATTTCTCATAAGACTTTACCTCTTGTCTTGATTCATCTAGATAAATTACAAATATACCCTCGCCTCTAAGACCGCCAAATAAGAAAGTATTTTTGAGCTCAGGATATTTATCTTGGGTATAAAATACTCCAGAAGCTGGAGCTACGGCAGGAGTGAAGACTAGAAGGGGATCAATAGCCTCAGGAGTAGACTCGGTATGAGAGACTTTTGGCCAACCATAATCTTTACCAGGTAAAATTCTATTAAACTCATCTCCTCCAGCTGCTCCGTCAAATAATGAAGGTCCATGCTCAGTAGAGAATAAAACTCCAGAAATAGGATCAAAATCTATTCCCTGTGGATTACGATGCCCATAAGAATAAACATAAGAATTAGCAAAAGGATTATCCTCTGGAATACTACCATCTTTATTCATCCTTAGAATTTTACCACCCAAGGAATTGATATCTTGAGCAATTTCTTTTTTAGTAGCATCTCCAGTGGTTACATATAGTTTTTTGTCTGGTCCAAATCTAAGTCTGGATCCAGCGTGAAATTTGGCAGCTGGAATTTTGTCTAGGAGTATTTTAACCTCTTTAGCTTGATTATTTGTATCTGTTAATCTTACTATTTTTACAAACATCTGATTATTCTCTTCATAGGCAAGAGAAGTATAAATATAAGGAGAATTTGGATAGTCAGGATCCAAAACCATACCCATCAAACCTTCTTCATTGGTCGCGCTAATCTCAGAAAATTTATAAAAATTAGGTTGAGGTTGAGAGTTTTTGTAATATAATATCTCGCCCGATCTCTGTGCAATATACATACTATTCTCAGTCGGGAAGACAATACTCCAAGGCACATATAGATTGGAAGCTATGGATGTGTATTTATAATCTATGCTTTTGGAAATAGTACTACTATCTACTTCTAGTTTAGATCCAGTTTTAATTTGAGGAGTCTTAAGTATAGCGGTATAGTTAATCAGAAAAATTGCTAAAGTTATTACAATAAGTACAATAATTGATATTATAATATATTTTTTAGTTTTTGATTTATATTTAGACATATTTTTAATTTTATAAATTTATAACTAATTATATTTTAGCATAGAAATATGAAAATTATGAATTAAACTATTTGAAATGTTCTATCTACAGTATGGGCTGTGAATTTTATATTATTCTATGAATTTACTTTATAGGCAATTGATGTGTGAAAAATGAAGGCACTTCGCCCAATTTGTAAGGAGATCTCTTGTCTTTTTTGACACTATGATAATTTTTATAAAATTTAAAACTATAGTTTCTAGCCTTCTAAAATTGTATAAACTAATTCTAAAGGATAATTTTTGTCTTTAATTTGTGTTAATACAGATTGAATTTTAGACATAGATAACTTATCTTTTTTAGTGATAGCGAACAACAGTATAAAAGGATTGTCTTGATTGATATACTCGCAACTAAATCCTTCAGAGCTAGAAGCTATGTCTATTGCTAATTCTATATTTTGCATAATCTGTTTAGCGTCTTGCCCACCGGCATAAATGTTGAACATCGGAACTTCCAAATTTTCTTCCAATTCAGCTCCATTGAGTAGGGGATTGAAATTTATAATTGCTCCAAAAGCATGATGTAAATGTTTGGAATGTAATTCTTGAAAATGGAAGTGATGGGTCCTCACAGAGACTGGAGAATTTTGCTCTTGTAGTCTAGCGGTCAAAATACTAGCAAAACCAGAAGCATATCGCTCACTGGCTGAATCTAGGACTTTATCTTGATTTTGGAATTTATCTAAAATTTTACTCAAAACTGGCTTAGAACTTTTTTTAGCTAGAGTATGAGCTACAGCTCCACATTTGGAGTGAGATGAGACTACAATTTCCTCAATAGTTGGATTATCTTCACAAACAGCGATTATATTATCTGCCATTTGTAATTTTTCCTCAACTGACATTAAACATTCACAACCAGGAATTCCAAGTGATAAAGCATGGTGAGAAGCGGTCAAATACTGTATTCTCTCATCAATACAAGGTAGCCAAATCATCTTAGGTCTCTTAACTAGACTATCCTTTAGAATTTTATCTAAATTTAATTTATATTTATATTCTGACTTATATTTTGTTCCATCAAGATGTAAAAAATTTTTCACTCCCAATACTTCAGATAAAGGATTGCTATAAAGTAAATTATGATAAGTCTGAGAATATTTTGACCACTCTATATTACGATAAGAATCACAAGAACTATGAGAATCATTTTTCTCTTTGGTGGATAAAATTTTAGACGTTAGATTAATGACTGAACTTATATAAACATTTCTTGACATAAAACAAAAAATAAGGCAGGGTTTATAGTTAACAATAACAAATAAGGTCTAATTTAAGACTAAATCGTATTATAAACTAAAATTAAATTTTTTGCAAATAAAATTTTACAAAAATCTAAATATAATTTATAATAGGCTTATATATAATATAATATTTTAGGCTATGCAAAATTTGAAAGTCTATAACTTTCTAGAGAAATTATTTGGAATGGTGGGGAATATCAGAATTCATCCAGTAGACTTTAATTTACCTTGGTATTATATTTATAAGAGATATTGGTTGAGATTGGGGATATCGGCTATAACAGAAGTAATGCTTTGGACTGTATTTGCTACATTACCATTAAGTATCGCCTCAATTATTACAGATCAAAATCAATTAGGAGGTTTGGTTTTGGGAATTATATTTTTATGTATTCCTATTATCGCACAGGTGCATATAAGAAGTTACTGCTTAGCCCTATCAGGTCTTATGAGAAGTGTAGCTACTTCAGCCTATGAGTTTTTTGTAAAAGTTGATCCAATACATCATAGTACTCGTGAATCAGGAAAAATTATTGCAAAAATTAATAGAGCAGTGAATGCCTATGAAGACATCACAGATACGCTGGTATATAATATTTTACCTTTCTGTATACAAATAGGTGTGGTATTGTTCTCATTTTCTCGATATAATTTACGAATCGGACTATTTGCAGGATTAAGTTTGATAATTTTAGTGATAGTATCTATAGTAAGTCAGATCATTGTGGCAAAAAATATTATTCCTGTAGATAATGATCAGGGAGATATACAGTCTCAAGTTGAGGTAGAGAGTTTGCAACAAGTTGCTCTGATTAGGTCTAGCTTTGCAACTCCAGAACATATTGAGAAGATTAAAAAAACAAATATTCGTACTGGTGAGGTTGATGCAACAATATGGACAAGTTTCACCGCTACAAGTTTTATTCCAAGAATACTATTTGCAATAACATTTATTATTTTAATTTCATCCGTATTAAATCTTGTTAAATTAGGTTCTCTCGATTTAGTAACAGCAATAGCTTTAATGACTATATACGTATCATCATATGGGAATATTGTACATTCTGGTCGTCATATAGAGCGAATTATTTCTAATATAGAGAGACTTAAGAATTTATACACCTATATTCGAGAATATGGAGATTCTAGTTATCCAGTTTAGCTTAAAAATATGCATTCAATTCACGTAAAAAAATTATACTATTCCTATGAGAAGACAAAAGTATTTCAAAATAATACTCTTGTTTTAGAAGTAGCTCAAAATCAGAAAAATAAATTATATGGAATTATTGGACCCTCTGGAACAGGTAAAACTACATTATTATCTATATTAGGAGGACAATTAAAACCACAAAAAGGAGCTGTATATATTGATGATATTAATATATATGAAGTGGGGGATAAAGAACGGCGAAATATCATAGCGGTACAAATGCAAACAGCTACTGCTCTGAGAGGAGCTTTGCGAGAGAATTTAGTTTTTGGAATTCAAGAAGATGAGGTTTTAAATAAAGATGAGTATTTGATTGATGTTTTGAGGCGAGTGGGCTTATGGAGTCTTTTTGAAAATAAAGATGGTCTTGTCACACTTATTGGAGAGGGTGGTGTTAATTTATCTGGAGGACAGAGACAAAGATTAAATTTTGCAGGACTTTATTTAAGAGCGAAGCATTATAAACCAAGTTTAATCTTGATTGATGAGCCAACTTCCTCCCTAGATGAAATCAGTGAGATGGCAATTACTCAAATGATAGATGAATTATCCCAATCTTCCATTACTTTTGTAGTAGCTCATAGACTCAAAACTCTAGACCAAGCTGTGGGAATATTAGATACCTCACTAATCTCATCTTATCCAGAGTTAAAATTTTACACCGAGTCAGAACTATTAGAAATTTCTCAATATTATAGAGATTTGAAGGCTGGTAAAGCTGAGTTGGAGGAGTAATCACTCCGGATTATTCAAAATATATCTAATTCTAGCAACTAATTCATCGGAATAATGGACTGAGAAATTAGTGGCTTTGACTTGCATTTTTGGGGTATTATAATTGGCGATGAGGTAGACTGGGCATTTGCCACGAGCTTCACGAGTTAATATATCTTTAACTTTTTGTAAAGCTTCTGGTGTGGCGTATGGGGGTATGATTATGTTTATCCCGACTATTTCAGCTCCGTCTTGGGTGGTGGGGATATTGTCTTGAGAATCTTGTTCTGTATACTCTGGAGTATCAAAACCAATCTCCTCTACAGAATTACTGAGGGATGTTGAAGATTTGGAAGTAGTCCATTTTTGAATGTCTTCAGCTTTTAAAACTTTGGCCTCTGAGGCTATAAATTGAGACACTCCGTCTTTATCTTGCCTCTTTCCTTTTATTGCAAAACCAGCTCCTGTATTGAGTTCCTCCCCAAGAGTTCGGTATATACTAGGGAAAATGATTACCTCTATATTATCTGAGATATCTTCTAGATTGAGAAAGGCCATCTTAGCCCCACTTTTAGTATTGATAATCTTAATATCCTTAATTACTCCAGTTAAGATTAGATTAGATTTTCTTTTAGCTTCTTTAATTTCTTTTATATTGAGTAATTTTAACTCTTCTAGTATGTTTTTGTATTCATTAATTGGGTGAGTAGATATCCAAAGCCCTAAATATATATTTTCTAGCTCTAGAATTTGATTTAAGTTCTCGGTTTGATTTGTTTTTATATTCTCTAATTCTAATTTTGGAGTTGTTATTACAGTAGATCCGAATAGAGAGTTTTGGGGTATATTATCAGTATTTTGATTGGCTAAGGTTTTTATAAAACTTAAAATATTATCTAAATTATGAATTAGAATATGTCTAGGCTCAAATTCATCTAAAGCTCCGGCTTTGACAAGAGCTTCCAGATTCTTTTTATTTAATTCTTTAGCTGGAATTCGGTTAATAAAATCCTCCAGAGACTGAAACTGCCCATTTTTATTTCTTTCCTGCTCAATATATTCAGCTAAATTACTACTCATATTCTTGATACTTCCAAGCCCATAGAATATAGTATTATCACTACCTGTAAAGTTAGCTTGGCTAACATTCACACTAGGAGGCTTAATTATAAGTCCTAATTGTCTTGCCTCTGTGATGTCAATAGCGATTCTTGTCATATCCTTAGCATCACTATTGAGTAGAGCCACCATAAATTGTAGGGGATAATGAGCTTTGAGATAAGCCGTCTGATAAGCTATCATAGCATAACAAGCTGCATGAGATTTATTAAATCCATAATCTCCAAAAGGTTCGATTAATTCCCAGAGTTTTTCTCCTATTTCTCTTGATATACCTTGTTTTACAGCACCCTCAATAATATTAATTTTTTGTTCTTCCATCAATTCTTTAATCTTTTTTCCGACAGCTTTTCTCAAAGTATCGGCTTCTGGTAAAGAAAATCCAGCCACGGCTTGAGAGGCTTGCATCAATTGCTCCTGATAAATCATAATACCGTAAGTTGGCTTCAAAATAGATTCTAAATTTGGATGTAAATAAGTCACCTCTTCTTTTTTGTGTTTACGAGCAATGTAGGTTGGTATAAGCTCCATAGGTCCTGGTCTATATAGAGAGACCATAGCAATTAGGTCATTAAATTCAGATGGCTTTAGTCCAATTAGAGCTTTTTTCATACCTTGGGACTCAAATTGAAAGACTCCAGTAGTTTGACCTTTTTGGAATAATTTGTAGGTTAATTTGTCGGTAGTGTCTAAATTGTTAATATCTATGTTTGTTCCAGTTTGAGATTGAATTAAGTTAAGGGTTGTTTCAATAGTAGAGAGGTTAGATAGTCCTAAAAAGTCCATTTTAAGTAAACCTAAATCTTCAATAGCATGCATTTCGTATTGAGTAGTTATAGAGGTTTTTCCTCCCGACTCAGAGGTTTGTAAGGGAGTATAATGTGTTAGTTTTTTAGGAGAAATCACTACAGCACAAGCATGAGTGGAGGTGTGCCGGATGGAACCTTCTAATTGTTGGGCGGTATTTATAAGGGTTGTTACTTTTTCTTCCTGTTCATAACGACCTCTTAATTCTCTAGAATTTGCTAAGGATTTGGCTATAGTTTTCTGCTCAATTAATTTAGCAATAGAATCACATAAACCATAAGAATACCCTAAGGCTCTACCAGTATCTCGAATTGCAGCTTTAGCAGCCATAGTTCCAAAGGTACAAATTTGGGCTACATGATCTTGTCCATATTTTTGAGCTACATAATTTAATACTAATTCTCTTTTATTATCTTGAAAATCAATATCTATATCGGGCATAGAAACACGAGCAGGATTAAGAAATCTTTCAAACAATAATTGATAGGCTAAAGGGTCAATATCTGTAATCTCGAGCAGATATGCTACTAAGCTACCAGCAGCAGAACCTCTACCCGGTCCAACTAAAATATTATTATTTTTTGCCCAAGTAATAAAATCTGAAACAATTAAAAAATAGTCAATATATCCAGCATTTTTAATAACTCCAAATTCATAGTCTAGCCTTTCCAAAATTTCTTTTTTATCTTGTGAAACATATCTTTTTTGAATACCTTTTTCACATAAAAATTTGAGATATTTTTCATTGTCTAAAATTTCTCCATTTTCTAAAGGAGGTACGTCAAATTTTGGTAACTGAATTTGGTATAATGGAATTTCCACATTACATTTATCAGCAATTAGACTAGTATTAGTTAGGGCTTCTTCTGGTATCTTTAGCTCTTTAGCCAGTCTTTGCATTTCATCAACTGACTTGAGAGAATAATCCTCTCCCACAAAAGTTACTCTATCCAGATTTTGAATATTAGTTTTATTTTTAATGGCCAGCATAATATCATGGGCAGTCCTTTGATTTGGCTCAAGATACATACTCTGAGCTGTCAGAACTATTGGTATACTGTGTTTTTTACCCAGATCAATTATAAGGCTATTGACTTTAACTTGATCTGGAGTATTCACGAGTGGCAGAAGTTCCAAATATAAATTATTTTGAAAAATTTTACTATAAATATCCAACCAATTTTGGACTAGATTGGGATTATGTAAAAGATAATCTGATATTTCAGACTGATAATTCCCTGATAAACAAATTAAATCTTGACTATATTTAGTCAAATTTTCTATAGAAACTGGTTGATTAGAGTTAATCCGTACTAATGATACTAATTCAATCAAATTAGTATAGCCCTGATAAGATTTAGCTAATAAAGTTAAACTATAAGGCTTAGAAATATCTCCGTCTAGACTAGTCACAGATAAATTGACACCCAAAATTGGTTTTAGGTTTGCTTTAGTCGCTTTTTCATAAAATTCAATCGCCCCAAACATATTATTGACATCAGTAAGAGCAATTTCCTTAAACCCAAACTCTTGAGCTTTATTAATAATATCACCAATAGAACCGATAGCCTCTAAGATACTGTAATGAGAACGAGTGTTGAGATGAACAAATTCTTGCATATAAAATAAATATTTCCTTTTTAATATTATAGCATATTCAGAATGTGTTATAATATTAAATATGAATATACACACTTTTACTCAAGAACAAGATTGGATACAATCTAGCACTGAAGTTATAGCTAAAAGTCTATATGAGCAAATTAAGTCTATAGGTACGACTAATTTAGCTGTATCAGGTGGCGCGACCCCTTTTATGATTTATAAGGAATTAGCTCAGCAAAGTTTAGATTTCTCAAAAATTAACTTAATCCAAGTGGATGAGCGATATGTATCCGAAACTGATCCAGAGTCAAATTGGCAAAGTATATCCAATAGTTTTGATAATGTAGGTTTTAGAGAAATTATTAGATTTGAATATTCAGACCAAATTCAAGATTCATTAGCTAAAACAAAATCCCAACTCCCACCAAAACTCGGCATCACTATACTCGGTATGGGCATAGATGGTCATTTTGCCTCACTTTTTGCAGGAGGAGAGTACTGGCAGAAACAGAATTTAGACAAAGCCATTATTACCCAAGCTCCAGAAAATTACCCGACTAGAGATAGACTAAGTTTAAGTCCAGAATACATATACAATTCAGAACAAATTATAATTTTAATCAAAGGCAAAGAGAAGTATACACAGCTACAAAACAATCTAAAAAATGTAATTGAATTTCAAAACTGGCCACTAGAATACTTATACTCACATAAAAACTTAAAAACATACTGTTATATTGAATAATCTTTTATAACACAAAGTATAAAATATTGTTTATTAATTTTATTTCTCTAGGTTTTTAATCAAAGTAATTTCATCTCTTAAATCTTTTGCCCTCTCAAAATCCAATTCTTTAGCTGATTGATTCATTTGTTTAGTTAATTCTTCTATCATAAATTCTCGCTCAGATATATCTAGAGCTGCAACCTTTTGTTCTTGCAGTTCTTTTTTCCTATCCTTTACAATACTTGATCTTATATCTTTTTTAATCCCCTCAGGTACAATATTATGTTTAGCATTATAATTCATTTGAATAGCTCGCCTACGATCTGTCTCAGCAATAGCTCGGTCAATAGACTTTGTAATTTTATTTGCATAAAGAATAACCTTTCCATTTTTATGTCTGGCCGCTCTACCAATAGTCTGAATCAGAGAAGTTTCATTTCTCAAGAAACCTTCTTTATCTGCATCTAGAATTGCCACCAGAGATACTTCTGGTAAATCCAAACCTTCTCGTAACAAATTAATTCCAACTAAAACATCAAATTCACCTTGTCTTAATTTGGTCAAAATTTCAGGTCTGTCTAAGGTGTCAATATCTGAGTGTAAATATTCAGTTTTAATATTCTTTTCTTTCAGAAAGTCCGCAACATCCTCAGCCATTCTTTTGGTTAAAGTTAGGATTAAAACTCGCTCATCTTTGATAATAACATTACCAATTTCATCAATCACATCTTGAATCTGATTATCGGTAGGACGAATTTCAATACTAGGCTCTAAGAGTCCAGTAGGTCTAATAATTTGCTCGGCAATCCCTTCGGGCAATTCTTTAAAATTTTGTAACTCAGGAATTGAGTGAATTAAACTATCCGTAGAATGAGTTAATTCATATTCTCCAGGAGTGGCAGAAACATAGACTATATGGGGGATTTTAGACTCAAACTCATAAAATTTTAATGGTCTATTATCAGCGGCTGATGGCAATCTAAAACCAAAGTCAATCAAATTCTTTTTCCGTGCCGCATCCCCATTATGCATACCTCTAATTTGAGGTAAAGTAATATGAGATTCATCTACTAAAGTTAGAAAATTAGTATCAGCTTCTAGAAAATAATCAATTAGAGTGTAGGGAGGCTCTCCTGGAGCTCGTCCAGTCAAATATCTAGAATAATTCTCAATACCTTTTGTAAAACCTACTTCAGATAACATTTCAACATCATAATTTACTCTTTCTTCAATTCTTTGAGCTTCTATTAATTTATTATGTTTTTTAAAAAAATCTACTCTCTGTAACATTTCATCTTTAATCAAAGGAATCATATTATCCACTTTGCTCCTTGTAGAAATCCAATGAGTAGCTGGAAAAACCCTGTATCCATCTATATATTTTGCAGGTAGTTGTTCTAAAATTGAATCCTGATATTCATTATAAGAAATAGTCTCAATAGTATCTCCCCAAAAACTAACTTTAACCAACCTTTTTTCTCCTGGTTCGTGAATTTCTACAACATCTCCTTTAATTCGAAAACATCCTGGTTTAAAATCAATATCATTACGACTATATTGAATAGCAATCAAACTTCGTATAAAGTCATCCCTTAGAATTTTTTGGCCAACCTCTATTATTAAAGATAAATTACCATAATCTTCTGGAGACCCAATACCATAAATACAAGATACAGATGAAATTATGATTGTGTCTTGGTTTGACAATAAACTTTGGGTAGCCGCATGCCGTAATCTCTCTACCTGAGCATTAGTCATTGACTCTTTCTCAATATAAGTATCAGATGAAGGTAAATAACTCTCCGGCTGGTAATAATCGTAGTAAGAAACAAAATAATGTACATTGTTTTCTGGAAAAAAATCACGAAACTCCTGATATAATTGAGCCGCTAAAGTTTTATTATGGGAAATAATAAGGGTGGGTTTTTGATATTTTTCAATCAAATTAGCCATGGTAAAGGTTTTTCCGGATCCTGTCACTCCTAGTAAGGTTTGATGAACTCTCCCTTGAGACAATCCGTTACTTAGCTTGTCAATAGCTTGAGGTTGATCTCCTTTAGGTGTATAGTGAGATGAGATTTTAAAATTCATATATTACTATTATAGCATTAAATTTGGGGATTACAATTATTAAAATAAATACATTGATAATGTAAACTATTGTATTTTTATAAAATATGTTATAATCAAATTAATAATAAATTAACATAATATGCCAGAACAAAATAAAAAATCATTGCTAATTATAGAGGATGATATATTTGTCCGAGAATTGGTGAGTATGAAGCTTAGAGAGTCTAAGTATAAGGTTACAGAATCTTCAGACGGACAAGATGGTCTGAATAAACTTTTATCAGAAAAATATAACATCATCTTATTAGATTTAATGATACCAAACAAAACAGGTCTAGAAATATTATCTGAATTTAATGAGAAAAAAACAGATAGTTACAGTCCTAAAATTATTATTATGAGTAATTTAAGTGAACAAGATAAAATTATGGAATGTCTCAAACTAGGGGCTGTAGATTATATTGTTAAATCGCACTACTCTCCTACTGAAATAGTCTCTAAAATTAATAAATTAATTCCATAAAGATATGAAGACATTCTTAAAAAGATGGGATACATTAACCAAAAAAGAAAAATACATAGTTGTCGGTGCGTTTTTTATAGGATTTAGCATTATTGGATTGGTAGTGTATGCTTTTAGCGGAATTAATAACAAGGATCAAGTTCAGATTGATTCAAAACAAACACAAGAAGTAAGCTCCTTAGACAATGTTTTGGAACCTAGTGAAGAAAAATTAAGCAATACTAGTCCTTTAACCGGGGTACAATGTGATAATTATAAACAAAGACCAGTGGCTGTGATGATGGCAGGAGATGCAGTAGCTAGGCCATTATCAGGATTAAGTCAAGCTGAAATTGTGGTTGAGATGCCTGTAATTACGGGTAGTGTAACTAGATTGATGGGGGTTTTTGTTTGTAATCTACCAGATGAAGTAGGTTCAATTCGTAGTGCTAGACATGATTATATTAGTTTAGTTAGAGGTTGGGATGCTATGTATATTCATTGGGGAGGATCACATTTTGCACTAGATGAGCTTAAGACTGGTAAAAGATATACTGGAGAAGATTTAGGTAAAATTGCAGACATTGACGCTTTGTCTTCAAGCGGCCCATTTTTCAGAAAAAGTACCATCCCAGCTCCACATAATGGCTTTGTTTCCTTGCCAAAAGCTATTGAATTAGCTAAAGATAGGGGGTATGCTCTGGAATCTAATTTGGAAGGATATAAATTCTTGAATAAAAAATCTATTGAAGATCAAAAATCTAATGCTAAAAATGGCAAGCTATATGTTGGATTTGGAGGCATATTTGCTACTAGCTGGGAATACAATAAAGATGACAATACCTACACCAGATATTGGTCTGGACAAAAAGATTTAGATAGAGGTAATAAAGACTCTGAGATTAAGTCTAAAAATATTGTGGTAATGAGAGCTTCTTCTAAACAGATCGAAGGCCAGTACAATGAAGTTTCAATTTATGGTTCAGGAGAAGGTAAAATTTATCACAATGGACAAGAGAAAAATATAACCTGGAAAAAAGAAGGGTTTAAAGATACTTTGAGATTTTATGGGACAGAAGACGGACAAGAGATGTTATTAGTACCAGGACAGACTTTTATACAAGTAATTGAGCCAAACCAAAGTTTAAAATGGGAGTTAAATTAAAGCCTAACATTTATATAGAACTAAGTATTTATGATTATATCTATTTCAGGACCAGATACTTATCGCTCTAGGGAGAAACTAAAATCTATTCAAAAACTTGGTCTGCAAAAACAAGCTAAACAAGAAATATTTTCTTTTAACGATATTGAATTGCCAGATACCGAAGAGACTCTATTGGCTAGATTAAAGCAAAGTTTTAATACAAGCTCTTTATTTGTAGACAAAAGACTGATTATTATTAAAGACTTAATCGCTTTACCTAAGACTTTACACACTAAAGTTAAGAAAACATTACAAAGTTGCAAAGATAGTAGTGATATAATTGTCTTGTTTTATGATACAGATAACATACCAAAAACTCATCCATTAACAAAAGTTTTAATAGATCTTAAAGCCAAAATAACTCAATACGAGTATTTACCAGAGTCAAAAGCAATAGCTTATATTCATCAAATGAGTTTGGATCAAAGAATAGATATTTCAAGAGAGGCTATTATGTATTTATTAAACTATCAGAAGCAGGAACATAAAAGCTATTTAGAAAAAATTGGCAATAAATCTAAATCACAAAAATCTATGTTTAGAATAGATTTTTATAAAATAGAGTTTATATTTAATCAATTCTATAACTATTATGGAGAGACACAAAATATAACAATCTCAATGATACAATCTATACTACTACAAGAAAATACGGATAGTGTTTTTTCATTAGCGGATCACATATATAGACAGCATTACGGAGAGTATTTAGTTGCTTTGAAAAATTTAGAACAAATGGGCATAGAAGGAATAGCTTTGTATGGATTATTTATAAGCCAAATTAAAACAGCTTTAATTATAAAATTAGCTCAAGAAAAAGGACATCAATATACTGATTATGTTAAAGGCAATCCATATATTTTACAAATAACCGCCCAAAATATCCGTAATTGGAAGTCTCAAGACTTAAAAAAAATATATCTAGACCTCATCGAAGGAGATTATACTATCAAATTTGAAGGTAAGAATCCCTATGATAAGCTAAAAGAGTTGGGGATAGGGTATGTAACCTAAAAAGCTCCCAGATTATAATGAGAGCTTTTTAAATGAGGGGCTTATTTCTCAGCTAATGCTTGATTAAGCTTTGCTGTGAGTCGAGATTTCTTACGGGCAGCGGAGTTTTTCTTCAAGATCCCTCTTTTAGTAGTCTTATCAATTGCTTTATAAAGTTTAGGAATTAACTCTTTAGCCTTATCAGCATCTGTAGATAAATAACCTACAAATTCTTTAACAGTAGATCTTAGTCTTTTTTTGACTATATTATTCTCGGCATTCTTTTTAAGTGATTGTCGATGTGCTTTGATAGCGGATTGTGTAATAGGCATAGATTTATCTGGTTACATAAGGGATAATTGATAAAAATCGAGCTCTTTTCATAGCTTTAGATAGATTTCTCTGGTGTCCAGCTCTAGTACCAGTTCTTCGTGATGATACTATTTTAGCTTGAGGAGTTATAAACATTTTTAAGGTAATTGCATCCTTGTAGTCTATATCTACATTATTAGTGCTAAAATAGCATACTTTAGGAACTTTCTTCTTGTTATTTCGCATAAGTATATAGTTAATTAATTAAAATGGAATTTCTTCTAAGTCAATTTCATCTTCATCTAGGTTAACAGTTGGTAAATCCTCCTGTTGATTGCTGACTTGAGATGGTTTAGAGCTTGAATTATTTGTATTTGCTGACCTTGGTTGACTAGATGTATTCCCTGCACCTGATCCTTTCGGTCCAAATTGAAATGTATCTACTATAATTTCAGTTCTATACTTTTTTTGTCCATCCTGAGCTTCCCAAGATCTTGTTTGTATTCTTCCTTCCACAAACAAGAGAGATCCTTTTTTCAAATACTGACTCATTGTTTCAGCTTGCTTTCCATAAGACACAATATTGTGATATTCTGCAGTTTCTTGTCTCTGTCCTTGCTTGTCAGTCCAAGTTCTATTAGTGGCTAAACTAAAGTTAGCAACTGATGAACCACTAGGTAAAGCTTTGAACTCAGGATCTTGAGTTAGATTACCGATAAGATAGACTTTGTTAAGATACATATAATTTGGTGTTAATAATTAATCTTTTTTGATTGACTGCTTATCTTTATAAGATTTACCTTCAAATTTTAAAGGTTTTTCTTCTTTAGAAACATCCTTCTTTTCCTCTACAGGTATCTCACTGAGGTTGATAAATTCTTTTACTATCAAAAACCTTAGAATATTAGCTTCTCTTTCTAATGTTGAGTTTAACTCTTTTAACCTAGTAGGTTCTAATTCAAAAGTACTGGTATAATAATAACCTTGTCTATAATGCTTAATTGGATAAGCAAATTTACGAAGATTATTTTCATCAGTCCCACCCCTCTCTACTGAAAAAGTCCTTTCGGTAGTATTGGTGCTTCCTTCCAGGGACTGAATTAAATCAGCAACTTTAGAGTTAATACTAGACTGCTCTTCATTGGTTAACTCGGGCTTTAGGATATAAGTGATTTCGTATAACATTATTCTATACAATAATAATAAATGGACATTAAATCTGTAGATACTCAGATTTAGAAACTTAGGTCAATCAAGGACTAGGCGAAAGATTAAATTGATAATAGCATAGAATTAGCTTTTTTGCAAGGTTATATAAATTCTCAATTCATTTCACAAGCAATACCATCCTCATCGCGGTCTCTGGATTCAGTATAATTAGGGTCTCCTCTTTCAAAATTACCTAAACCTAATTTTATCAAACTCGCACAACTACCTTTGATAAACCCATCTTTATTTATCTCATGGCTAATCGGTAGGGGAATGGCAGTTTTAGAACTCACCGAAACGGCTTGAATAGTATCTCCATTACAAGTATTAGTCGCCCAAAAACCTCTATTATTCTCTCTAGCCTCTTGCTGATAAGTATTGAATTCATCTAATCTAGGGTGGGGGAATTGTACATAAGAATGAGCATACCCCTGTTTAATCATCTCAGCATTATAGAATAATCCATCTTCACGATAAACATAAGCTAAAGTTCTTCCATATTTATCTATTTTGTTGGCAGGGTCATATTCTAGATATATCTTTTTACCACTTAATAATTCCTTAGCCTTATTACTAGCCTCCTTACCAAAACATTGTACTGGCTTTCTCGGGTCTCTTGTCTCTGGAGTATCCATCCCAATTAATCTCAATGTCCCAATCGTACTAACTTTAATCGTATCCCCATCTACAACTTCAGTTACTTGGAATAAATCTCTAGCCGGCTTTTGAGTAGAATTTGACTCTTGCTTTACCTCGGGCTGTGGAATACTAGACTGCTCTTCAGTAGGGCTTAGAGCTGGTAAAACAGGCACCACAGACACACTCTCAGGCTCAGGAGTAGTAGTATTGTCCTCCGCAGGCGCGACATCTGTAGTTTCCACCGTCTTCGCTACTGGTTCAGGTTTTATATCTTGAGATACATCAGGAGCAGGACTAGCCCCTATTACAACAATAGAAATAAAAATCAAAACCCCAAAAAGCACCCCAATCTGTTTTCTCTTAGGCTTATTCCGAAACAACTTAGTAAATATTGCCGGACGAATTAAACCCACCACCAAACAAATTAGTGCTACTAAAAATATAAAAGCGAATAGTTCAGCCATAGATTAAACCTTAAATTAATTCTGAGAATTTATCTCTAAACTCGGCACTTAGATTAGTATTAAAGAAAGGTAGTCCAATCAATCTATAATTAGAGTTTTCAGCTTGAATTATATTCTCCAATTTATAATTATATTGAATTTCAGCTAGAAAGTCATTTTTCCAAGCATCCAAAGTTGCTAATTGAGCACCTTTTGGCTCAATAAATACCTGATAGTATAGTTCCGTCTTAGACACTCCTACATTGTGTTTATCCTTAGTTTTCAAAAATAACAAAAAGTCAGGCATAAAAGTTCTACCTTTGTCAAAATCATAAATCCCATAAACCTCTTCATTTCTTAATAAATAAATCTCACCATATTTCTGCTCTAATTCAGACATAGAGCTTTTGATAAACTCCAGTAAATACTGCTCCTGGTCTGTACCTACAAAATTATTCAAAACATACCAATCATTTTGTTCAGCCATCTCGGTATGCTCATTCAAAGTGTCAATCGCCTTAGCTTTCGGAGCTCCAAAAATACTCTCCAAACTCTTTGGATAAAATTCCTTACTACCAATATATTCACTAATCGACTCCCCTAATCTCCGCTCAATATCAGTCAAAACTTGCATCACTGCTTGTAATTTATGCTTATTGTCTAAATCTTGATAAGTCATTTTAGCTGGTAGCTTAAAAGGTATTTTAATATCTCCCAAAAACTCCGCTTTCAGCAAATCCTCCATACTATCAATATTCAATTCCTGCCTCAAATTATCAAAACGATACAAAGAATTACTTTGTTTAGACAAAATATGAATCGCTTTATAAAAAATATGCTTCTCCATCTTAGCTAAAGGAATCTCAAAATTAGAATTTGGATTAGCCATTTGATTTAATCTATATTCTTTTTCCTCCTTCTCAAAATCTACTCCATCCTCCCTTACACTATAAGTTGGCACCTGATAAGCAGACATAAAATAATTTTTATCTTGCTTCAAATCGGCTAGAGTATTCTTCCGTCTATTCGGATTTGGAATTTTTTTATTCTGCCAAACTTTCACCTGCTTATAAAAATTTGTTTTCTTAAAACTATCCTTCAATTCAAAAGTTCTAATATTACGATTCTCATCAATAAACCCATCCCTCTTGAGCTCGGTTTTCAACTCCGAGATATATCTACTCTCATTGATACTATAAAAGAATAATTCCTCCAAAATCCGCTCTCGTTTTTGAGTGTCATTATCGAATTTTCGCCGATGCCTCTCTTTTTCGGGATAATCAAAAGGATAATATCTCACTCCACGACCAATTAACTGCTTCTCTTTAGTAGTAGATTCAGGAGTTTTATTACCTTTCTGATAAGACCCACCTGTATTCTGCCCCTCATATAACCGCACAATATCATACAAATTCAGCACATCCCAACCTTCAGTCAATCTCTCCACTGTAAAAATAGCTCGGATATGATTATTTTTGTCCTCTAAATTATTCAATAAATTATCTATTTCCTCATCAGTTTTTTCTTTTTTAGTCTTATTACTCTTAGAGTTAGTAATAATAACATTTTTTGCTTGGAAATTCTGCTTCAAAAAGTCAATAATCTCACTTCTTTTAATTTTATTAACTTGAATATAATCCACTAATTGCTCTGTCCTATTCTTACCCTGTTCATACAAACTGTGATTGGTAAACTTAAAATTCTCCAAAATATAATCCAAAAACTGCAAATCATCCAAACTCAAATTCTGAATCATATCCAAAAACTCCTCATAATCCTGCTTAGACTCCTCAATAGTCTTACTACGGAATAAAATCACCGGCTTAAAATTAGGAATACCAGCATCCAGAGCAACTTTATGCCGATACCAATGGAATAATAAAGCCTGCAAAATTCTATCCCGCTTATTCAGATTAGAAGAAATCAGATTAATCTGCTTAGTAAAGCCAGCTTGCAAAAATTGCTTCAAATCAAATTTATAAATAATTTTATCCTCATATTTTTTCGCCACACTAGCTGTAGCCGGAATAGTCGCCGTGAACTCTAATAAGACATTAGTGTTATCTATTAAATTACCATTTTTATTCAAAATCAATTCAATCACCGTATGCTCCCAGCCTAGCTTTTCAACCACATTTTCACTAGATTTATT
>Ga0207935_1000129_pt1 | contig 19979 bp, 23 predicted proteins | sample LakMenEpi30Aug10_FD_150746 | JGI IMG/M metagenome (GOLD analysis project Ga0207935, IMG submission 150746) | Freshwater microbial communities from Lake Mendota, WI - 30AUG2010 deep hole epilimnion (SPAdes) | ecosystem: Environmental > Aquatic > Freshwater > Lake > Epilimnion/Euphotic zone ...
GATTGTCGCAAATGACCATCACGCGACCATTACGACGAATGACTTTGCACTTGTCGCAAATCTTCTTCACGCTCGGTTTAACCTTCACGATCAGACTCCTTTTTTCTTTACTACTTCTTTATTGCTATTTGTTTTATTGCTATTTGTTTTACTTGTACCGGTAAATGATTCGACCTCGTGTGAGATCGTATGGACTCAGTTCTACGATCACACGATCTTCCGGCAAGATGCGGATGTAGTTCTGTCGCATCTTCCCGCTGATGTGGGCGAGAACTTTGTGTCCATTGGTGAGCTCGACGCGGAACATCGCATTCGGTAAAGCTTCAGCAACAGTGCCTTCGATTTCGATCGCACCGTCTTTTTTAGCCAAGCGTTTACCTCTTTTGTTTATTTCCGTGCTGAGCCCTCATTTGGGCAGAGGGCGAGTTTATGAGAGGGGGTTAGAAAAGGGAAATTCGCCTAAAGACCAACCGAGCGTATGACTCCGAGCGCGAAAGCCCCGCATACCACCCATGCCCCGAGGCCTACCGCGAGGGGCTTGGCGCCAAGGGCTTTGATCGATGCCCATCGCACTCCGAGGCCCATTCCAAAGAGTCCAATTGATAAAAAGATCTTGGAGAGTTCTTTTCCGCCGCTCACGACAGTTTCAGGAAGTGACAGTGCATTTACCAGAAGCGCACAGATCACAAATCCAATAACAAAAGTTGGGGTCGCGGTACGAAGGGACTTCTTTCCACCATCTTCTGAAGAGTTCCGCATAGATAGAAAAAGAATGAGCGGAATCAGCAAAACCACACGGGTTAATTTCACGATGACAGCAGAATCAAGGGCTTCGGGACCCATGATGGAAGCAGTTGCAATGACTTGTCCAACGTCATGGACTGCGGCACCAATCCATGCGCCAGCAGTTGCATCACTGAGTGAGAAGACTTGGGCTAAGAGCGGAATGACAAAAACAGAGAGAGTTCCACAGAGCGCAACAAGTGCTACCGCGTAAGAAACATCGCGCTCTTCACTCTTACGGGTAGAGCTGATTGCCGCGATTGCAGTCGCGCCACAAATTGCAAAGCCACCAGCGATAAAGGTCGAGAGCGAGTCACTTAACCCAGCACGTTTTGCGACAAAGCGCAGTCCGATAAAAACTCCTGTAACGATGATTACAACAGCAAGTAATCCTTGGGGCCCAACCTCACTAAATTTATCGATCGAAATTTGAAAGCCAAGAAGTACAACTCCGAGTCGTAGACATTTACGTGCTGCAAACGTTGCAGCTGCCTTGCCGTTCTTACTCCAGCCGCCCGCATTAACGAAGATAAGTCCAAGAACCATTGACATGAACAATGGCGAAATTGCACCTTCAAATTTGTTTACCAGATATGCAAGTGATACCCCGATGAGGATGACGGAGAAGTACTTGATATTTGTGGCAGTTAACTTCATTAAATATTCGCCAGGCCTAGTTTTGCGCTCCACGCATTAAGGTCATTGAGAACAGGTTCGGCAATAGTTATCTCGCCAGTTCCAAGGTTGTTGGGATGAACTCGCTTGCTGCCTGGAATACGGCCGCCCGTTTCGGTGATGCTCGATGCCAACGCATTGAAATCTTCATAGGAAGAAGAGTCGCCAATATCGTTGGGGTCGATTGTGATCACTGTATGAGAAATTGATTGTGGCTTGGTGTCATCATCGGGATTGAACATATCGGGAACTTTGCGCGATAACGCACCTCCGCTAAGGCCAGCTGATAGAGACTCCACCATTAAACCGAGCGCAAAACCTTTGGCGCCACCTAGCGGAGCAAGCATTCCCATCAACGCTTCTTTTGCATCTGTAATGGGTTGGCCTTGAGCATTCACCGCCCAACCTTCTGGAATTGTTCCGCCCGCTTTCGCAGCTGTTGCAATCTTTCCGCGTGCAACCGCAGATGTTGAAAGATCGATAATCATGGGCGGATTAGATGGGATTCCCGAAGCAATCGGGCTGGTAGAAAGTAACGGTGCATTTCCACCAACAGCAGGCATAACCGCAGGTCCGTTAGTGAAAATCATTGCGATCTGTCCAGCATCAAGTGCTGGATAGAGATAAACACCAAGTGCGCCACAATGGCTCGAGTTCTTGACTGAGATTAACGAGATTCCAAATTCTTTTGCTTTTACTACGCCAAGTTCAGCAGCGTTCCACACTTGCCAATGACCAAGACCATCTTCTCCGTCAAAACTTGTAATGGCGCCGCGTTCCGAAATTATCTTGAGCTTTGCTTCTGGGTTGACTCCGCCCATGGTTATGCGCTGCAAATAGAAAGGCAGTCGCATCAATCCATGGCTGGGATTTCCCCAGACATCAGATGTGACGATAGCGCGCGCAGTCTTAGAGGCATTTTCTTCTGGAACTCCAGCTGCAACGAACATCGCCGTCGCGTGATCGAGTGCGTGAGAAATTGATAGCGCCACTATTTCGCTCGCTTTACCGAACCGACCGCATAGCTCTGTGTTCCACCCGTTAGCGCGGCGGTAATTTCGCTGACAAGTACTCGATTAATTGCGGCTTGGCTCTCGTGAGTAATGCCAGCAATATGAGGTGCCAGAACAACATTCGAAAGATCAGTAAAGCGCTTATCTTGTGGTGGTTCTTGGGCTCGTACATCAAGACCGGCGCCAGCAATCACGCCACTTTTGAGCGCTGCCTCTAAATCCTCTTCATTAATTACTTCTCCCCGACCCACGCTGATTAGTAGCGCACTTTTCTTCATCGTTGAGAGCAGAGCGCTATCGATGATGTTCTTGGTCTCGGGAGTTGCGGGCAAGTGAACCGAAAGAAAATCTGATTGGGTGACAACGCTCTCCAGGGTTGCCATCTCAGCGTTAATGGAATTCAAATAGCTTTGATCAGGCTTAGCAAATGGATCGTAAGCCAGGATTTTGACTCTAAAGCCACGTAATAATTCTGCAGTCGCACGTGCAGTAGCGCCGAATCCAAGGAGTCCCCAAGTCTTTCCGGAGATCTCGCTTCCAGCTTTTCGATTCCATTCACCATTGCGAGTGCTGGAGTCTAATTCAATTAATTTTCGAGAGAGCGCGAGCGCCATGGCAAGAGTCTCTTCACCGACCGCTGTGGCATTGATCCCTAGCGCTGCAGAAACAACCACACCATTATCATCCGCAGCTTTCACATCTATATTGTCGAGACCAACACCAGCGCGCGCAATAATCTTTAGATTGGGTGCCGCTTCGATGATTTCTCGAGTTACTTGAGTTCTATTGCGTACGACGAGCGCGGTAGCAGTTGCTAATTTCGCTTTGAATTCATCTTTCTTACTCCAAAGGTCTGGTTCGCGAACTAATGGAAAACGTGCAGCGAGCGCTTCAAAATCTGCGCTCCAAACATCTTCACTTATCAGTATCACGAACCAGTCCTTTGTTATTTATTGGGTAATCGATATTTGGTGATTGGTCAGGAACTTATGCGCTGATATACAACTTGGTGAAGGTGTATTCGCGGTGACCTAGGGCTTCTGCAGCGCAAAGTCGGCCATTAACAGTGCGTTCAATGACCTCCATCATCATGTCGCCAGCCTTGGTCAAGTTATATTCCTGACGCAATAAACCAGAGACATCAAGATCGATATGTTCACGCATCGATGCAGCAGTCTTCTTATTTGCGGTTAACTTCAAGACCGGCTCGATTGGATTTCCAATCACATTTCCTTGACCAGTCGGGAAGAGATGAATAACAGCGCCAGCAGCAGCCATGAGAGTTACACACTCGGCCGCAGCAGATGACGTATCCATAAAGTACAGACCTTGCTTCTTGCGATCAGGAGCTTCTGCTGGAGCGAGTACTCCAACCACAGGGACTGAGCCAGTCTTGGCAATATTGCCAAGTGCCTTCTCTTCAATTGTGGTGAGACCACCAGCAATATTTCCTTGGGTGGGTTGTGAACCAAGCAAGTTTGCACCTGTTGATTCAATAACTTTGATGTAGTTATCGTAAGTTTTCTGGAAGAGATTGCGGCATGCATCATCGATACAACGTTCTGCGATGAGATGCTCTCCACCAGTGAGCTCCGACGTTTCGCCAAAGAAGACAGTTCCACCAGCTGCAACCCATCGATCAACAGCCTCTGAGGTTGTGGGGCAAGAACCAAGTCCTGACGTTGTATCTGATTCGCCGCACTTGATGGACATGATCAAATCGCCTTCGCTTGCAGGTTCGCGAGTAATTTCAGATGCATCTTGTAGGAAGATCTGGGCAACGCGCGCTGCATCAGCAATGACTTGGAGATCGCCTTTACCTTCAATAGAAAAGGATGCGACAGGCTTTCCAGATTTTGCGATACCTGCAGCAACTCGTTCAGTCCACTTCGGTTCGATACCAATCACCACAACAGCAGCAACGTTTCCATTGAGGCCAGTGCCTATCAGTGTGCGGAATGTAAGTTCTAAATCTTCGCCAAATTGGAGGCGACCGTAGCCATGAGGCAGCGCGAGAGTGCCAGGCACTACTTTTGCGACCGCTTCAGCAGCTGCATTTGAAAGGTCATCGACCGGCAGGATGATGACGTGATTACGGATACCCATCGACCCATCTGGGCGACGGTATCCAGTTAAGCGCGGCTTGCTTCCCATCGATAACTCCTCATGTTGTGTGTATGTACGTAATCGCCTTTTTTGATCGGCTGTGATGCGATGCCGACCTTAATTCCATATTTAATGATTGCTTCACCTTCTGCATGATCTCGCAATGCAAATTTATGCCCGAGTGGGATTGCGTGATTGAGAACAGCGGTGTGCTTTGTTTGCTCTTTCACCGATAGTCCTTGCAGCGTGCCAGGTTGCAAATCATCATTTGCAACGGCAACTGAATCGCCATCGTGGTGAAGGAGAAAATCAGGCACTTGTGCCATAACTATTTCCTTTCCATATCTCGATTAACCCAATATCCCCATCAACTCCGCGCCCCTGCAAGAAATGCATCGAGCTCTGCTTTGGTAGGAATTCCACTTTGTCCATCAAGCGCACGACATGAAAGTCCCGCGACGGTATTTGCAATTGCGACTGCCTCTTCTATCGGCTTATTCCATACTTGAGTAGCAACGAGCGCGCCATGAAAAACATCTCCTGCGCCAAGAGTGCTAACAATCTCAGTGGAGATTGCAGGAACAGACCCTGTATTTGCGCCATCAGAGTAAATGCTTCCCTCGCCACCCTTGGAGATAACAACGATGTTCTTATCTTGTTTAGCTGTCGAAACATCGGTGGTGATGTTCTCTGATGGGGCGTAAAGATCGTAATCCGCTGAATTCAATCCCGCAGTTGCATAGCCAATATCAATGGAGAGCTTTGCGTTTCCCCCACGGCGAATACCCCAATTCTTCAGTGCTTGCATGCCAAATTGATCTACATGTATCCAGCCATAATCATTGATATTGGCTGGCTTTAGGGGCAATTCATCGTGAGGCTGAACCATAATGGCTCGGGTTTGTTCGCTCTTGGAGACCACGATTGTTCCAATTGCCGTTTTGATCTGAGGATTCACAACCACATTTCTTGTATCTACACCCTCGCGTTTCAACGTTTCAAAGACAAATTTGCCTGCATCATCATCGCCAATGACACAAGAGAGAGAAACATCTATGCCTAATCTCGCCATGGTGACTGCTGCAGTTGTGGCTGGTCCACCAACTGCCCTTAAAGTCTGGAGCGCTACGACGCGCTCATTTGCAGCTGGGTATTTATCTACCAAGACAATGGTGTCAACGGTTGCGATACCTACCGAAAGAACTTGTGCCATCACTCAGTCGGCTTTCGAAGATACTTGAACCAGGCATCTCGTGCGTTATGAATATGTTGAATGATCATCAATCGTGCTGCAATGGGATCGCGACGTTCGATAGCTTCGAGAATGACGCCATGTTCATGCTCTGAGGCATCGATACGACCTGGCAACTTCAGAGTGTTATCCATGGAGTTGAACATGATCTCTTGGAGCGTTCCAAGGGTCTGATTGAGAAAATGGTTCTGTGCGCTCTTCACAATCGTCAGATGAAAATGCATATCGAGTCTACGAACTTTCTCGAAATCAATCGAATTTTCAGCAATAGCTACATTCAAAGCCTGAGCTGCATCCTTCATTTCTTGCAACTGTTCCGAGCTACGACGTTCTGCCGCCCACTCAACCGCGGGAGCTTCGAGAATCTCGCGCATCTGGAAAAGTTCTTCAATTCTGTGTTGCGCTGCTTTCAGTGAGTCACGAAGTTTCTCGCCTTCTTCCTCATCAAGAACGAAGATTCCAATTCCGTGTTTCACAACAAGGCGACCTTGAACCTGGAGAATCTGAACTGCCTCTCGCAACGATGGTCGGCTAATACCCAATATCTTCGCTAGTTCACGCTCAGATTCAAGGCGATCGCCTCCTTTAAGGCCTTCGCGCTCAATGTGATCCAACAACAACCGCGCCTGATGTTGCAGGCGAGGAGGATTGTTGATGATGGGAGTACTCATTAGCCCTTAACCGCTCCAGCAGTAAGACCTGCAATAAATGAGCGTTGCATCAGCAGATACATCGCAACCATTGGGATTGATGCAACCATAACAGCAGTGAAGATCATGCTGTAGTTACTAAAGAATTCGCCACGGAAAGAAAGTAAGGAGAGAGGCAAAGTCCGCTTCTCGACATCTGTAATCAAAAGAAGTGGGAAGAGAAGTTCGTTCCATGTAATCACAAAGAGAAAGATTGCAGTAGCGCCCATGGCGGGACGCGATAGTGGTAGCGCAATCGATCGATACACGCGAAGAGGAGTAGCCCCATCGACCTCGGATACTTCATACATCTCCTTGGGCAATTCTCGGAAGAATGCAGTCAGAATAAATACTGAGATAGGAAGAGTCGTAACGACATTTATCAGAATTAATCCAGACAATTTATTGGTTAACTGTAAATCATTGAAGAGAATGAAGATTGGCACCAGATTAACTTGTCCCGGTATAGCTAATCCCACCGCAAAAAGAGAGAAGAGAACTTTTCCTGTGACCGTAATCATTCGGGATATTGCGAAAGCGCACATGCTCGCAAGAATCAATGTGATGGTCACAGAAAAACCAGTAACAATGATGCTATTTAAGAAGCTTTTCCCAACATTACTAACTTCAAATAAAAATCGGAAGTTATCTAATGTCCATCGCTCCGGCAGTGCTAGCGGCTTGTTATAAACCTCCGCGTCCGTTTTTGTTGAGCCCAGAACGACAATTGCGCTCGGAATGATGATGAGTGCTGCAAAGATAGCCAGAGCTACGATTCTGCTTACTTTATAGAACATGGCATCCCCTACTTCTCATACCGACTATTAAGGAATTTGCGCTGGAGAACAGTCACAAATACGAGGACCAAAATGAAGAAGATTGATTGCGTCGCCGCATATCCAATTCTTAATTCGCTGAAGACTGTTTGATAAATCAGAACCGCAAAGATATTTGAGGAGTTATTCGGTCCGCCTTGAGTCATAGAGAAAATAAGGTCGAAAGCACGGAACGATTGAATGGTCGTGTATGCCATTACAACAATGGTTGTCGGGATTGACATCGGCCACGTTACATTCTTGAACTGTTGCCATCTAGAGGCGCCATCCATTTCGGCGGCTTCATACAATTCCTGAGGAATTTGTTGAAGTCCAGCAATGTAGATAACCATCATCTGACCGGTGTGGAACCAAACTTGCGTGAAAGCGATTGCGTAAAGAGCTGAAGTCTCGCTGCCAAGCCAATTAAGGGCGAAACCATCAAGACCTATCTTTGTGAAAAACAGATTAACTGCACCAAAGTTAGGGTCGTACATAAATAACCAGATCATTCCAACTGATACGGAAGAAAGAATGGTCGGAAAGAAAAATAGAGTTCGAAGCGCGATATTTGCCTTGGAATTCTTCACAAGGAAAAGCGCAAAAATAAGAGAGAAGAGCGTCTGGAAGACAACGACTAAAAACGTGAAGCGCAAATTGTTACCAAGTACCTTGTAAAAGAGGTCATCATTGGTAAGCAAGTTAATGAAATTTCGTAAGCCCACAAATTCTGGCTCTGTGATTCGATCCCATCTCGTGAGCGAATAACGAAGGTTTGCAATGAAGGGTACAAAGTAGAAACCAGCAAAGAGAATCGCTGCAGGTAGACCCATCAAGTAATAGATCCCAGCGTCCTTCTTCTTACGTTTTTTTGCGGGATGCCGAGCACCGCTCCCACCATTGGTGGGAGCGGTTCCGGTTGTAGTTAGCGAGCTAATCAGCCGGCCAATTTCTGCTTGATCTGCCTCGAGAAGTCAGGAAGCACATCATCTGGACTCTTACCTCCGACGATTTGAATGATGGCATCCTGCGTGAGGTCAGATACCGCTGCATTCAATAGAAGGAAGCGTGGAGCCAACATTGTGTCCTTGGCTTGGAATGAAGAAGTGTTAAGCAGATTTACGTTTGTGTACTCAACATCGAGCACATTCACGTGTTGCAAAGTCTCATTCGCATAGATTTCTGCAACCTTTCCAGTCAATAGATATGAAAGGAAGGCATTTGCAATCTTTTGATCGCGAGATGAGGAGTTCTTGTTTACGCTGAGGGTATATGTGTTGTTCATAATTCCTTCAGCAACAACTTTGCCATCGGTCAAAACCATTGACATCAATTGCATCTTGCCGTTGAGAGCCGGATTTAGTCCAACAATTGATCCCATTGCAAAGGTTCCAATTGGAAGAATTGGGGATTTTCCGGTAGCGAACAAGTTGTAGGCAGCCGCTTCAGTAACACCTGTGGCGTTATCTGGGAAGCATCCTGCATTACGTAGCTTGACATAAATGTCAGCAACTCCCTTGAACCAGGTTGATGTTAGATCAATCTTGCCACTATTGAGATCTGCAAGGTTCTTTGCAAGTTCTTCATAGCTTCCCGCGGAGTTCATCAACGCAGAGTTAGAGATCTGCGCTGCCTGTCCACGTGTGGCTCCTGGCCATGCGAGTGGAACATAACCTTTTGCCTTTGCATCTTTACACCAGTTAACCCAACCAGTGAGATTCTTTGGCGTTGTCCACTTCTCTTTAGCCCAGATGTCAGTATTGACGATTGGGTTATTGAAAAGGTACTGGTAAGGAATACCAAGTTGCTTTCCTTCAAACTGACCTGCGGTCAAACCTTTAGCCACAACGTTCTGTTTGACGTAGCGTTGATTTGAGAGGTCGAGCATCATGTCACTCTTTGCGAATTGATCGAAGATCGCTCCACGAGAAGTAGCAAATAACGCTGCTTTTGGATTTGCGAGGATCGCCACACGAGCTGTGTTGTTGTACGTAGTTGTGTCGCGGACAACCTGCTTGATCTTCGTGCCTGGATACTTCGCTTCAAAATCGTTGATGATCTTGACGAGAGCTCTCTGATCACCAAGTTCTACGCGATAGTGCCAGAATTCGATTTCACCCTTTGGTGGTGTGAGGTTTGCAACTGGGCGGCCATTACCGGATGCGAGTTTTACGCGCTGCCAGGTCTGCTTTCCACTTGCGCTCTTAACACAGATAAGTGATGTTGATTTTGTTCCAGTCATCACTCCTTCAGTTGGACATGGCTTTCCAAGAGATTCGCCAGCAGCGAAGCTCTGGGAAATTGGCACAACTGTCGCGCTGATTGCAAAAGCCATCGCAATCAGAGCTTTGAATGCACGAGCATTCATGTGCTTCATTTGTTTCTCCTTATTCGAGGGTTTCGTGGTGAATCGCCTTGATTACCACTCGGTTAGCGGAATGGCTAGCAATTCCGCCATCCTGCGGACTTCTGCTCGTATGTCTTTCCAAGCGACAACTGTGTGGTGGGGAAATCCGTTATGGATCAACCCATTTATCAATTGTCGTGCTGGTGCAGATGTACGAACTGTTGCTGTATTACCTTGGAACCGATTAGGAGCAGAAAGTGATTCACCACTTGTCATTACTAATCGGAGCTTGCTCGGGTTTGCTGGATCGATATCGGTATCCAGCCGTACCAGAACAACAGGACCGGTCTTCAAAGGGAAGTTACCGGCCACACCTAGTTTTCTATTGCAGTGTATGAACTGCGTTGCGTTATTGGGATCTACCGCCAAAGTGGTGGATGCAGAACCGCAATGCCAAATGCGAATGATGTTCTTATCTTCTTCGAGATCAACAGTGTCGACGAGATAGTTGGTGCCAGATCCAAGCGCCTCTAAAAGCAACATCGTTACAGCGCCATATACATCTCTTTCACATGCTGCGGGGGTGCCGCTCGTAGCGGTGCGCCCCATAGCGCCGCATGGGCATGCGCCCAAATCAACGGCGAAATCCGGCCAGCAACGCATCGCAATTGCAGAGAGGTTGTTTGATTCAATCCATTTTTGAAGCGCCACTCGAGTGCTGGCATTCACCCGCGCTTCTTTTTCGGGAACGTTCTTGAGAGATGGTTGAGCATCACATGCTGCTTTGTATTCTGCGCTCTCTTCATCAAGAGGAACAGATGCAATATCAGCAAAGATTTCTGGGATGGTTTTATTGATGACGTTGAGACCAAATAATCTTTTTAAAGTATCTGCATCGTACGTGCATGGAGTAAATCCTGCGGGAGCATCACCAATGGCCCCGATTGTGTGACCTTGAAGCTTTGCCAGCGCGCTCTTCACTTTTTCTGCATCAGCAAGTTCACCTGTGACAACATCTGGTTGACCGACGCTCGGCATAGTTCCTGAGAGCGCAGATACGAGAGCATCTTTTACATGAGGCTCATCAGGGTTGCCATGGAGATGGGTGATGCGTTTTCCATTCACACGAAGTGCATGTGCCGCAAGATTTGAACCGCACATGGAATTAAGAAGTAAACGATCTCCTACTTCACCAAATTCGCGTACCGACCAGAGCAACACATCTCCCTTTACTTGCGAGAGAAGTGAGACTGCAGCTGATGCATCGGCAAAAGATGCATTGAAGAGAATGTACAAATTTTCATCTGAGTTGAGATTAGCTTCCGCGCTCGCAGTATCTTCTGGAGTCATGACGAGCGATGTTGGACCATTGATTGTGGCACCAACTTCAGTAAGTAGTGAACGCGCTGCATCAAAGAATTTCTGGGCAGCAGCAACATCGAAAGTTGGTCGCGCTAATGGAATGAGGGTGCAGCTACTCATTAATTCCACCCCGCAGGCAGTACTTCACTCATCAAAACGGGGCGTCCTTCAGCAATACTCTTCTGGGCCGCAAGGCCTGTGGCTACGCTGCGGAGCCCATCTTCTAAGGTCACTTCGGGCGCTTTTCCGCCTTGAATTGCTTTGAAAAACTTCACATGTTCGAGGTAAGAAGCTCCATAGTGAAAGCCGTTGTACTTTATTGAGTCATCCCAAATCTTCCGTGACTCTACTTTCGGCTTTGAGGCATCATGGGTCCACTCCTTGAAATTACCAACTGCGCTACGTTTTCCATGTCGTAACTCCAGCGAAGGTAAGAACGATTCAACTTTTCCAGCATTTCCGGTAACGGAGATGTGTTCCTTATCGACTGTGTTTTCGGCAAACATGCAGAGATCGAGCATGGCGCGCTTCCCGCTGGGATATTCCACAATCACATAGGCGCTATCAAGCATATCTGCGCGCTTGCCATCGTAGGTTTCATCAAGAAAGTTCACACGTTGTCCGCCCGATGCAAAAACTCGAATTGGTCGCTCTTGAGAAATATGGTCCATGAGATTGAAGTAGTGACAGCACTTCTCTACCAAAGTTCCACCAGTCTTTTCAGTGAATCGATTCCAATTTCCAACTTTGGGATAAAAAGGTTCACGATGCTCACGAATTGAAACTTGGTGCACTTCCCCAACTCCGCCGCCATGAACAATGGAGATCAGTTCGGCAACCGGTGGCATATAGCGATACTCCAACCCCATCCACACCAGGCCACTTCGATTCTTAGACCATTCCATAACTTTTAAACAATCGTCGATTGTTGTACAGAGTGGCTTCTCAATAAAAACGTGGAGTGATGTAGCTAGAGCATCCTTAAGGACATCAACATGGGTGTAATTGGGCGTGGCGATGATGACGGCATCGACTAGACCTGATGCAAGAAGTTCTCTGTGATCGGTAAAGACTGTGACTGCATCGCCCAGTTGTTTGGTTGCGAGATTTCTAGATCCTTCATCGGGATCACTAATGGCAGTAACGGAAGCGCCTTCGATGTAGCGGAGATTTTCAGCATGTTCGCGACCCATCGCGCCCACGCCGATGATTCCGTAACGCACCATCGCGAATGACTCCCTTGTCCTTCTTCAAGTGGTCTGACCACTTGAATAGCGTGAGTCTTATGCGTTCATGACCGCCGGTCAACGCTTTTTGCCTGGTTTTTTATAACGTTTGGATTACCGAGAAACGATCGCGGGTCGCTTCCGACCTGCAATTTCTTGGGTCGGCCAATTCGGATCCGCCGTGATGATCTCAAGTCCAGACGTTGTGGTGATGACGGTGTCCTCCACCTTCAAACCTTCTGCGCTTGGATTCCATGCAATCGCATTATTCAATCCTATGAGTTGTGGGGTCTTTTCATGCGCGGTGAAATCTCGGGGCAGATATCCGGTGGGGCCACCTTGATGATGCTTGGTCCATTCATCGCGAGCAAATCCTTCTTTTAAGTATGCAACCTCGCCTGCCTTAAATGCTTCCGCAAGCGTTGCGCCAACTTTTGTTCCATCCAAGAACGCAGCTTCTACATTCAATAAGCGCTGGTAAGTCTCATTCATCTCAGTAGGAATCTCACCAAAGTGAACGATACGGGTAACGCTTGCAATGAGTCCTTTACGTCGCGCACATATAACGCCCATCGCAGTCGAGCCAATCTCGGAGCTGGTTGGAAGAGGATGTCGGAATTTCTTTATACGTGACTCACCTGCAACTAAAAGCACTACCGGTTCGAGATTTCGCTCCCATAACTCTTCAGCAATTTCTCCCGCAACTTCTACCTCGGTCATCTCAGGATCGATATCTAGCATCGCTTCACCAAGAGCCGCAGCCGCATCGGCGCCAATCTCTTTCAGACGATTGATTTCGTAATCATTGAGGCTTCGACGCAAAGTTTCGATTTCAGTCTGGAGATTTACACGATCGTTTTCGGCTCCATCAACGCCGATGCGTTCACCCTTAGGGAGTTGACCTTCGCGTGCTTCGAACCAATTGACAATAATGAGTTCTTCATCGCCAGAAAGCTCTTCCTCTTTTAAACGCGGAGCTTCGATCTTATTTGTGACAACGACAATACGGTCTCGGTAAATAACGACATCCATGCAGGAAAGTTCTAGAGTCGTCGGGATATGCGCTCGCCCTCCGATAATCCAGGCCACATTCGCGCCTTTTTTCAGAACTACCGCATCGAGGCCTTTTGCCTCAAGTAAAGCATTGATTCTGGCTCGCTTTTCGCGTTGTTCGAGGAGGCGACTCATGGGAGAAACTTACGAAAGAAGTGGCGAAACGTCGACACCAAATCGAGCGAGTTCTGCTTTTCCGCCATCAATCGCGGTAAGCACAAATGGTTTTCCATCAGGGGCGATGCAGTAAGTATTTTCAAAGTGCGAACCATGGGATTTATCAACAGTAACGACGGTCCAATTGTCATCAAGAACTTTGGTTTTCTCGCTGCCCATAGTGATCATCGGCTCGATTGCAAAGACCATTCCAACTTCAATAGTCGGGCCATGTCCGGCTTTTCCATAATTGAAGATATGAGGCTCCATATGCATCGCAGTTCCAATGCCGTGCCCGCCGTATTCCCGCAAGATTCCATATTTGCCTTGAGCGTTCGTGTACTTCTCAATCTCATGGCCAATGTCCGAGAGTTTTGCTCCCACTTTTCCAGCTGCAATTCCGACCCACATTGACTCTTCACAGACATCAAGCATCTTCTGTCGCGCGTCATCTATAGGATCAACAATGACCGAGAAAGCTGCATCGCCATGCCAACCGTCGATGACAGCGCCGCAATCCACCGACACAATATCGCCCGGCATAATCATGCGATCACCAGGAATGCCATGCACGATTTCATCATTGACTGAAACACAGATTGTTGCGGGATACCCGTGATAACCCTTGAAGTTTGAAGTTCCACCACCGCGTTTAATATTTGCTTCAGCGATCGCATCGAGTGCGCTTGTAGTGATTCCAGCCTTGATATTTGCTTTGACTAATTCCAGAGTGCTGCGAACTAAGAGACCGGCTTTGCGCATGGTCTTGAGTTGATCCAAAGTCTTTATCTGGATCGCCATGATTTAGCTCAGTTTCTGGGCGAGAGCGCGGATAGCGCTTGCCGTAATCTCATCCACTTTGCCAACGGCAGGAATGGTGATCAACAGTCCTTCGTGGCGATAAAAGGCAATAATGGGCGCAGTTTGTTCGGCATAAACTTCTAAGCGGCGCGCAATGACATCCTCTTTATCGTCATCACGTTGATAGACCTCGCCACCACAAGCATCACATTTATCTAATTGGCCAGGGAAAACTTTTCCGCATCCTCGGCAGGTGCGTCGACCCGAAAGTCGCTTGATGATTTCGGAATTATCAATAGCAAGTTCTAGCGCTGCATCAATAGGCGTCTTCTTCTCTGCCAAAATCGCACGAAGAACTTCTGCTTGCGCAACATTGCGGGGAAATCCATCAAGTAAGAATCCATTAGCGGTATCAGAGTGAGTTAAACGATCTTTAACCATCGCATTCGTAACCGAATCAGGAACTAGCTCACCTTTATCCATGTAACTCTTGGCTTGTAAGCCAAGCGGTGTTCCCTCTTTTAAATTTGCGCGGAAGATATCCCCAGTAGAAATATGAGGAATGGAATAGTGCGCCGCAAGATGTACAGCTTGAGTTCCTTTACCCGCACCTGGTGGTCCAACCAGGATCAAGCGCATTAGCGGAGGAATCCCTCGTATGAACGCTGTTGCAACTGGCTTTCAATCTGCTTTGCAGTATCAAGACCAACACCGACAACGATGAGAATCGCAGTTCCACCAAATGGGAAGTTCTGTGATGCACCAAAGAGCACCAGCGCGACAATCGGAATAATCGCAACGAGCGCGAGGTAGAGAGAGCCTGGCGCAGTAATGCGATTGAGGACATATTGGAGATAATCACTCGTCGGTTTTCCAGCGCGAATACCTGGGATAAAGCCGCCGTATTTGCGCATATTTTCCGCAGTCTCTTCTGGGTTGAAGGTGATTGCCACATAGAAGTATGCGAAGAAAATAATGAGGAGCGCATATGACGCGATATAAGTCGGGTGATCGCCTTGTACAAAGTTGGAGGAGATCCATACCGCCCATGGCGCAGTCGAGTTAGTGAAATTTGCGACCAGGGATGGGATGTAGAGAAGTGATGAAGCAAAGATGACAGGGATAACGCCTGACTGATTTACCTTGATTGGAATATAGGTAGTAGTTCCACCGTATTGGCGACGACCAACTTGGCGCTTTGCATATTGAACGGGGATACGGCGCTGTGATTGTTCGACGAAGACAACAGCGGCAACAATCAGAACTCCGATTGCCAAGATAAAGAGGAATGTTGGCCAACCGCGTGAGAGCTTGATGGACCAGAGTTGTCCAGGGAAGCTTGCCGCGATTGATGTGAAGATAAGAATCGACATACCGTTACCAACGCCGCGATCAGTGATCAATTCACCAAGCCACATGATTACAGATGTTCCTGCAGTCATTACGAAGATCATGGTGACGATACGCTGCCATGAAGTATCAGGAATGATCGCTTCGGTACATCCGCTAATCAAACGACCAGGTGTACGAGCAACTGCAATCAAACCTGTGGTTTGAAGGACTGCAAGACCGATCGTGAGATAACGAGTGTATTGAGTGAGCTTTGCAGTTCCGGATTGTCCTTCTTTCTTCAACGCTTCAAATCGAGGAATGACGACGGTGAGAAGTTGGACGATGATCGATGCGGTGATGTACGGCATGATGCCGAGAGCAAAGACTGAGAGCTGGAGAAGTGCTCCACCGCTAAAGAGATTGATGAGTCCGAAAAGTCCGCCGGTATCAACGTTTGCAAGGCAGCGTTGTACCGCTGCATAGGAAACGCCTGGGGTTGGGACAACGGAACCAAAGCGGAAGAGCGCCATGATGGAAAGGGTGAAGAAAATCTTGCGACGCAGATCAGGCGTTCTGAACGCCTTTGCGAAAACTGATAGCAACACTTTCTTCTCCTTATTCGATCAAGTTATCGATATAAATGAATAACTAGAGGACCTTGATGCTTCCGCCTGCGGCAGAGATCTTCTCTGAAGCAGATGATGAGAAGCTATGGACGGTGACATTTACCTTAACGGAGATATCGCCATTTCCTAGGACTTTGACGGGATGGCCCTTGCGAGCAGCGCCAACTTTGTAAAGATCGTCAACCGAGACATCGCCACCCTTTGGGAAGAGAGCGTTGATGGTCGAGACATTTACTGCTTGATAAGTAACGGTCTCAGGGTTCTTGAATCCACGGAGTTTTGGTAGACGCTGAACCAGCGGCATTGCGCCACCTTCGAAACCAGCGCGAACGACGTTACGTGCACGCGTTCCTTTTCCACCACGGCCAGAGGTCTTACCTTTGGAACCTTCACCGCGACCCTTACGAGTCTTATCCTTCTTTGCGCCAGGCGCAGGACGAAGATGATGAGCTTTAAGCACCATTGTTATTCAACCTCCTCAACTTTGATGAGATGGCGAACGTTGTAGACCATGCCGCGAATTTCGGGACGATCTTCTTTCACCACAACATCACCAATGCGCTTCAAACCAAGTGAGCGAAGTGTGTCGCGCTGGTCTGGAGCATTGCCAACTTTGGAACGAACTTGTGTGACTTTAAGACGTGGCATTACGCACCTGCCGTTGTTGTCATAGCGCGGATAACTGCTGCCGGAGCAACGCGCTCTAGTGGAAGTCCACGACGTGCGGCGATAGCTGCTGGATCTTCGAGCATCTTAAGCGCCTTTGCAGTTGCGTGAACCATGTTGATTGGGTTGTTAGAACCAAGTGACTTGGTTAGAACATCAGTAATTCCTGCGCACTCAAGAACTGCACGAACTGGACCACCAGCGATAACACCGGTACCAGGAGCAGCAGGGCGAAGGAGAACTACGCCAGCTGCATCTTCACCTTGGACAGGGTGAGGAATTGTGCCTTGAATACGAGCAACTTTGAAGAATGATTTCTTCGCTTCTTCGACAGCCTTAGCGATTGCTTGTGGAACTTCTTTTGCTTTTCCATAGCCAACGCCGACCATTCCATTTCCATCACCGAGCACAACGAGTGCGGTGAAGGAGAAACGACGACCACCGGAGACAACCTTCGCTACGCGATTGATAAAGACAACGCGCTCGATGTATGGCGACTTCTCGGTCTGACGATCATCACCACGACGTTCGCGTTTTTCGCGACCGCGCTTTGGCTTTTCAGCTTCTGTTGTTGTGATTTCTTCGTTGGCCATTAGAAGTCCAATCCATTCTCGCGAGCACCTTCAGCAAGTGCAGCTACGCGTCCGGTGTAGCGATTGCCACCACGGTCGAATACGACAGTGGTAATTCCCTTTGCCTTTGCGCGATCGGCGACGAGTTGGCCGACGGTGCGAGCCTTCTTTGTCTTATCTGCAGATGCTGCGCGAAGATCTTTCTCCATTGTTGAAGCAGAAGCCAAAGTGTGACCCTTGGAATCATCAACAATCTGTGCAACAAGGTGACGGGCAGAACGTGTAACAACCAAACGTGGACGCTCGGATGTTCCGGTAATGCGCTTACGTACGCGGAAGTGGCGACGTGCGCGGGCGACTTGAGTAGAGCCCTTAACGATTTTCTTAGCGATACTCATGCCTTCTTACCTGTCTTTCCAGCCTTGCGACGAATGCGCTGACCTTGAAGATGTAAGCCCTTACCCTTATATGGATCGGCCTTACGTAGCTTCTGGATCTTTGCAACAACTTCGCCAACGAGTTGCTTATCAACACCAGAGACGATCAAGTCTGTTGGTGATTCGACGGTGAATGTGATTCCAGCAGGAGCTGCAAAAGCAACAGGATGTGAGTAGCCAAGAGCAAACTCAAGATCCTTACCCTTCGCGGCAACTTTGTAACCAACACCGACGATTTGAATCTTCTTTGAATATCCAGTTGTGACGCCAGTGATCATGTTGGAGACCAATGTGCGTGACAAACCGTGGAGTGATTTTGCTGCGCGCTCATCATTTGCGCGAGCAAGTACCAATGAATTCTCTTCTTTCTTTGGCGTGATGAGTTCTGGAAGAACGTGGGTCAAAGTTCCCTTAGGACCCTTAACAGAAATGTTCTGACCAGAGACGTTGACTTCAACTCCAGATGGAATTGCAACCGGCATCTTTCCAATACGTGACATGGAGATCACCATACGTAGGCGAGAACTTCTCCGCCTACGCCTTGCTTATTGGCCTGCTTATCAGTGAGCAAACCTTGTGAAGTTGAGATGATTGCAACGCCAAGTCCACCGAGAACTTTTGGAAGTCCAGTTGACTTTGCATACACGCGAAGTCCGGGCTTGGAAACGCGACGAAGTCCTGCGATAGAACGTTCGCGGTTTGCACCGTACTTAAGATCGATTACAAGTGTCTTGCCGAAACCTTCTGAGTTATCGGTGACCTTGTATCCAGCGATATATCCCTCTTTTTGAAGGATTTCGGCAATACGTACTTTTACCGATGAAGATGGCATTGCAACCACATCATGGTAAGCCGTATTGGCGTTACGCAGACGTGCAAGCATGTCTGCGATCGGGTCTGTCATTGTCATTGTTGGCTCATCGCCTTTCTTCGGGTGGTATCTCGTGAGAGACCTATCCGATAGTTGTTACCAGGAAGCTTTCGTAATACCGGGGAGTTCTCCGCGGTGTGCCATCTCTCGGAAGCAGACTCGGCAGATACCGAACTTCTGATAGACGGAGTGAGGACGTCCACAACGTTGGCAACGTGTGTAACCGCGTACCTTGAACTTTGGCTTGCGGCTCGCCTTAACTTTGAGTGATGTCTTTGCCATTGTCTGTGATCCCCTTAATCCTTAAATGGAAAACCGAGCGCCTTGAGAAGCGCACGACCTTCATTGTCATTCTTGGCTGAAGTAACGATGGTGATATCCATTCCACGGACGCGATCGAGTTTGTCTTGTTCGATCTCAGGGAATACAACCTGCTCGGTAAGACCGAAGGTGTAATTACCGCTGCCATCAAATTGCTTTGGTGACAGACCACGGAAGTCACGGATACGAGGAAGTGAAACTGAGAGCAGACGATCCATGAACTCCCACATACGATCGCCACGAAGTGTTACGTGCGCACCGATTGGTTGGCCTTCACGGAGTTTGAAGTTAGCGATTGATTTACGCGCCTTTGTGACGAGTGGGCGTTGTCCCGTGATCGTTGTGAGATCGCGGATTGCGCCTTCAATCAACTTCGAATCTTTTGCAGCTTCGCCGACGCCCATATTTACAACGATCTTGGAGAGAGTCGGGATCTGCATCTTGTTCGAGAAGTTAAATTCCTTCTGAAGTTGTGCAGTAACTTCGCTCTTGTAGCGCTCTTTCAAGCGTGGAGCTGTAACTGTTGACATTAGATGTCCCCTCCTGTGCGACGGGAAATTCGCACATTCTTACCGTCGTCGTTCTTGCGAACAGCGATACGAGTTGCCTTGTTATCGTCATCAAGCAACATCACGTTGGAGTATGCGATTGGGGCTTCGATAGTAAGGATGCCGCCAACCTTTGCTCCACGCTGTGAAGTGTCTTCACGGGTGTGCTTCTTAACGCGATTTACACCTTCAACGGTTACTCGCGCAGTGACAGTGTCAACAGCGAGAACCTTTCCGGTTACTCCTTTATCTTTGCCAGCAATGACAAGAACGGTGTCACCTTTCTTGATTCTCATTACAGCACCTCCGGAGCAAGTGAAATGATCTT
>Ga0207935_1000138_pt1 | contig 19132 bp, 18 predicted proteins | sample LakMenEpi30Aug10_FD_150746 | JGI IMG/M metagenome (GOLD analysis project Ga0207935, IMG submission 150746) | Freshwater microbial communities from Lake Mendota, WI - 30AUG2010 deep hole epilimnion (SPAdes) | ecosystem: Environmental > Aquatic > Freshwater > Lake > Epilimnion/Euphotic zone ...
TACTAAAATCAGAAGAGAGAGTTCAAAAAGCTGCTATAGAAGGGATAATAATTCTTTTGAGGACTGGTAAGGGTGATGCCGCTAAAGAAATAAGAGATGGATTTGGTGCGTCAGAGGAGAAATTCCAAGAAATTAAAACAAGATTAGAGGAAAGAAAAAAAAGTATAGAAATGGCTGGTGATTTTTCAGAAATGATAGATAATAATTTTCTAGATTTACTTTATACGGAAGAGCAAGAATCTAATTTAGACTCAAATGAGAAAAGAGAAATCATTTCTTATTTAAGTGATTTTATGCGTAAAAATCATTTTCGAGATAAAGGGAGAACAATTATCACTTTAATGATGGCAAAAGAAGGAGGAAAAATATCAACTGAAGAACCATTAGCAATATGGGAAGTATTAGAAAAAGTAAAAGTACAGATTGAGCAATATGAAAGTATCATACAACAAGGATATTCCAATAATGTTCCATCAGGGATTAGGACTTCAATTGGTATGGAATATGAAGTTACTGGTGGTGTGGCTCAAGAATATTCAAACCAAAATTATTCAAGTTACAAAGATGATGTCGAATTATTATCCCAATACGCTTACATAGGTCAAGGAGCTGATGCCCATCATGAATTTGCTTTTCAACCAACAGATAATCCATATTTAGTAATTTTAGAATTAAAGTTACTTCAAGATTTAGGTTTTATTGATTTGAATTTTAATGAATATACTAAGGCTGCCCGCGGATATCATATAACATTAGGGGGAGAAGTTGGTATGAGTCCAGAAGTACATACTTACTTTCTTCAAAGTATGCTTTCTTGTTCAAACTTTTTAGGAATTAATGCAGGAAAAAATGTAGCTAGGATAAAGGGGATTTATGAACAGGGGAATGATCATAATCATAGATCGCTATTTAGTAGTGAATTAAAACCAATGGCTGAATTTAAATCTTTTTCTTGCGATAAATTTGAAATGTTTGAGCGAGCAATCTTAACCTCACATAATGCAACAGTTGCAATTCAAGCCGTCAATAAATATACTAAAATAGATAGTTTTGAGGAAATTGATCAATTAAGACCTAATTTCCCTCAAAATTCTGAACTATTTTATTCTCAGCTACAAACAAGTGGTTTATTAAAAGAAGAAATTAAAAATTTAAGAATAAGAGAAATTATTTTTTCTTGGTTTCAACTTCAAGTAGAATCGTTAAATTTAATCGAGGATCATAATCAGAACTTTTTAGACAATGAAACCATAGGCTATTTTGATGAAAATAATGATTGGGTTGAAGCAGAAGATTTTGCAAAAAGAAATAATCGCTTAGAGTTTGAAAATTATTTAAATAGAGTTAATAAAATAAGAGGAAAACAGAATCAAAGACCCTATTCTAATTTAGAAGAGTATTTTCAGGAATTGCAAGTAAGCCCATAAGGATTTTTTAGCCAATTATATCCAGGCTTGATAAACACTTTTAAGAATATAAATAATTTATCCTTAAAGACTGGTGAAGTGACTGAAGGTGTAACAGATGAAATAGCATTTGACCAGGCTAATCTTGGTAGTACAATGATAACAAAAATTGGAAATAAAATAGAGGATTTACCAGGATATCCTAATAAGCCAGAAGAAATGTCAATCTTTGATAGAAACGGAATGATTAGAGGAGGTTATTATGCCTTTCAAGGTTTTAGCGAAAAAATGATTACACATAAAGCTCAAACACTCCTTTTAGAGTTCAATAGAAGAATGAGTCAAATTATTAATCAAAAAGAAGTAAATACAACAAATTTCAGTAATATTGAAGCTGATAATTATGATTCTGCTGCTTAATAACTAACTAAAAATTATGAGAAATATTGTAGAGTTTCCAGACCAAACACCTTGGCGAGCATTAGCAGAGACTCCTAAAGTGACTGAAAGAGTTTTTTTAGTAGCTCAAGAATTATTAAGTATAGTAGATAAAAATTCAGATGAATTAACAGAGGAGGAAAATATTGATTTTGAGGCACTAAAAGCAGTATTGTCTGAATTATCTTTGATTAATTTTGATCTTGTTTCAAAAATAAATGAAGCTGAAAAACAAGGATTAATCAATAAAACAGAAAAAGTAATTGCAATATCTGTATTTTTAACAATTCAACAAATTAGGCCTGAGATTGTAAATTCTAAAAAAGATATTACTGAAGTTAATTTCTTCTCATCTGAGATATTAGAAAAAATTTACAATTCAAATTTAGATCAAAATATTAAGGATTTTTTACTAAAAGTAATAAGTAAAATACAAAATCATTAACTAATATTATTTAGCAATTAAATAATATTTCTATACCTTCATAATAGTTACTTTTTCCTGTCGGTTCAAGTCTCCCTTCTGCGCACAATGTAGTAAATCCCTCTAGATTACAATCTAGGGGGATTTGTTATATAATGAGTGTAAAGAGATGACTTGATGGTAAGATGGAGTAAAAAGTACAAGTAGTATAGATTTTTACTATATTTACATACTAACCAATCTTCGTATATATAAGTGTTAGCAAAAACTTTATGAGCACTACTATTAATGAAATATTTAATCTTGATAATTGGACACCAGTAGGATTTGACTGGATTCAATCAAATCTTAAAAAGATGGATGTTGACAATACAACACACCCTCTCTATACTTGGCAAAATGACTCAAAAAAACTTTCTCCACTTACACTTTATAAGTTACTAAAAGCTAGATTTGGTGATCCAAACGGACTTATTATGTACTTAAAAAACAGGGAGACAACCGATAATTTAATTCATTGGCATTATACTTTTCTCATACATGGAAGTGAAATTCATTTTTTAGGTCAAAGTCGTGGGATTGAAATTCATATCAGAATTCCAAATGAAGTAAATTTTGAAAAAGAAAATTGGGACTTATTAATTAATAATATTCAAAGTAATTATCAGATTTATAAGGAACAGATGAAAGTAGTTCAAAAAGATTTTGAAAAATGGACTTTGTTTATCAATCCAGTAACAAGACTTCAAGATACTCTTAAAGAGCTAATTAAGGAGTTGAGAAGTTTAGATATCAAAGAAATTAAAAAGCTTGAGCTAAATCCTTCTGATGAAATACGAGCAGAGTATGACAAAAACTTTAATCAATGGATAATTAATACAGAAAGAGCTGTTACATTAGGAACTACCATTAGAATGTTGACACCAGTGTTAGCTGAGTCATTTGTAAACCTATTAATCCTTTTACTATCAAAGAATGAATTTAAACAAGATAAGCGCCTATACGAGAATTTAATTCGACAACAAATTGACACTCGAGTTAAAACACTACATTTGAATTGTGATGGTTTCCTTAAGCCAATTGATAGTGAAAAAGATGAGTTCAAGCGATTTCAAACTTTAATGAATAATCGTAACGATTTTCTACACGGAAACATTGACCCAAGAAAACTAATGTTTGAAGATATTTACTTTGACAAAAGTTTTATTCCTTTATTTGAGGAAGATGAAGGAATAATTGCAAAGACAATGAAAAATTATTTGACAAATGTTGAAAGAGAGAAAGCTTTGGCAGACTTTACAACAGTTCAGGAATTTATAAATTTTATTTTAGGATATCTAACTAAAGATAATCAAGATTTAATTAAACGTTTATTACTAACTCGTATGCCAGGACTAAATGAAAAAACAAATCGAATTGGAATATTATTTCCAAATAAACTTACAGAGATGAGATGAGAGAAAGTTTTACACTAATAATATCAAAAAAAATGAGACTCTCCTTAAATCAATTTAAATAAAAAAACACCCCGCAAATTACGGGGTGGAGGGGGTGGAGCATGGTTAATGCTTTATTATAATTATCTCATAGGAAGATGGGGAGGCATAGATGGTAATATCTGATGGATGAGATGTAATCTTAGTACGAGCCTGAGGTTGTTGTAAATTAGCAAATATATTAAATATACTCTCTATCTCTGTATTATCACCCCAGTCCTGACAGGGTTGAGTTTTACCAACTGCCATATCATTGATCCAATGAATATTGAGGCTATTATTCCCCTCAAGCACTCGAATAAATATATCCATAAAGAGAATTACTGCTGCATAAGAATCAGAATTACCTTCTTTCACCCCTATTGGAGGGAATATTTTTTGCCCTCCTTGTTCTTTTGTCGTGATATAAGCTGTTCTAGTCGGTAAATTAATGAAGAATGTATAGGCTCTTAATTGGCGTATATTAATAGATCTTCTCCAAGTTGGACTGCAATTCTCCAGAATATTTTCAAAATCAGAAAGCTCCGTGAGAATATCAGAGCTAGGCCCCGCTATCACCGTTACTAGTTGACGTAGACTTCTTAGGCGTTTCAGTACCTTGACCATATCAGAACATTGAGACAATGCCCAAGTGTTCTCCCTTTCCCTTTTTGGAGTTTTGCAATGAATTGAATGGAATAACTGTTCATTTGGGAAAATGCAAGACATAATTATATAATCATATATTAGCAATATAGTCAATATGCTATACTATATATAATGTAAATTAACAATATATGAATTCTATACCCGAATATATATCACAATTCCCTGAATCAACACAAATTATTTTGAATAAACTCTATGATTTGGTCAAGACTTTAGCTCCAGAGGCTGAGGAGAGTATTTCTTATGCAATGCCTGCTTTTAAACTCAATAATAAGCCTTTGGTATATTTTGCTGCCTTTGAACATCATATTGGATTATATGCCACTCCTAAAGCTCATAAACAATTTGCGCAAGAATTATCTCAATATAAACAAGGTAAGGGGTCAGTACAATTCCCCCTCGATAAACCTATTCCTTATGATTTGATTGAGAAAATTATTCAATTTAAAGTTAATCAAAATCACAACGAATAATCACTACTATATTATTTGTAAAAGTTTTTTTCTGAGAATATTTGCTTTTCCTAAATATATGCTATACTATATTTAGTAGTAGCTTACTAAATAAAAATATGTATATAATGATAAAAAAGTCTATGGCCATGATATTGGTACTGGGTCTATTTTTAGCTAATTTTGGGGGGATTGTCTTAGCTCAAGAAGCTAATTCTGTGGCTCCAGATATAGCTCCTATTATACCTATACCTCCTGATACTTCCAATTCTCTTTTATTTGGGCAAAAGCATTCCTATAGTGTGGTTTTTCGTGGTAATGGGGAGGCTATTACTTATGCTAAATTAGTTATCCCTAATCGAGAGGAGCAGGCTTTCAGTGAATTTAGTTTTGAAATCCCAGAGGTAGACCCTTATGAGATGATAATGTATCAGATGAAATTACCTCTAGAATGTGTGAGGTATAATTATACTGATCCCAATAATCCTTGTGTAGAATATAGAGAACCAGATTATGGACAAGATTATTATTACTATGGCTCAGGGCAGACGGCTGAATACAACAAAATAAAATATACCAAATCAGGGAATACCTATAATTTAACTTTACCAAATCCAGTAGAGCCATCCAAATCTACTGCAATTATCATATCTTATGCTGCTAAAGGTTATGTAGATGAGAGTTTTGGCTTGTATAAATTCAATTTTGAGACTATACGAGTAAATTCCAGAATACAATCAACGAAAGTAGCGGTAGATGTAGACAGTGATTTATTGCTCAAAGGTAAACAATCATCTGTCAATTATAATGAAGGTGCTGGGAATATGCCTATGGCTAAATTAGGAGATTCATCAGCAATATCTAGTAGGGAATTAGACAGGGTAGTTAGCAATATCGGAATCTCAGGAGCTCTAATTAAAGAATCTAAAAGTCTCGCTCCTAATGAGAGTTTTAATGTCAGAGGAGAATATGCCAAGAATTGGTTTAGGCTTTATCTCAATGAAATTATCATTACAATTCTCGTGATTGCTATCATTATTGTATTAATTTATCTAATTTCAAAACATATAAATTCTAAACCTAAGAAGGGTTCAGATGACTCTCGTAAAACACAAAATAAGGAGCAGAATATAGTTAATAAAAATTCTATTCATTTATTTGATTTGACTAATGTTTTAATTAGTCTGGGAGCGGTTATTGTAGTTATAATTGTAAGTATTATATTAAGATTTTTAAATTATAATAATGTATTTCAATCCATATCTTATGACCCTACATTTAGCTCTCTGATTTCAGTTATCATAACTCTATTATATTCTCTCATTCTCCTAGCTCCTGCTATTATGGTTGGCTTGAGAAAGGGATGGGGGAATTTATTGTCAATTATCATTCTGCAATTTATTTGGTTTATGATTATCTTAGCTTTGTATTTATTGTTTTTCCAATCAGGATTGACCGAGATAATGCCAATGCCAAGACCAGTCGCTTACTAATTATAAATTTATGCAATATACCCCCGAGCTATTAGACAAAGTTATCAAAGAGAGGTATGAGGATAATAATATTGATTTCAAAGAAACTTTTAACTGGCATAAATTCAATGATTATAATAAGACTAAATTAGCTAAACATATTGCTGCTATATCCAACACTCCCAATGGTGGTCTTTTAATTTTTGGAGTCTCAGATTCTAAGGTAATTGTAGGACTTAGTTCAGAAGATTTAGATAGTGTAGATAGAACTTGGATAGATAATCACTTAAGTCAATACCTAGACCCATTGCCTAAATATAATATGAAAACCGTAGATTATAATGGTAAAAAATTACTAATTTTTGAAGTTGATGAATTTTTGACAGTTCCTACAATTTGTAGAAGAGATTATCCAGATGTATTGAGAGCAGGAGGAGTTTATCATCGTAATCACGCCAGTTCTATGCTGATCCAAGATTCTAATAGTATGCATGATTTATTGGAGCTTGCAGTCAAGAAAAAGAAAGATGTTTTGTTAAATTCTATAGAAGATATTTTGGATCAATAATAAGTGTGACTTTATACTTAAAAGCAATATTTATAAATATTGCTTTTTTGTTTTAAATTACATATATAATCATAATCTTTAATTAACTTTTGTCAACTATTGACAAAAGTTAATGTTTATGATACTTTTTAATATGTAGCTTCATTAATAGTAATTTATGATAGAAATAAGCAATGGTTAATAATATATTAAGTATACTAAATCAAACAATTTGGATAGGTGGATTTGCTCTTTTAATGATTGGATTATTAATTGGGCTAAGTAATACATCTTTTCCCAAGGAGAAATCACTTCAAAATAATTATATATTTTCAAACAAAGCTATGTTAGATGCTTTATGGGAAAATTATAAAGATGATTATATTGAAGATTCATCTTTTAGAACATTAGACCCTCAGAGAAATGATATTACAACTTCAGAAGGTCAAAGTTATGCTATGTTAAGGGCAGTTTGGCAAGATGATAAAGAAACTTTTGATAAAAGCTGGCAATGGACAAAAGATAATTTATGGAAGAGTAACAAGTTATTCTCGTGGTTATTTGGTAAAAAAGAGGATGGTAGCTATGGAATTCTAACCGAAATAGGTGGAAATAATTCAGCCACAGATGGGGATGCTGATATAGCTATGGCTTTATTGTTTGCTTATGCTCGTTGGGGTGATTCTACTTATCTTTTGGAAGCTGACAGTATTATTAAAGCGATTTGGAATGAAAGTGTTGTGATGATTAATAATAAACCATATATTACATCTAATGATATAGAACAATATAATCCAAACTCTGTTTTATTAAACCCATCTTACTATGCTCCCTATGCTTATAGAATGTTTGCTATTATAGACAAGGCTAATGATTGGCAGGGGGTTATAGATACTTCTTATGAGATAATTATAAAATCTTCAGCTTTTCCTTTAGATAAGGAGGAGGGTGTCGGAATACCTCCAGATTGGGTGATACTGGATAGAAATACTAGATTGCTTAGTGCGCCTCAGAGTTCTGATATTACAACAAATTATAGTTTTGATGCTCATAGGGTTATGTGGAGGCTATATTTAGATTATTTATGGTATAAAGATAGTAGAGCAAAAAGTTATTTAGAAAAGAATAAGTTCTTATTATCCATTTGGAATTCAGAGAAAGATATTTATAATACTTATTCACATGATGGAAAAGTACTAGACAAGGGTTCATCTCCAGCGGTAATTGGTACTAATATTGGGTATTTTTTAATTGCTAATCCAGATGTTTCAAAAGATATATATGAACAAAAACTATTGCCTTTATACAATAGGGACACTCAAACATGGAAGGATCCATTAGGTTATTATGATAGTAACTGGGCTTGGTTTGGACTTGCTATATATAATAATTTACTTCCAAATTATTTTGCCACTTTGTCTGATAGAGACATAGAAGAAGGTTATAAATAAGCATATATCTATGAATTATAATTCACGTGAAATTTTCTTACAAAACACTCAGGCCTCTAAATTATTACTCATAGGAGTAGCTTTAATATCAGTTATTTACTTTATCTTCATTACATTTTTCATCACGCCTAGTAACTATTGGCTATATGGTATTTTAATTGTAGGAGAAATATTTCATTTATGGCAAATAATTACTTATATTATTACAGTCTGGAATACTCAAAGTAATAATATTTATGATAAAAAGTTTTCTCCAGAGGTGGATGTATTCATCACAGTAGCAGGAGAACCAATTGAAATTATCAAAGAGACAGCTATTGCAGCTAAGAATATGGTATATCCAAAATTTAATATTTATTTATTAAATGATGGGTATGTAGCAAAAAAAGATAATTGGCAAGAAGTTAGAAAGTTGGCTAAAGATTTAGGTGTCAACTGTATCACAAGAAGAATTCCACATGGAGCCAAGGCAGGTAATATAAATAATGCTTTACAGAAGACAAAAAGTAAATTCTTTGTGGTATTTGATGCAGATCATGTGCCGGTGAAAGATTTCTTAAAGAAAACTATGGGATATTTTATTGATACTAAACTAGGTTTTGTACAGACACCTCAGTATTATAAAAACCACAGCCAGAATCTTGTCACTGAAGGGTCTTGGCGACAACAGGAGTTATTCTTTGGGGCTATTTGTAAAGGTAAGAATACAACTAACTCAGTCTTTATGTGTGGTACTAATATGGTCTTAAGAAGAGAGGCTATTATGGAAGCTGGGGGAATGTGTGAGACTAATATTGCAGAAGATTTCTTAACCTCCTTATTTGTACACTCAAAAGGTTGGAAATCTATATATGTCCCAGAGGTCTTAGCAGAGGGGCTTGCTCCAGAAGATTTTATGTCATATTACAAACAACAGTTTAGATGGGCAAGAGGTAGTCTAGAAGTCATATTTAAATATAATCCATTATTCAATAAGGGTTTATCTTTAGCTCAGAAATTACAATACCTAGCCTCAGCTAGCTATTATTTGTCAGGAATCATATTTCTCTTAAATATGATTGTCCCTCTTATATTCCTATTTACGGGTAGTGTGCCATTAGTAAACTCTAGTATGATTATTGCTCTAGTCTTTATACCGTATATTTATCTAGTGATGTATATATTACAGAGAAGTAGTAATTTCACTTATTCTTTTAAAGGCCTTGCCTTCTCAATGAGTTCTTTTATGATTCATATTCAAGCTTTAATTGCAGTACTGACTGGTCAAAAAAATGGATTTAGCATTACTTCTAAGACTGCAGTCTCTGGAAATTTCATACATCTTAATTGGATGCATCTTACTTATATAGGAATTGGCTTACTTGGTATATCATACTATATATATTTTGCTGGTATTACTGTGTCATTATTCGCCAATGTTTCTTGGATATTCCTAAATATTATCATTATGATACCTTTTATAAGGTCTTCATTACCATTAAAACAAAAGAGTATAGTTATCGCGAATGAAGAATCTTTGGAGGCAATACCCGTAGTATCAACATTAACTATAGATAAATAATGAAGAGATTAGCAACCAAAAGATCAGAATATAGTTGGTGGAATTTAGATTGGATTAAAATATTGTTCTTTACATTTATTAGTATAAGTATTTCCATCCCGCTTATATATTTAAATAGTATTAGGCTTGATGAAGCTCAAAGCATTTGGCAAGTGAGTCACAGCATTTCAGAGATATTAGATATTGTAGGACAGGATGTTCATGTCCCTTTATATCATATTATATTACATTTTTGGCAAGGTATATTTGATAACAGTATTATTTCTGCTAGATATCTATCTTTATTAATATATATAATCTCAATCCCATTTATCTATATTCTATCCACTAAAATCTATTCTAAAAGAATAGGTCTTATGACCACGATTATATTTGTAATATCTCCCTTTGTAAATTGGTATGCCAATGAGTCTAGAATGTATAGTCTGTTACTATTAGTAGCTTTATTAAATAGTATATTTTTTATTGATATATTAAAGAAAAATAAGAGAGGTAGCTGGGTTGGATTTGTGATAACGGGAATACTAGGAATATATACCCATTATTTTTATTGGTTATTTTTATTCTCTAGTGCTTTGTTTTATATAACTAATTATAAGCAATTTGCTAAAAATCTATTTCCAAAATTTATTATTAGCTCGGTTATTTTTATTATAGCCATAGCTCCTTGGATATATTATGTAATAAGCTTAGGATCAGCCGCTAATACAAAGCCTATGTTAAAATCTCCAACTTCAATTGATTTTTTCAATATATTTTCTCAATATATATTTGGTTTTCAACCAGATATTGTGAATAGTATTATTTTATCCAGTTGGCCAGTTATTGTAATTATTATATTTACCTCACTACAAAGAAAATTAAATTACCCAGTTTTTAATACATTTGTTATATTTCAAATTTTAATTCCAGTGGGATTAGCTTTCATATTAAGTTATTTTAGACCGATATTCTTATCTAGGTATCTCATTATAAGCTCTTTATTCCTATATATATATATGATATACATAATTAATACTTATTTCAAAAAACAAATTAAAATCTTATATATCGGAGTTATATTTGTAATAGGATTATCTTTGTTATTACAAATTTTTAACCCTAATACTCCAGTAAAAGAGAATTTTGAAGATATTAGTATTTACCTAACAGAAAAAGCCACTGCTAAAGACGTAATTGTATTATCTGCTCCATTTACTATATATCCGTTTGAATATTATTATCAGGGTATTACTAGTGTAGAGACATTTCCAATTTGGGATAGAAGTAAGATATCGTCAATACCTCAATTTGATAGTAATACCATTTCAGAACAAGTGGATAAGATTAAAGGAAGTCATCAGTATATGTATGTAATCTTATCTTATGATCAAGGTTATGAAAAAGAATTTAAAACATATTTAGATAATAATTTTGAAAAGGTCGACGAGAGAGAGTTCTCTCTCGATCTCACTCTATATCAGTATAATCTTAACCTATAATATGAAGTACTTATCTATTATCATCCCAACCTATAATGAAGAACTTAATATTAAAGAGTTGATTAAGAGAATTCACTCTAGTATGACTAAAAATAAAGTTAAATATGAAATTGTTATAATAGATGATTTCTCTGAAGATAGGACATTGGATATAGTTAGACAACTTAATGGAAGATATCCTATTAAAATATTTCTAAAAAAGGGAGCAAAAGGAAAGGCACAATCACTATTAGAAGGTTTTAGTAAGGCAAAATATAGTTCTGTAGCAATGATTGACGCAGATTTACAATATCCACCTGAATTACTATATGAGATGTTAGTGGGAATAGAACAATATGATATTATGGTAGCGGATAGGGTAGTACAGAATATTAAGTGGTATAGAAAATTATTAAGTCGAATATATGCTAAAGTTTTCGGTAAAATTTTACTTGACTTACCTTATGATATACAATCAGGAATGAAAGTATTTAAGAAAAAGATTCTAAAAGATGTAGATTTAAACCCAACTCCTTGGGGATTTGATTATGAGTTTTTATATGAAGCTAAAAATCAAGGCTATAAAATTAGTCAAACTCCCATTCAATTTGATGATAGAAAAAATGGTAAAAGTAACATTACATTATGGTCAAACTTTGAATTGTTATTTGGAATTTTGAAATTAAAATTTAAAAGATTTTTAAAATAATACTATACAAATTAATTTATATAAAAGTACTTTTATAATCCCAAACTAATTTTTAACATTTGTATAAAAATATGTTATAATGCAAAATATAATCAATAAATTATAATTTACATTATGTCAACAAAACTGGATACAATTGTAAAATATGCTCATCGCAATGGGTTTATATTCCCATCTTCCGAAATTTATGGAGGATATTCTTCTGTTTATGATTTTGGACCTCTTGGAAAATTATTAAAAGACAATCTCGTGCAAGCCTGGCGAGATTATATGGTGACTTTCAGAGATGATGTGGTAGAAATTGAAGGAGCTATATTCTTACACCCTAAAGTTTGGGAAGCAAGTGGTCATATTGGAGGATTTGCGGATCTTTTGGTAGAGGATACAGTTACTAATAAACGCTATCGGGCTGACCACTTGATTGAGGATGCTGGTATTATGGATAATGCAGATAGCCTTTCTCTAGAAGAGACAGATAAGGTGATTGCAGATAATAAAATTCTATCTCCGGATGGTAATCCTCTCACAAAAGCAAAACAATTCAATCTCCTTGTACAAACGCATCTTGGAGCAACTATCGACGACTCTACTGTGGCTTATCTAAAAGGGGAGGCTTGCCAGAATATTTATGTTAATTGGAAATTAGTACAAGAGACAAGTCGTCGCAAATTGCCATTTGGTATTGCACAACTTGGTAAAGCTTTTCGTAATGAGATTACCGTAAAACAATATATTTTCCGTACGCGTGAATTCGAGCAAATAGATTTACAATTTTTTGTAAAACCAGGAGAGGAAGATAAATGGTATGAATTCTGGAAAGATTATCGCTACAAATTCTATACAGAGTATCTGGGGTATAATACCGAGCATATCAAATTTCGTCAACATGAAAAGTTGGTATTCTATGCAAAAGATGCTTGGGATATAGATTATGAATTTGGAGCTGTAGGATTCAAAGAACTAGAAGGTCTTCATAATCGTACAGATTATGATACGAAGCAACATAGCGAATTTAGTGGTAAGGACTTGAGGTATCGTGACCCTGAGACCAATGAGCAATATTTTCCTTATGTGATTGAGACTTCTCTCGGAGTAAATAGACTGCTCTTATCTTCTCTGTTTGAATTCTATAATGAGGAGGCAATTGCAGGAAGTGAGGAGTCTCGTATTGTACTCAAATTCCCTTATCATATTGCTCCATATAAAATTGCTATACTACCATTGATGAAAAAAGATGGACTCGCTGATAGCGCCAAAGAAATTTATATGAATTTACGTAAAAAGGGGATACTTGCGGATATGGATATGGCCGGATCAATAGGAAAGAGATATCGCAGACAAGATGAAATTGGGACTCCTTGGTGTGTGACTGTAGACTATGAGACTTTATCTGAGGGTACGGTGACTATCCGACATAGAGATACTATGGAGCAACTGAGAATAGATATTGAGGATATTGAATCTTATCTCAATAATGAGACTTTTGGAGAATTCTAATATATAAAAATATATGACAGTTATACTGAGTTTATATTATTTGGCTCATTCCAAATCTGCCAAAAATATGTTTTGGTTTTTGGTTGGTTTGTTTTTGATTCATTTTATCATTTCTGGAGTTATTATTTGGGGATTAAAAGAGGAAGTTGATGCTATAAAAAATCATATTAAGCTTATCAATAGTTATGTCTTGATACTGATAGGAAGTATATTGATATTGTATTCCATAATTCCTAAAAAACCCAAATTAGATAAAGTTAAAACTTATCCCAAATATTATGGGACATTACCTTTTTTAATGGGAGTGATAGCTCCTTTTATAGATTTTCCAGCTTTAGTAGAATATGTATTCTTAGCTATTCAAATTAATATTTTATTTGATAAAACTATTTATAGAGTGATAGCTAATACCGGACTCAATATTGCTTTTCATATTCCCATCCTTATATTCTGGCTCATTGCAATTACTGAAAAGCATGAAATTATAACTAGTATAAAAGATAAATTACACAGATTGGGGGAAAAAATTGATGCCAAACAGCCCTATTTTAATCTGAGTGTGGGATTTGTTTTGATTCTTATCGGAGTATTCCTACAATATTAAAGTTATTCAAAATTTTCTAGGAATTTTTGTAATTCAGACAAAGCAATTTTGCTCTCACCGCTATGAGTTCGGACGCTCACTTGACTCGACTCTATATCTTTTGGACCAACAATAATAATCACAGGGATTTTTTGTAATTCTGCATTTCGAATCTTTTTGCCGAGAGAATCAGAGCTTTTGTCTATAGTATAGCGAAGTTCATTATATTTGAGAGGGGAGGATAATACAATAGTATCTAATTGTTCTATAATATTCTTAGTATATTCAGAGACTTCATCCGAATCATTCACCGTCAATACCGATACTTGAGTTGGAGCAAGCCAATACGGGAATCGTCCAGCATAATGCTCGATGAGAATAGCAAGGAATCTTTCATAAGAACCAAGAATAGCTCTATGTATCATCACCGGAGTTTGTGCATTTCCTTCCTCATCAATATATTCGAGTTCAAATCGTTTAGGAGTTGCAAAATCTAATTGTATTGTCGCAAGTTGTCTTTTATTCCCTAAAGCATCATAGAACATAAAGTCAAGCTTTGGTCCATAAATAGCAGCTTCTCCTTCGCATTTTTGGGCTTGTAGACCATTTTCCTCAGCAATAGACTCTAACATAGCTTCAGCCTTGTCCCAATCCTCTGGTACTCCCGTATATTTAGATAAATCACTATAATCTCTTACTGAAAGAGAAACCCATTTATTCTCCCATAATCCAAAACTGTTATAGAAGTCTGAAATAGTTTTGATAAGTAAATTCACCTCATCTTTAATCTGGCTGACAGCTAAGAAAGTATGTCCATCATCTACTGTGAATCCTCGAGTACGAGTAAGACCTCCAATTTGTCCTGGCTTTTCATCTCGATATTGCATAGTGGATTCAATATACCGAATAGGCAAATCGCGATAACTACGAGGCTCAGAAGCAAATAGTTGTGTATGATGAGGACAATTTACGGGTTTTAATACAAAATCTTGCTGATAATGACTATGTACGGTTAAGAGTTCTTCTGAAAACTTTTGAGCATGACCACTAATTTCATATAATTCTCTTTTAGCAATATGAGGAATAGAAACTTCTTCAGCTCCATATTTTTTACTAATTTGCCGTAATAATCCCGCAATATTATTTTTGAGTGTTGTCCCAGCAGGAGTATAAAGAGGAAGCCCTGAACCTACGAGTTCTGAGAAAGTAAATAAACCTAAACTTTTCCCTAATACACGATGATCTCGCTTTTTGGCTTCTTCTCTATTATGCAAAAATTCTTTTAAATCCTTTTTTGAATGGAATAATATTCCATAAATTCTCTGCATACTCTCACGACTTTGATCTCCACGGAAATAGGAAGCAGAAATACTATCCAAAGCAAAAGCGGTAATATCTAATTGCCCTGTAGTCTCAATATGTGGACCACGACATAAATCTACAAAATTTCCAATTTTATATACACTAACTGTCGTGACTTCATTCTCGTGAGGTACAGATTCACCTTCTCCATATATTTCAGAAAAGTTAGTAGTCCCATGAGTTTTGAGATCCTGTAATAACTCCACCTTCAATAATTGCCCAGCTTGTCGGAAATGATTAATAGCATCATCAATAGCGAGTTTACTTCTCTCAACAGGTAAATTTGCCTTAATAATAGCCTTCATCTTATCCTCAAGCAATGATAAATCCTCTGGGATAAGAGTACGAGGAAGCAGAATATCGTAATAAAATCCATTCCCTGTCGTAGGCCCTACTCCAAATTGAGCTTCTGGGAACATTTCATATACTGCAGCTGCTAAAATATGTGCACCGGTATGTCTTTTGGTATCTAGAGGTAATTTTTCACTCATATAATGTATTGTAATATATGTATTATAGTATCATAATAGACTATGGAGAGCAAGGTAATATATATATATATATATGTATATTGTTTTGATTCAATTAACATATTATGCTAGTATAATTATGTTCTTTGATACAAGTCCAATGTTGAGTTCCACTCCTAAAAGTGATCAGGTCTCTCAAGTGGAGTATTTGACAATGGCAAAAAAAATTGCAGATGTACATAAACTTTTGGTGCTTTCAGTAGTAGGGGGCGTTATTTATCTTCCCTTTTCCTCATTCAAATTTCTCATTTTTCACCCCTGTTCAGGTGTATATTGGGAAAGCATTAATTGCTTTAGCACTAATCACAGTGTGGGTACTTCAATAAAGCCGTCCAACTTGGAGGGCTTTTTTCTTTATTGCTCTTTATGAAATTGTTTAAAAGTAGCTACAATAGCCATAGCATGACCACGTCCTAAATCAAAATCTTCATGCAACCAATTAATAATAGCCGTAGCCTTGGTCTCTGGAGTAAATAATCCTTTAGCTTTAGCCAATTCACGAAAATCCTCAGGAGTTTTACCTGTTTTGGTATAAATATTGTCAAGATAGGCTTGGAATGACATAATAAAATTATTTAATACTATAAATGTATCCTATCATTATCTTGAAATAATCACAAAAATAGACCATAATACAAAGCATTGGAGAGATCGCATAGTCCGGTTTATTGCGCTGCATTCGAAACGCAGTATAGGGTCAAACTTATCAAGGGTTCGAATCCCTTTCTCTCCGCTAAATTAAGAATAGGGATAATATCCCTGTTTTTAATTTTAGTGAGTTAGAAGGGTATTCGAAGCCAGGGAAGGGGTCGGGAAACGGGAGTTTCCCGTGGCGGATGTATTAGAACCGAAAGGTTTCAAAATCAAAAAATACACATTGACAAAATTTAAGATTTTTGGTATGATTATTTTGTAATTAAAAAAATAAAAGCTCATACTTTTATATGATAAAAAGTAGCATATTATTATAAATATATAATAATATATTAAGCCAATACGAGTAAAATAAAGATTAACGTATGACGACTTAGTGAAAAAAATGATATCAAGTATTCCACACTTACGAAAATTAAGGGTAGTATATTTCACTGAACCAAACTTTCAGAAAATCACTAAGTCGTTAGGGGAAAACTAGTGAAATAATATAATCTACTAATATGAAAATCTGTATCACATTAACCTCCTCGCTGCATGTTGGGCAGGAATACATTGATATAACCCATGTAGTAGTAAAAAGTATTGCAGAAAAAGGGTATTCCATTGTATATGGAGGTACAAGCTATGGAATGATGCTTGAGCTTGCAGAAACATACAAAAAATCGAGTAAAAAAGAATTAATTGGGGTTATGGCTAAAGATTTGATAGCTGTTACCAAAGGATACACTGTGTACGAAAAATTAGACGAGCAACACCTTGTAGATACAATTGGCGAACGGATAGCAAAAATAACTCAACTAGCTGATTCTTTTTTGATTTTGCCTGGTGGATACGGAACAGTTGAAGAAATGGTGGTTATGGTTGGTGGGAAAGTTAACAAACTTTATGATAAACCAATCGCTATGTATAACTATAATGGGTTTTATGACACCACTATTTCATTCTTTAATGAATTACAACAAAAGAAATTTACGAAAATAAAATTTGAAGATGTGGTTTTTGTTAGTAAAAATATAGACGACATATTAAATTATTTTGCAAATTACCAATCTGTACAAATAGTAGATAAATTTTTTTAACACACAATACACTATGAGAGAAAATGATTTTGACCAAGTTTTAGCAGATGAGTATAAATTACTTCATTTTGCCTATACGCATCATGATGAGTTTCAAAAAACCGTGGCACAAACTATCGTCAAGTATTTTAGTGGCTCGAAACAAGAGGAGATAAAAGTTATTGAGGGAGGGTCTGGCTCAGGAGTTAGTACATCTTTTCTATTAAAAGCAGATCCGAGAATAAAAGTTTGTGCGGTTGATAGTTCCGCTAAAATGCTTGAGCAAGCAAAACAAACTTTAATGGAGGATTCTTCGCGTGTTATTTTTCAGCTTGATGATCTTCTGTCCTACTTACAAAAACAGGAGGATTCCAGTTTTGATGTTTTTGTTGCGGTTTGGACAATACACAATCTTCAGCCAGAATATCGTAAAGATTTATTCTGCGAGATTTTTCGAATATTGAAACCTAACGGACTATTTGTTTCAGGTGACAAATACAGCGTTGACGATGAAGTTTTACATGAATCACAACTTAAAGCGCAGTTAAATAGATTTAAGGAGTTTGGTATAACAGATAATGTAACATTAGCAGATGATTGGGTTAAACACAATCTTGAAGATGAGAAAATTCGCATAACAGAAAAAGAGCAGATTGGTATGTTGGAAGCCATCAGCTTTTCAAACATAGAAGTCGTATATCGCAAAGACATGGAAGCCGTAATAAAAGCGGTTAAGAAAAATAATTAGTCGCCAAATTTCCAAAACCCACCCTCATTTATCCACAGAACCCTCCTGCGTGCGTGAAATCTTTCCTGCTCATTTTTTATTCAAATCCCATTTACGATGGGTTCTAATATATCTCCGTAATTAATAATACATGATAATAACTATTGACAAAAATTGAAATATATGGTATATAAGTACTGCATCCCTTAGGCTATTTTGCCTGAGGATTACACATTCACAAATTAAAAAAGGAACCAAGACCATGACAACTCTTGTACCAGCAGTCCCTCAGAAACTCCAGGAATGGGCACAGATTCACGAACCTGTATTTACACCTGCTGCTGTTCCATACTGGAGTCAGATATCTTTTGTTCGTGACATAATTCCTGAAATTCTCTCAATTACATTCGAAGAAGGGGAAAAGATTGAGGAGAGCATTATGGTGATCTCCGAACACAGCTCTAAGAGCATATGTCTACCAGTTTTCCAGATAGAGCTCGCAGATGGTACCCAATTCACGATGCGGTACAATTTCCATAATTGGATTTTGTCAGTGGGAAAAGTCAAGGAACAAACGCACCACATTAGAGTTTGGAAGGTTTAGAAATAGAGTGGAGGAAATCGAGAGGAGATTTAAAGCCAAGCCTGGCTCTA
>Ga0207935_1000144_pt1 | contig 18783 bp, 17 predicted proteins | sample LakMenEpi30Aug10_FD_150746 | JGI IMG/M metagenome (GOLD analysis project Ga0207935, IMG submission 150746) | Freshwater microbial communities from Lake Mendota, WI - 30AUG2010 deep hole epilimnion (SPAdes) | ecosystem: Environmental > Aquatic > Freshwater > Lake > Epilimnion/Euphotic zone ...
GGCTAGGTCGCTGACTCTACGAAATATGCCGGGATAAACCCCCTCCCAAACTAAAATATGGGAGGGACTTAAAGCCTCCGCTACGCAAGGCACACTTAATATAGATTTTTGTATAGGGATGGGGTTTATGTTATAATAGATTGAATTGATATTGATAAATTTAGGTTTATAAAAATTATATGCGAAAGGAAAATACAACGGGCAATATTGTAGCAAAGAATAAGAATTTGGAGGTTTTGAAAGAGAATTTTCCGCAATGTTTTGATAAAAATGGTGATTTTGACTTTGTGAAATTCCAAAAAGAATTAGCTACTCAAGAGGTAGACTTTTCTCAAGAAAGTTATGGTATGGACTGGCTGGGCAAAAGTTATGCTAGACTTTTAGCTAGTGATGAGGCTACTACTCTGATTCAAGCAGACCAAGATTGGAATAATCAAGCCCAAAATCAGAATTCAGAAAATTTATTATTAAAAGGAGATAATCTAGAAGTACTCAAACATCTCTCTAATGCCTATTATCAGAAAATAAAAATGATTTATATTGATCCACCTTATAATACAGGGTCAGATGGCTTTGTATATCAGGATGATCGCAAATTCACAGTGGAGCAATTTAGCAAATTAGCCGGAGTAGACCTAGAAAATGCCAAAAAAATCTTAAACTTTGTCAAAAAACCTAATAATTCTCATTCAGCTTGGTTGACTTTTATGTATCCCAGATTGTATATTGCAAGGCAACTTTTACGGGATGATGGGGTTATTTTTATTTCTATTGATGATAATGAAGTGGCTCAACTTAGAATTTTGATGGATGAGATTTTTGGGGAAGAGAATTTTGTAGGAGATTTGTTAAGAAAAACAAGAACATCTACTAATCATGATGAGGTAGGATTTAACTCTCAACATGAAAACTGCTTAATTTTTGCAAAAAATAAATTACATTGTAAATTACTTGGAAAAGAGAAAACTTTTGAAAACTATAGTAATATTGATGATGATCCTTCTGGTGACTGGATCTCTGATAACCCAGTTGCAAATTTAGATAAAAGAACAAAGATAAACAACTTCCCAATTACGAATCCATATACTAATAAACTTGATATTCCATCAGTTGGAAATCATTGGAGATTTAGTAAGGAAAGTATGGAGAAAATGTTAAGTAGTGGCAAGTTTGTATTTAAGAAAAATCACAAAGAGAATGAAAGAGGTTTTGTTCTAAAAAGATATAAGAAAGATCTAAGAAGTGTCCATCATCTAGTAAATAGCTTGGACTTTGCTAACAATAAGTTCTTGAATCAGGTTGGTACTCGAGAAAGAAATGGAACTTTTAATAGTGACATATTTGACTACCCAAAACCAAGTATATTCATAAAAGATATTATTGCATACTCAACTCAAGATAACGACATTATCCTAGACTTCTTTGCTGGATCTGGGACTACGGCGGAGGCGGTGATGCAATTAAATGCGGATAATTCGGCAGACTCAGTGACTGGTAATCGTAAATTTATTTTGGTGCAACTTCCAGAATTGATTGACCCTAAAAAGAGTAAAACAGCTTATGATTTTGTAAAAGATGAATTAGGAGTGTCTGAACCGACTATTTTTGAGATTACAAAAGAGCGATTGATTCGAGCGGCTACTAAAATTGGGGATAAAAGTGGCTTTAAAATTTTTGAAACTATGCCGATTTGGGAGAATTATGCTCTCAAGGCTGATGAACTTAATGCTCAAGTGCAATTATTCGATGAGTCTAGTTTGAGTGAGCGGGATATGGGGGCTTTGCTGACTACTTGGAGTTTGGCTGATGGAGTTGATTTGACTATGAATTTTAATCCAATTGATTTGGGTGGTTATATTGGTTATTATGTAGCTAATAAATTATATTTGATGGCTTCTGGCTTCCAAACTAAACATCTTAAAAATTTGATTGAAAAAATTGATATTGACTCTGAGTTTAGTCCAAATTTGATTATTGCTTTTGGTTATAATTTTGAAAGTAAAATGTTGAGAGAAATTGCCGAGAATTGTAAAAATTATGCTAATAAAAAAGAAATTACTATTGATTGTATAGTTAGATATTAAAATTTGTTATGTCTGTCAAAGATTTATTTTCTAATCAAGTTAAGGAATTTATTTTGTATACTACTCCAGATCGGGAGATAAAAGTTGAGGTTTTAATTAATGATGAAAATTTATGGCTAACTCAAAAAAATATTGCTGATTTATTTGGAGTTCAAAGACCAGCTATTACTAAGCATTTAGGAAATATTTTTGCTGATGGTGAATTGGAAGAAAATATGGTTAGTTCCATTTTGGAACTAACCACTTCACATGGAGCTATGAAAGATAAAGTTCAAATTCAAAAAGTAAAATTTTATAATTTAGATGCTATTATTGCTGTAGGTTATAGGGTTAATAGTAAAAAAGCTACTCAATTTAGAATTTGGGCTACAAAAGTATTAAAAGAATATATTCTTAAGGGTTTTGTAATGGATGATGATAGATTAAAAAATGGTCAATATTTTGATAAAAAATCATTAAATTTTTAGAAGATAAAAAATAATATTTATGGCTGGATTTAATTTTGAAAGGGATTTGAAGCATCAGAAATTGGCGGTGGAGTCGGTTATTTCGGTTTTTGATGGGGTGGATATTATTGCTCCGACTGGGTCTATGAGCAGATTTAGAAATCCGATTTTGAATTGTGAGGTTTTGAATAAGGCTTATCGGGATAATATTCTGGCTTTATATTCTCAATATGGGGAGGGTTATAAAAAGCCTACTTATAGTAAGGTGATTGATATTATGATGGAGACGGGGACGGGGAAGACTTATACTTATGCTAAGACTATGTTTGAGTTGAATCGTATATATGGAATTTTTAAGTTTGTGATTGTGGTGCCGACTTTGTCGATTAAGGCTGGGACTATTGATTTTTTGAGCTCTAAAAGTAGTCGGGAGCATTTTTGGGAGCAATATGGGAAGTCTTTGAATTTGCATATTGTGGAGAGTAAAAAAGGTGGTAAGTCTAAAAAAGAGATGATTCCCCAAGCGGTGAGTAATTTTGTGAATGCTGGGAATTTTGCGACAAAACAAATTCAGGTTTTGGTGATCAATGCGGGTATGTTGAATTCTGATACTATGAATAAGAGTTTTGACAGGTCTATTTTTGATACTTATTCGGTGCCTTTTGAGGCTATTGCCGATTTGGGTGTGGCTATGATTGTGGATGAACCTCATAAATTTACTCAAGGTAATAAAACTTGGGAAAATATGCAAAAGATGAATCCTCAATTTATTTTGAGATATGGGGCGACTTTCTTAAAACAAGAAATTGAAAATTTGGTTTATTCTCTGAAGGCTTTGGATGCTTTTAATCAGAATTTGGTGAAGGGTGTGATTGGGCATATTACGGAATTTGAAAATGGGAAGAATGTGGCTTTGAAATTGATGTCTTTGGATGGGACAGAGGCTAGATTTGAATTGGCAGAAGGGGATAAGGCTAAGAAAAAGTCTTTTGCTCTTTTGGCTAAGGAGAGTTTGGCTAAAATTCATCCAGCTATGCAAGATTTGAGTATATCAAAGATGAATCGTAGTGTTGTGGTTTTATCTAATGGTCTGGAGTTAAAAAGAGGGGATATTATCAATCCGTTTTCTTATGCGCAGACTTTGCAGGAGAGTATGATTACTAAGGCTATTAAAGAGCATTTTGAATTGGAGCGGGAATTATTGACTAGAGAGGTCAAAATTAAGCCTTTGACTTTGTTTTTTATTGATAATATTGAGGAATATCGTGAAAAAGAAGGTTATACTCGCCGGATTTTGGAGCAATGTATTGAGGCTCAGGTTAGGGCTTTGCTGGAGTCGGAGACGGATGAATTTTATCGGGGGTATTTGGAATTGACTTTAAGAGATTTGGCATCTACTCATGGGGGGTATTTTGCGAAGGATAATGCTACTAATGATGAGTTAATCGAAAAGGAGTTGGAGGATATTTTGCATGATAAACAGACTATGTTGAGTTTGGAGAATCCTCGGCGATTTATTTTTTCTAAGTGGACTTTAAGGGAGGGGTGGGATAATCCAAATGTTTTTCAGATTTGTAAATTGAGAAGTAGTGGCTCGGAGATTTCGAAATTGCAAGAGGTGGGTCGTGGTTTGCGATTGCCAGTAAATCAATATGGCAATAGGGTCAAAGATGAGCAGTTTTTCTTGAATTATTTTGTTGATTTTACGGAAAATGATTTTGTGGATAAATTGGTCAATGAAATCAATGAGAAGTCAGGGGCGATTATTCTGGATGATTCCCAGACTAAATTATCGGAGCCTATGATTCAAGCTATTTTGGCTAAATATCCTAAATATGACAATGAAGCTTTGACCCTGTTGGAGGAATTGGATGAAGCTGGAGTGATTAAGAGAAATAATGATTTTAAAGAGGGCGGATTAGAGTATATGAAGCAGAATTTTGCTCCTGTGTTTGGGCAGGGGATTGGGAAGTCTAAAATTCGTAATAGTAGGGACAAAAAACAAAAAGTTGCTATTCGGGTTGAAAAATATGCTGAGCTTAAAGATTTGTGGGAAAAATTAAATCAAAAAGTGATTTTGCAATATAATATTAAGAGTGAAAGTGAGTTTGAGAGAATTTTTGGTCAGTTTTTGGTTAAAAATTATGCCAAATTTATAAATAATGAGGTTATCAATTCGACTAAAAAATTGTATATAGATAATGAAATAGCTCGTGTTTATGATGAGAGTTCAGTTTATAATAAGTTCAATACTGGGATTAAAATGATGAGTTATGCTGATTTTTTGCAAAAATTGGCTGTGGAGTTGAATATGAATATTAAAACTTTGCATCGGGTTTTGTTGGTATCGGGATTGGATTTTAATTCTTGGCTTAATATGGCGACGATTAGAATTATTAAAGATGAATTTGATAAATATCTTTTGTATAATGCTATGGAGGTTTTTGGGATTGAATATCAAAAAGTGACTAATACTGTGCATCCGACTAAATTTACAGATGCTAAAGGTATTGTCAAAAAAGAGGTTTTGGCTTCGGAAGTAGGAGGGGTTTTGGACGAATCTTTAGAGGTGGATCCAAATTTTATGTTGGAGCATTTATTTTATGATAGTGAATTGGAAAAAGAAAATATGCTGGAGCATATCAAAGATGTGATGGTTTTTACTAAAATTCCTAAAAATTCTATCAAAATCCCAGTGGCTGGTGGAGGTGGTTATTCTCCTGATTTTGCTTATGTCTTTAATTTACAAAATGGTAAGAAAAAGTTATATTTTATTGTAGAGACCAAGAATGCGGATGAATATGGGCTTAGAGACACTGAAAAACAGAAAATTCGTCATGCTGAAAAGTTTTTTGGGGATACTATAAAAATTGAATTCAAAACTCAATTCCAAAATAAAAAGATTACTGATTTAATTCGAGAGATTATTGCCTAAATTTTGGAGATATGGCTAAACCTATTACTCATATTGACAAATTACAATATATATACTACAATTAAAAGAGTTCCCAAAAGAGGTGTGCTTTTGAGTGTTCATAGGTGTATGAACTGCTCACCCCGCTAATTATAATTATTATTTTATGCCTACTATACAACAATTAGTAAGACGAGGTCGCAAGACTTCTATCAAAAAAACCAAGTCCCCAGCTTTGGGGAGAACATTTAATGTTATTAAAAATAAACCTTTAGAGAGTAATTCTCCTTTCAAAAGGGGTGTGTGTGTAAAGGTTACCACTACTACTCCTAAGAAACCTAACTCTGCTCTCCGTAAAATTGCTAGAGTAAGATTATCTAATGGACAAGAAGTTACGGCTTATATTCCAGGTATGGGACATAATTTACAAGAGCACTCTGTTGTGATGTTACGAGGTGGTAGGGTGAAAGATCTACCAGGAGTCAGATATCATATTGTACGAGGAGTTCTAGATACTGCTGGAGTTACAGGAAGATCTCAAGAAAGAAGTAAGTATGGGGTCAAAAAACCTAAACAATAGATTTTAATTAAGATATTTTAAATATTATGCCTAGAAGAAAGCGCAATTATACTAGAGAAATTGAACTTGATCCAAGATACAAGAATCTTTTGGTTTCTCAATTTATCAACTATATTATGTTAGATGGTAAAAAAGCTGTAGCTCGTAAAGTTTTTTATGGAGCTATGGATATTATTGAAAAAGAATACTCTCAAGACCCTTTAAATGTATTTAATACTGCTTTAAAAAATGTTTCTCCAGCTGTAGAGGTTAAATCTAGAAGAGTTGGGGGAGCTAATTATCAGGTTCCTGTAGAGGTAAGACCAGCTCGTAAGACTTCTCTTGCTTTTAGATGGATGTTAGATGCTGTTCGTAAGAAAAAAGGTAAGTCTACGGATAAAAAATTAGCTGAAGAGTTAATGGACGCTTTTAATCAGACAGGGGCTGTAATTAAGAAAAAAGAAGATACTCAAAGAATGGCCGAAGCTAACCGTGCATTTGCTCACTTGAGATAGGGATATACTTTATTATATCTATAAATCTAATAAAATTAACTGCTTAGTTTATAAATTAGTAATTAATAATCAAATACTATGTCCAAAAACACTAAAGATATTCCCTTAAAGGATGTTCGTAATATTGGGATTATTGCCCATATTGATGCTGGTAAAACTACTACTACCGAGCGAATTTTGTATTTCACTGGTCTTAAGCATAAAATCGGAGAAGTTCATGATGGCGCAGCTGAAATGGACTGGATGGCTCAAGAGAGAGAAAGAGGAATTACTATTACCTCAGCCGCTACCACTTGTTTTTGGAAGGATCATAGAATCAATATTATTGACACTCCCGGCCACGTAGACTTTACTATGGAGGTTGAGAGGTCTCTAAGAGTTTTGGATGGTGCAGTGACTGTATTTGATGGAAAATCTGGAGTAGAACCACAATCTGAGACTGTGTGGCGACAAGCTGACAGATATAATGTGCCTAGAATTTGTTTTGTAAATAAAATTAATCAGACAGGGGGAGATTTTTTGAAGTCCTTTGAATCTATTAAAGAAAGATTATCTAAAGATGCCGTTGTAATTGCTTTGCCAATTGGGTTTGAACAAGGTATAAGAGGACTAGTAGATTTGGTTGAAAATAAAGCTTATGTTTATGCCGATGATGCTGGTATGACTGAAATTATTGAGGCTGAAGTTCCTGCAGATATGATAGAACAGGTAGAGGAGTATCGCCAAGTTTTGATGGAAAAGGTCTCTGAAGTTGATGATAGATTAATTGAATTATTCCTAAATGACGGAGAACTGTCTACTGAAGAGCTAAAATATGCTATTCGTAAGGGTACTTTAGAATCTAAAATTTTCCCAGTTATGGGGGGAGATTCTAGAACTGCTATTGTAAGAAAACTTCTTGATTCTGTTATTGATTATCTGCCGTCCCCACTAGATATTGATGCTGCTAAAGGAACTGATGTAGATGATGAGGAAAAAGAATTGGTAAGAAAGGCTGATACAGCCGAGCCATTTGCCGGACTTGCCTTTAAAATTGCAACTGACCCATATATTGGACAATTAGTATTCTTCAGAGTTTATTCTGGTGTTTTGAAGAGTGGAAGTTATGTTTATAACTCTACTAAGGGTGAGAAAGAAAGAATTTCTCGTTTGGTTTTGATGCACGCTAATTCTCGAACAGAAGTAGATGAATTGTCTGCTGGAGAAATTGGAGCTATTGTAGGACTTAAGAATACTACCACTGGAGACACTCTTTGTGATGAAAAGAATCCAATTATTCTAGAGAAAATTGTAATCCCAGAACCAGTTATACAGATTAAATTAGAGCCAAAGACTAAAGTTGACCAAGAGAAGATGAGTTTAGCTCTACACAAATTATCTGACGAAGATCCAACTCTCAAAGTTAGCACTGATGAAGTAACAGGAGATACCCTGATTGCAGGTATGGGAGAGTTACATTTAGATATTATTGTTGATAGAATGAAGCGAGAATTTGGAGTGGAAGTAAATGTGGGACAACCGCAAGTAGCATACAAAGAAACAATCCAAGGAACTGCTGAAGCTCAAGGAAAATATATCAAGCAGTCTGGAGGTAAAGGACAATATGGAGATGTATATCTGCGAGTTGAAGCTTTTGACCCTGAAACAGTAGAAATTGATCCTAAGAAACCTCAACATTATATCTTTGGTAATGATTTAAAGGGAGGATCTATTCCATCTGAATATGTACCTGCTATTGAAAAGGGAGTGAAAGAGTCTATTGATAGAGGTGTTATTGCAGGATACCCATTGATTAACATAAAAGCAACAGTTTATGACGGATCCTACCACGATGTTGACTCCTCTGAATCAGCTTTCAAAATTGCTGGATCTATGGCACTTTCAGCTGCTGTAAAGAAGGCTAATCCTATCATTCTAGAACCAATTATGGCAGTGGAAGTTACAATCCCAGAACAATATATGGGAGATGTAGTCGGAGATTTGAATTCACGACGAGGTCTAATTGAGGAGATGAATGATAGAGCAGGAGGACTAAAAGTAGTCTCATCTAAAGTACCTCTATCTTCAATGTTTGGATATGTGACCACACTTCGGTCTATGACTCAAGGACGAGGTAATGCAGTGATGGAATTCAATGATTATCAGCCAGTTCCTAGCAATGTACAACAAGATATTATTGCCAAGAGAACAGCTAAATAATAGCTTTAATCTCTAAACCTAAAAAGCCTGAGAATAAAAACTCAGGTTTTTTTGTAGGTAGATACAGATTTGATGTATTCATTTGGAGGAGGTGGCCGCTAACGCTCTACCCCTTCGCCAGAGAGGGACATATTTATTGTCCTCCTTTGGAGGAGGTACCCGCAGGGTGGAGGTGGATTTTTTCTACTGAAAAGCTTGAAATTAATATATAATATAAAATATATAAGAAAACCTATAATGAGTAAAAACCCTGAAGAATATAACCCCGAGTGGATTAAAGAAGTTTTACAAGTATATCAAAAGAGAGCTAAGAGATTAGATAAAAATCAGCTAGATCTAGGTACTGGTAATGCTAATATGAAATTAAGATCTAGCGATAATGATATAGACTTCCTATATGAGGATAGTAGATTCGACGCAGAAAATTTTAATGCAAAATACTTCTTAGCATATCTTATTGATTTTAGAATCTTTATGAATAAAAATGATACTATTAAGAAACAAAATAACAATATATTTTTTGAAGAGGTTTTGAATATTATAAAAATTAAATATCCTAATAATGAGGTTTTAGGTAGGATAGAAATAAAATGGAAAAAGTTAAATACAGAGCATAGTCTAATAGAGCTTAATATGTCTAAACAAGAGTTTATAGGTGTGTTTTTACACTCTATTTTTCATGAGGATAGGAATAAAAATAAAAAGTTAAAAGAGATAGACTTTGAAGCAGCTCTTTATAAGTATCTATTTATAGACTATATTAGAGATGTAAGTGATTTAATTATTGCAATTTCTAAATTTATTGACAAGAATTATACACAGGGACAATAATACAGTGTATGTTATACTATACGTATTAATATAATTATCCATTATGCCACTTGCAGATAGCGTGAGACCCATCAATCTGAATACCTTTATAGGGCAAAAACACCTTGTAGGAGAGGGTAAACCTCTTTATTTGTGTATTACACAGCAATTACCACAATCTTTTATTTTGTGGGGGCCTCCTGGAGTTGGTAAAACCACATTAGCTCGTATATATAGCAATGCAATTGATGGTAAGTTATATAAAGTCTCAGCTGTAAGATCAGGGAAAAAAGATATAGAAGCAATTATCAAAGATAATGTTAATCAGCAAAAGATTTTATTCCTGGATGAGATTCATCGTTTTAATAAAGCTCAGCAAGATTATTTACTTCCTTTTGTAGAAGATGGTACTCTGATTTTAATTGGAGCTACCACAGAGAATCCAAGCTTTGAAATTATAGCTGCCCTACAATCTCGTTGTATTATCTATACACTTATAGCTCTTACCGTAGAGGAAATACAAGACATATTAGCTCAGGCGGGATTAGAGGATGCTACTATAAGTCAGTATATTGCAAAATACTCTAATGGAGATGCCCGCAAGGCTCTGGGTATTTATGAGAGAGCAAATTCTATGTATGGAGATAGCCTAAGTATTGAGAATATTGAAGCCATCTTGAAGGATACAAATCTTAGATATGATAGGGCAGGGGAGGCACATTATGATGTTATTAGTGCCTTTATTAAAAGTATGAGAGCGAGCCAAGTTGATGCAGCTTTATATTATCTTGCTCGTATGCTAGAGGGGGGAGAAGATCCTAAATTTATTGCACGTAGAATGATTATATTTGCGAGTGAGGATATTGGTATGGCTCTGCCCACAGCACTTGTGATTGCCAATGAAGTATTCCGAACAGTAGAAGTAGTGGGACTTCCTGAGGCTTCTATTAATCTTGCGCATGGAGTGGTATATTTGGCTCAAGCCCCCAAAGATAGAAGAGTATATGATGCTATTAAAGAGGCTCAGAGTGAAGTCAAACAATCGGGTAATCTCTCAATACCATTGAATATTCGGAATGCTACCACTAATTTGATGAAAGATTTAGGCTATGGCAAAGATTATAAGGCTTATGATATTGAGAGTTATCTTCCAGAAAACATACAGAATAAAACTTTTTGGAAAAAATCTAAAAAATAAATGGAATTATTGACAAAAGTATAGATTTTATGGTATAAAGTGTTGGTCTTATTCACACCACCCGAAGTAGGTGGAATGAACAATGCTCATTGTTTACTGGTCTATCGGGAGTTTATTTAGTGCAGTTTATTGCCTATTGGCAGGGTGGAGTGATATAGCATTTTTCTGGGGATTTTTCCTATCACCAATTCTAATTTCACACTGGCTTCGGCTTATGGTCGACGCATATATTATAGTTAGTGATAATCAGGGTATCAGATTTAATAATAAATTTTATACTTACTCAAAAAAATCACTCATCACTCTCTGTATTTATACTCTATATCTTTCCTTGCCGGTGCTGTTGAGGATAAGTTCAGTATGGGCATCAAAAATGGGGAGTGAGTCACTTAGTAATATATTATATGAACAAAGATATTTGAGTTTGGTATATGGCTTTAGTATATTCGTGATTCTAATGACTTTATGGTCTCCGTTAAAGAATTTTTATATAAAAAAATTAAGAAAAACTATTAACTTTTTTATATCGAGGTAATTCCACAACTCCAACCAAGGGTAGCTCACTTAGCTACCCTCTTTTTTATATTTTTTACTTAAAATCAGCTTTCTTAAATACTTTTCTCCATACAAATCGTCGAGTATGAGCCAAGGCTACATAGAATACCGGATAGGCAAATATTACCAATAGGGTACTAGATGTAAGTCCGAATACTAGTGCATAGGCAAGTCCTTCCCAGAATGGGTCAGCAAAAGCGAGAGGAAGTATACCAACAATAGTTGAGAGAGAAGTAGTAATCAAAGCTCGGAAACGATATTTGATTGCTCCAGAAATTGATTCTCGAATAGATCCCGTTTCTGCTAAGACGGCATTTGAGTAATCAAGTAAGAGAATAGTATTATTAACCACAATACCGACTAGCCCCGTAATACCAATTAAGGCAAAGAAGCTCAGAGGATTATTGGTCAAATAAAGTCCAAAGAATAATCCAGGGAATGAGAATGGTACAGCCATTAAGATGAGGAATGGTTGGCTCAAGGAATTGAATTGCAATACCAAGAGTACATACATAATGATAATAGCCGCAATAAGAGCAAATATCGCAGATTGGAATGAATCAAGATTTTCTCCTTGTTGTCCTAGATCAAAGGCAACTCCATCTTTGGATAAATCATACTTAGAACGAAATGCATCAGTATCAAATTTGTCCTTGATAGCTGTTTGCGCTTCCAATACAAGATTGGTATTCTCAGGGTCAGACAAAGCAACTTTTACAGAAGCAAATCTCCTTCCATCTTTTCGGGTAATAGTATCAATATTATTGATAATGACATCTTTGATTTCACCACCATCTAATTTGATATCTCTGGTAAAGTCTCGAATTTCTTTGGTTGAATTTTCAAGAGTTTTTTGATTGTCTGAGAATACTTGGAAGGTAACTTGATAATCATCAGTTGGAGGCCCAGCTCCAGCTATACCTGCTTTGACTTTCAAATCTTTCAGTTTTACATTATCGGCAATCTTATCATTTATCTCAGATACAATAGTAGCTGAAGTTTTCTCTCGCTCTCCAAGAGGTGTAAGGGTAATATACATTAATACACCAGATGCATCAGCATTAAAGTAGGTAATATCATCAATATACTCAGCATTAGTATCCCTTATGATTTTCTCAACTTCCTTAGTGGTATTAATAGATTTTTGAAGATCACGATTATCCTTTAATATAGAAGTAACAGTAATCTCATTGGTGTCTTTAGCCGGAGCAAAAATAGCAAATTTGAGTTTACCTGCAGTAAATATTCCAGCTCCAATAAGTGCTATCGTCAAAACAAATATTATAGTACTACGCCATATATTATTAAGATACCAATTGGTATACTGATACACTTTAATATTAATCCAATCAATAATACCAGGAACAAAGTAGATAACATTATAGAGTGCTTTACTAATACCTTTTCTTTTCGTCTTGACTCCTGTCTCAGCTTCATAATGAGGTAATACAAGATTTGCAAAGAAAGGGATGAGAGTAAGACTGACAATAAGAGATAAAGCCAAAGTCAAGATAACGGTAATAGGAATAAGCTTAATAAATTCTCCTAAAGTACCAGATACAAGAGCAATAGGAATAAAGGCTAGAATGGTAGTAACAGTTCCGGATATATCCGCTAGCCCCACCGTATTAATTGCATGAATTACCGCCTTTTTCCCTTTATAACCTTGTTTACGGGCATTATCAATAGCATCAATCACGAGAATGGCATCATCCGCAATTAATCCAATCACTAGAATCAGTCCAAATAAAGTCAGGGTATTAAGAGAATATCCAATCAGATATAATCCTAAAGAAGTAAGTGCAATAGAGACAGGGATAAACACCGCAATCACAATAGAAGCTCTCCAGTTAACAATTAATATCATAATAATCATAACCGCGATAAGCCCAGATATAGCGCTTTCCTGGAGGAGAGATAATTGAGCTTTGAGTGAATTAGAAGCATCTCCACCCCCAAATATCACATCATATCCATCTAAATCTCCAGCATCTTTGAGCTTTTGAACTTTTTCTTGCACTGCTTGAGAAAAATCAATAGTACCAACACTAGTATCTCGTACAGCTCCAATCAAAATAGCATCAGAGAATACTAATTTATCATCATCATTTCGATGAGCTGATCGCCCAAATTTAATTTGCTCTAAATTAGATTCTCCGGTAATAGGATTCGTTTGCACTTCTTGTAAATCAATGACATTTGTTCGAGTAACTGAATTCACAGAATCTATTTCCTTTGCAACAAAAGTAGCCTTATCTTGCAATTCCTGAGTAGATTTTCCATTACCAATTAAACTGAATACAAGGTCATTCTCTCCATCAAAAGAAGCGGCATTAATTGTGACAAAAGAAGGTTTGATATCCTGTGGTAGGGTAGCACCATTCACTGCATCTTCTAATAATTTTGCTCCATCCTTAGAAGTTGTACCTTCTTTGAATTCAACCGTAATATTAGAAAAATTATCAGCACTGGTAGAGGTTATAGCTTTAATCTCTTGTATGCTTCCAATAGCGGATTCAATTGGCTCGGTAATATCTTTATCTACGAGACCTTTATCATTCACAAAATAAGGAGTCTGAATCAGAGCAACGGGTACCTCAATAGTGGGAAAACCCTCTCTTTTAAGGAATGTAGTATAAGCCGCAGTTCCAATAGCAAGAATACCGATTAATAAGAGAACAGTAATTCGCCATTTATTCAAGAAGAATAAGGCAATTTTTGTTAATGCATCTGGTTTATTGGATGTATCCATATTGATAGATAATTGATTACTAAATAGAGTTACTGTATTCAGTATATACGATATATAGGTTTCTCGCAAACAAAATAATAGATTGCTAAATGAAAAGAGGAGCTTTTTTTAATATATTATTTGTTTGTATAAATATATTTTTGAATCATAAATATAAACCAGGGTATTGCATTGAGTACAGTAATAATAGCAGATAACCAAAGTTCAAGAGAAGCAAAAGCAACTGCCATAAATAATAAAGAGATAAGAGAAGATATAGAAGTAATATACGTAATATCTTGAGTTTTAGTCTGAAATCCTAATATAACTTGGGGGATCAGGGATACAGAAAGAATAATAGTTGCAATAGTAATAACAATATCTTGTATATTCATAAAATGATTTAGTATAAATCTATATTAAACTGATATACAACTCTAGTCAATACAGTAAATATCTGACTAATAAAAGGAGGAGATAATGATACTAGTTATATCTAAATTGCCAGTTAGTTTGCAGACAGCTAAAATTTTAGTAAAAATACTACTGAGATTAGAAAAAAAATTAATGAATGGAGTAGACGATTCAGACGGAACAGTAGGAGATTTTATGGTAGATATAGTGGAATTATTGAAAAAATTTATCAAAAAAGATGCAAAATGCCTAAAAGCTGTAGAAAAATTACAAAATATGGAAACGACATCCTTTGATTGGGAAAAAGATTTGTTATTGATATTGAATGCTTCATAAAATATATGTAGGTGCTAGCTTATATCCATAAATAATTTTCTTAATTGAAAAGTGGATGTAATCAATAATTCACAACTCATAATTCACAATGAAAAATATGATATAATAATAAAGTGTTAAAAAATAATTTTGCTATATTATAACAATGGTTTTAGGAGTATACTAAATTTATGAAATATAAAATTTTTAATCATTCCTCAGAATCTATGTCAGAAATAGATGAAGAGTCAATAGACTTGGCTATTTTTAGTCCACCTTATAATATAAAAACTTATTATGGAAATTTTGATGATGATTTAGATTTAGATAAATATATTTATTTTATAAAAAATGTTATTTTAGAAATTAGTAAAAAATTAAATAAAAATGGAAAATTAATAATAGAAATATCAGACAGTATTTTTACTGATAATAAATATATTCAACTTGCTGGTTTAGTACAGAAATTTGCTGTATTAGATTGTAATTTATTTTTAGAAACTAGACATATTAATTTTGTTAATTCAGATAATGGTTTTGAATTACCAGATCATGGATTTGATGAAAATTATATAACTAAAGAGTATTCCCATTCTAATTGTCATCAAATATTAGTCTTTAGTAAATCAAAAGTAAAGCAATATTCTGGTGATATTCTATATATTAACTACATATCTGTACCTGAACATCCTTGTCCTCAACCTAAAGCAATAATAGATTTTATTTTGGGAAAATATTTTATAAAAGAAATGAAAGTTCTAGATTCTTTTATGGGTACAGCTAATTTAGGAGTTGAAGTGTTAAAGAGAAATGGAATATTTTATGGATATGAAATAGTAGAAGAATTTTATAATACTGCTAAGAGAAAGTTAGATTTAATTTAAGATATATACATTTGACAAATAAATATATATATGCTACAAAATAGGGGTACTCAGCTAACCTTGGACATGTTTCGTTCTCAACTTTGTGCTATTTTTCTTGGGTGTTTTGTGTTAGCTGCTCCCTCAGCAGCTCAGGCCAAGCCACCAGGGCCAAGTATCCTCAGTGAGGTCACCCTTACCGAGGGTGAAAGAGGTTCCTTCTTTACGGAAGCATTCATTCCAGTTGGAGGAGATAATAAAAATAAAATACATTACGGTGTATATGGGCAAGGTTATGGAGATATAGGAGGTTCTGCTCCAGCAGGGAATGCTGGAGTATATGTGAACTTTTCAAAAACACCCATAACAGTTTGCTCCACCACATTTTTTGGTGGTATCAATGAAGAGTCTAACGCTCTAGCTAGAGCTAGATTTTTCTGTCAACTTTGAACTGTTGTGGAGATTATTAGGGTAGTCGTACGATGACTACCCTTTTTTTTAGGATATAAATTTACCTCTTCCACAGAATATGGTATAATTATGGTATAAATCATTTATTATTATGAATAATGAATATAAGAAAAAAGCTAGTTTTTGGGATAGAAATAAAAAAACTATTCATAGTGATTATTTAGTAAGACCATTAGTTCTAAAGCTTATTGGTAATGTAAAAGGAAAAGATGTTTTAGATGCAGGATGTGGTGAGGGATATTTATCAAGATCAATTGCTAAAAAAGAAGGTAATGTTATCGGAGTTGATATTTCAGATGAACTTATTAAGTTATGTAAAATTAAGTCTCCTAATATTGAATTTTTTATTGATTCTGTAATTGAGTATAAAAAGATTAAGCAAAAGTTTGATGTAATTATTTCAATTATTGTTTTACAACATTTAAGTAAAAAAGATATTATTAAAAGTCTACAAATGACATATTCAATTTTGAGAGATAAAGGTATTTTTATAATAGCAATTCCACATCCTTTGATGTTTATTAAAAAACCAAATAGTGATTGGATAAAATTTCACTATGATAAAATACATTATTGGAATAGTAAGAAAGTCACAATCTCTCTACAAGATATATATAATAATAATTTTTCAACAAAAACTTATACCCATCCACTTAGCTTTTATTTTAATGAGATTATAAAAGCAGGCTTTAAGATTGATAAGGTGATTGAAACTAAACCGTCTCAAAAAGATATATCAGAATATCCAGAAAAGTGGAAGGATGAGACTAATTTCCCTTCATATTTGTTGTTGAAACTTATTAAAATTTAGATATTAATTCTAGATAACTTTTTAACTAACTTAATTTTACAATAGTATAATTATTTAATCTCTACTCTAGTCAATAAAGCAAATATCTGATAAAATAATAAAGATAATGGAGAGTTCGCATAGTTGGTCTAGTGCGCACGCTTGGAAAGCGTGTATACCGAAAGGTATCAAGAGTTCGAATCTCTTACTCTCCGCAATAATCTAAAAAATAGGGATATATCCCTATTTTTTAATTTCCATAAGTTAGTAAAGAGAAATTCGAACTAGGGAAGGGAATATATCTCTTTTGTCTCCCTTTGGAGGGATTACCCGTAGGGGGGAGGGTGGATAGGAGCAAATCCCATTCATTTCCCTTTTTATGTTATAATATAAATATATAATATCTAAACTCAACACTATGTCACTCTATGATCTGTCTTTCAATGATACCGCTGGGAATACAGTCAGTATGCAACAATTTCAGGGTAAAGTTCTTTTACTCGTCAATACTGCAACTAAATGTGGTTTAGCTCCTCAATTTGTTGATTTAGAGAAACTACATCAAGAGTATAAAGATAGGGGATTAGTGGTGATTGGTTTTCCCTGTAATCAATTTGCGGGTCAAGAACCTGAGACTAATGAAACGGTAGTAAATGTATGTCAGATTAATTACGGGGTATCTTTTTTACTTTCAGAAAAAATTGAGGTAAATGGAGAGAATACTCATCCAGTATTTGCATATCTCAAAGATAATGCAAATTCTGGGATTTTAGGGGATGATATAAAGTGGAATTTTACTAAATTTTTAGTTTCCGCAGACGGCCTCACTATTAATCGCTATGCTCCTACTACTAGTCCTATGGATATAAAGGAAGATATTGAATTATTTTTACAAAAAATATAAATTCTCTGTTTATGCTATAATAAATATAGACTAAAGAAAATTCTCTATGATAACTTATAGCTATACCATTTTATATGTTGACAATGTTGAGGAGACAATAGATTTTTATATAAAAGCCTTTGGCTTTACCCAAAAACTCATAACTCCTGAAAAAGATTATGCTGAGCTAGAAACGGGTGGAACTACATTAGCATTCGCAGACTATAGTGTAGCTGAATATAATGGAATTGCGATAACTAAATCTGATGCATCCACACCGCCACCAGCTTTTGAAATTACCTTTGTAACTGATGATATTGATAGCACCTTCAAGCAAGCTATTGAAGCAGGAGCAATAGTAGTCAAAGAACCTACCTCAAAACCTTGGGGTCAAATAGTTGGCTATGTCCGAGATATCAATGGATTCTTGGTGGAATTGTGTACGAGGGTGGGGTAATATTAAATATATGAAGAATACCTTTAAGGAATATAATCAATTTACAGAAGAAGAGTTTCAGCGGTTATGGGAGGATTGTCTATTTGTCTTTGATACAAATACATTGTTAGATATGTACAGATATAATCAAAAAACTGTTAATAGTTACTTTAATGTCTTAGAACAATTAAAAGCAAAAGGGCAGCTATGGATACCCTATCAAGTAGGATATGAGTTTTATGAAAACAGAATAGGTGTAATTTATGAGTATACAGATTCATATGACGCCATATTAGCTATATTAGAAAAAGCCAAACAAGAGATTGAGACATGTTATCAAAAACACCCATTTTTGGATTTAAAAGCCATAAAGAGGGAGATGGATACTCAGCTTCAATCGGTAGAATCTAAAATAAGGAAAGCACAGAAAGATCATCCAAAGTGGATGGAAAAAGATGATATTTTAGATAGGATAAATAGTTTATTTGATGATAATATTGGTGTAAACTATACGGAAGAACAGTTAAAAAAGATAGAAGGCGAGGGGAAGGATAGATACTCTAAAAAAATACCACCAGGGTATAAAGATGACAAATATGG
>Ga0207935_1000146_pt1 | contig 18693 bp, 12 predicted proteins | sample LakMenEpi30Aug10_FD_150746 | JGI IMG/M metagenome (GOLD analysis project Ga0207935, IMG submission 150746) | Freshwater microbial communities from Lake Mendota, WI - 30AUG2010 deep hole epilimnion (SPAdes) | ecosystem: Environmental > Aquatic > Freshwater > Lake > Epilimnion/Euphotic zone ...
GTGTTATGGAGTGCTTTATTTCCTCCCTCGTGATTTTCGGCTGCATTTATTTGCGCTAATGATGGAAGTGTTGCTTTTAACATTACTTTTTGGAAGTCTTGTGGATCAACGACTATTGTTCCTGTTTGTTCATTAATCGAAATGTCTTTTGTTCCTATGAATAATTCAGTTATTAAATCTTTATTGGCATCAGCGATTAATGCTCCAGTTTCATTATATTTTAGTTGTGCAGTATCAAAAGCGATTTCAGCTTTTAAATAATCTAAAGTTGAACAATTTCCAGATATGAAGTTTTCTCTTGCTGATATAAATTGTTGTTGCGCGTTGATATATAAACTATCAGTTGCTGGCTTTTGTAAGCCCTCGCGGTCGTTTCCTAAGATAGTATTTACAGCAGGATTTCTATCCATTTCATCTATTTTATATAACTATAGCTTGATTGTCACTATTTATCTTGTGTGGTATAATTCCGCGGCTTTTATGAAATCTATTGGTTTAACGCCTAAAATATTGAATATCGGTCTTGCTACCTCTTTAGCTTTTAGCAGCGGTAGTTGCGATATTCCTGTAACAGATGATTACTTGGATAATGAGCCTAAAACCTCTGAAAGACAACCAGATGAATTTAATGGCTGGCAACGTATTAAAACAGAAAGTATACAAAAGGATAACGGTTTACCGATAGCAGCCGATATTGTATATCAAGATGAAATTATAGGTGAAATAGCTGTTGGAGATACCTTAATATTGGATGACCAAACTCTTAAGAAGAGATTTCCTGGCCAAACACGAGGTGAATTACATGATTTAAAAATGTTTTTAGATGATTTTGATGCATATGAAATTCATCTAATTGGCTTAAAAAATGATGTAAAAAATCATTTGGATGACATTTCTTTGGGATATTGGAGTGGTTTAACTGATCCTTATTTTATTGAAAGTTTTAAAAAAGCTTTGCAAACTGATTTACTTTTTACTGATAAAAAAGTATTTATTACGGTTTTGTTTACATCTGAGACACTTGCTATTGCGAATCCATCAGCTTTAAATGTTGATGAAGAAAGCGTTAGCTTTATTGTTAATTTTAATGTTCCAGCTTTAAAAGCCGATTCTATAATTGGAAATGCGGATATAACTACTCACGAAGCTTTGCATACACATTTTTTGCCTAACCATAAAAAAATACCACCAACTTTAAATGAATCATTAGCTAACTTTGCGGGAAGAATGGTTAAATCTCAGTTTGAGAGGCTCGGATTAATGGATACTTATCCAGCAGGCAGATCGAATTCTATGTTTATGTCCATTGCTGAAGTTCGTCGTGAGAATGGTTTATATTTATCAAATATTGATGATCCATGTAATGAAGCAATAAAGACAGGTGTTCCACAAAAATATTGTAATGCTAGTACCTATGAATTAAATTTAACAACATTTGAAGATCAGTCATTTCAAGGAGATTTTCCTTTTGCCGCTAATATATATATTGGCAAAAAAATGGCTATGGATGCAGGTTGGGATCTAGAAGGAAAAATTTTCATAGAAGGAAACAGCAAAAGATTTTTAAGTGATTACGAACTCATGTCTTTGTATTTATATCTTTCTTTATTAAGTGAAGATGAAAAATCAAATTTATTATTATTGAATAATGAAGAAGCATTTAATACTTTAGTAGAGACAGCTTCAAAAATTACTGATCCAAGTAATGAATTATTTAGATTTAATGTTCAAGCTCATGAACAATTATTTATAAAACATATTTATCAAATAGCCGGAATGATTCCCGCTGATGCAAAGTTAAGAATCGATCAAATAGTTACTTTAATTAGAAGTTATTATCCTGATGGAAGCAGAGATTCATATGCATGGTATGTTAAATCTGCCGCTGAGAATAATTTTTTAAATAATCAAATTCCAAGTATTTTCCCTAAATATGAATCAACTTTTACAACAGATGAGAATAAAGGGGTTTATAGAACAAAAATTGCCAGACCATTATTGATGAATTTGCCTTCTGAAAATGGTGGTTTTGATATTAATTATACCTTGCTTTCAGCCGATAAAATTATTGAAAAACAAAGAGCTACAGCTAAAAAAGTACTAACAAATTTTGGATATGAAGCCGAAAGATTAAATTTACTTTTGAAATTGGTCGATGAAGCTAAAGCACCTTTTATGAGCTACACTTGGCAAGATCAAAACGGAATCCAGCATATTGTTCCAAGCAATGAAGATATAAACTTGAACGAGATCTTTAAAAACGCAGAATCATTAGATCAATTATCAATTGTTTTTGAGGTTCATGCAGGTAAAACACTTTATCCTATTGATAATAAATGGAATGATTTTCTTGATCCATGGAATGTAGCTAATTTTTCTCCATTCGAAATAGATATTAATATTAAAGATTCAGCTGGAAATATTGTTACTCTTAATGACGGAGCTTTTAAATCTGCATTAACTAATAGTCAAAGCTTGTTAAATGACAATTATAATCTATTGCAAAATCAATTATCCATAGCAGCAAGAAATACCGAAGCTATAACGGGAACGGTAATGATTGACAATATTTCATTCGATTTTTCAGAGGATCCTTTAAACAAGGATAATACTAGTAAGGTTTACTTACCGCTCTTAAGAAAATAATTCTTAATAAAATTACTATTATAATAATTAAGAAGATTATCGATGATATTACTTTTAAATTCATAAATGGATTGCTTTGTTTTATTGTTATGGAAATTGATATGTCTTGCTTATCTCCAGTAATATTTAAGCTTTGTTCCCCTATTATTCCTTCTTTCTCAATTATTAATTTATGATTGCCTTGCTCTACATCTTTAAATGAAATTTTCCCATTTTCATCTGTTACTCCATATTTAGGATTTGAATGAATTGTAACTTTTGCATCTTTAATTGGATTACCTTTGCTATCATTAATACTTAAAGTTAAATTATATGATATTAATTCTGGCTTATTATCTGTTTTTTTCTCGGATATGTTGACATTTTTTGTTTCTTTATTTTTAGTATCATTATTATTTATATTGGTTTCTAATGAGTAATATTTATTTATGTTATAGATGGTTTTTGTTTTTGCTCCAAGTGAATTTGACCAAGGACCTTTTGCACAACCATTTGAAGCCCTAATTTTAATGTAATATTCTGTATTAGACTTTAAATCCTCTAAAATATATTCTCTTATTTTGTCATTGCCTATATTATCTATGGTTTTATCAAAAGCATCAGGTCCAATACCATATTTAAGCTCAAAATTTTCAAAGTTACCTGAAGCATCTGTAAATTTTATTTTTATTTGATTATTTTTTAAACTAGATGCGCTATATAACCAAGGTGATATTTCGGGGATATCTTTATTACAAATATATTCAATATTATCTTGACTTGATTTACCCATTAGCGCAAACACTGAAAATCTCAATGTTTTACAAGTTATCTTGTTTTCGTTTTCAGTTACATCGCACTCATTAGTTTCGTTCCATTCACTTCCATCCCAGTGATAGATTTTGAGTGAAGATTCATCTATGTTTTTAATATCTGAATTAGAATAATTAATAGTTATATTTATGTTTTTATCAAAGGAACTGATTGTTGTACTGTTATCTGTTAGAGATTTTAAATCATAAACATGCGATCCAATTGAGTTATAGGTTGATGGTTTGGAAGCGGCATTAAAAAAACTATCTTTTTCTAATTTTTTTATTTGAAAAATACTATCACTAGCTGCATAGTGTGTTGGTATATTTAACAACAATCCTTTTCCATTATCTAATAATTCTGTTGTTCCACCAGTGCTTCTGCTTATTGTATTAGCTTGATAACTTTCTATGGTAGCCGATCCTGTACATCCTGTGGTTTTGAATACTTTATTATCAGTAGTTTTAGTATTGTTGGCTAAATCGGTTGATTTTATTCTATAGTTATAAACTGTGCATGGAATTAAAGATGATAATGTTATTGAATGTGATTGATCTATTGGATATGTATCGTTTTCTATGTTTGCTGAATAACTGGTGGTTAAACCATATTCAACATATGCATTAGTATTTTCGTTTGTATTCCAAGTAATAGTCGCTGAATTATTGTTAACAGATATATTATCTGAAGATATTGTTGGTTCAGTATTATCTTCAGATATTGATTTATTAAAATGAACAGACCAATTATATAAAGGTGTTCCTGATGGTCCCGTTGCTACATCGCTATCTCTCAAATTTCCTCTCGCTGATCCAGATGAATTTGCACCTGGTTTTGCTCCGCTAACACCTGTATAAGCATACCTAATATTTTGTGTTGCTCCCGTCGGTTCTGAAGCTAAAGTTATTTTTACTTTGTCTTGACCCAAAAGTTCAACATTTGTTATTGCTGGTGTAGAACCCGAATCATCATAAAATTCAAATCCATAATTTGTTTTTGATAAAACAGTTGATGTATCAAAGGCGAGTGGAGCTTGTGGCATTTCAAATCTGACATAAACAATATTATTATTTCTCGTGTATTCGACTGGAGCTAAAGCTGTTATTGATGCTTCATCGTGAACAACTCTTTTTATTGCTTTTCCATAATATTCACCTAATAATCTGTAACTTGTGTTTTCTAAGTGCAAATAATCCGCTAAATAATTAAGCATATATTTAGGAGTTACCATATAAATATCAGAATTATTTTCTGCTGCGGATAATTGAGCGATTACTAAATCGGATGTTGTTTCTGAATAGGCTGTAAAGTTACTACTTTGGTCAATAAACATAGGAATGTTTCCTGTTTGTCCAGTTATAGCCTTAATATCATTTTCATAATCATTTTGCCATTCATTTAGATAAGATTCATATTCATTGGCTCTGGTTCTATCTGCTGGTCCATGAATATTAGCAACGGCTTCAATTTTATAACCTCTATCTAAAGTTGAAACAGCTATGCTTTTTGAGAATGTAATGTTTGTTAATCCTGTGTTGTAAGGGCTAGTTGATTTTTTTAACTGAGAATAAGCATATCCAGGAACAGCATTATTTACTAAAGCAATTTGCCAATTATTATTTGTACTTTGAGCAGTTATTGTGTTACCTAATGCACTTGCAGGGCTTTCAACTGCACCATTATAGGCATCACCTATTATATCTGTTATTTCTGTGAGTGGAATTAATCTTGTTCCTGCTGCGTTTACTTGTAAATTATAATATGGTTGTGTTGTTGAAAGTGCTGGACCACCTGAATATCCTACAGAATGGCTTTGTCCAGTAAGTAGTATTCCATGTACTGTTGAGTTTTCAACTTTTGATACAGAAGTAGATGATGTTACTCCTGTTCCGGATGAATTAACGGCAGAAATTCTAAATGTATAAATACTTCCATTGTTTAAACCTGTAACAGTTGCATTTGTAGTATTTGAAGTTCCATCTGAAAAAGTTTGAAATGAACCATTCCCTTCTTTATATTCAATAATATAATCAGTGATTCCTCCTCCAGTTACAGATGGAATATCCCAAACTAAATAAGCTTTTGTATTTCCTCCATATGAAACTAAATTTTGAGGTGCCGATGGGATCTACTGTAATTGTTGGAGCAGTTGTTGTATGTTTCCTGATTCTAACCCAGTCAGCCGCAATATCTGTACCATTAGTTGTCCCTGCGTTTGATCCTCTAAAAGATCCAAGCCAAACATAATAAGACCCAGACCATGTTCCAGTTGGATTATGAGATAAACCATAATCTTTAAAAAATAAAACATTACTACCAGTAACTGCTATTCCTGCTATATAATATTGACCTGAAGTTGCGGTCCATTGAACAGCTGTTCCAGGATTATAAATAGGCAATCCTGAATAAATATTATATGAAGCAGTTGTTCCATCTCCAGCAGAGCCAACAATTCCACCATCTGGTGACATTATGTAAGCAACTTTAGCACTCGTTGCATTCCCGCTTGCTACATTTGTTGTATTTCCAGTTTGTAATCCTGCGTGAGCAATTGGATTTGACCATGCTATTCTTGATTCTGTTATCGTTCCAGTTTGTGAGGCTAATGTTGAGTTTGAATAAACACTCCCTGTTTTAATGTTTAAGATACCACTCGAAGCTGAAGCTGATCCAGTTGATGTCCAAATTCCAGTATCTAAACTAGTAAAATCATCAAAAAATATAAAAGTATTTGCTCCATTAGATAAACTTGATAAATCTGAATTACCATAAGATAAATAAATTGTTTTTATTGATGAAGTAGGAATGCTTGGAACTTTAATCCAAACTTTTGTTGAACTCGTGTTACATCCTGATTCTATCCAATAAGAAAGTTTTGTCGTTTGATCTGTATCTGTAATTCTTAAATCGGAACAATTTGAATTCATTCTTCCTGCGGATACCAATGCAGATGTATCTATATCAATCATGATTTGATAATCAGCCAAACTGCCTCCGGATGAATTATTTATTGTAATTGGGCCTATATATTGAGTTGAATCAACATACGCTTTTGCTTTTAAAGTTATGAAATTTAATATTGTGATAAGAATGATAATTGCTAGGGAAAGCTTTTTATAAACATTATTCATATAGTATGTTCTTTACTTAGTTTACAATAAAATATCTGTCTTCTCCAAATTAAGCCGTTTGTTTTTAATCAATTCTGGTTGTCCATAATCTTTTATATATGTAGGGTAAAGTTTTACGTCTATTAATTTTTTGGATTTTACATCAAAAGTAGATTTCATTATTAAACCTTCTTTGGTTTTTTCTGACCACATTTGATCAAAAATTGTGTTTCCATGGGAATAGATTATTAATTTTTCTTTATACATTTCTAGCGGTTGATACCAATGTGGATGGTTTCCTAATATTAAATCAGCTCCACTATCTATTGCTAAGTATGCAAAATCTTTTTGTCTTTGGTTGGGATTGTGTGTGTATTCAGTTCCCCAGTGAAACATTACAACTACTAAATCAGTTTTTGCTTTAGCTTTTAAAATTTCATCTCTCACCTTCTCTTCTTCTACGCATGAAACATATTCAGCATAACATTCAATATCTGTATAACCTAAAAATCCAACTTTTAATCCTTTAATTTCTTTAATTGCTAAGTTATGTGTTCCTACAGTATCTATTTTGTTTTTATTTAAAAGTTCTTTAGTGAAATTTATTCCTTTGGAAGAATAATTAAATGCGTGGTTATTTCCTAAGCTTGCTACATCTATTTCAGCGTATAAAAGTCCTTCAATATGTTTTTCTGATGCACAAAATATCATCCCGTCATTTTTTATTGGACAGTTTTCTACTAATGGATTTTCTAAATTAATAAAAGTTAAATCTGCTGATTTCAAAAGTTCTGCAATATTTTTGAAAGCCCAAGTGTAATCATTATATGTAATTGTTTTATAATTTACGGTTCTTCCAAGCATAATATCGCCTGTGGAAATTATTGAAACAGTATTTTCTGAAGGAATGATTTCAAAAGAAGAATTAACGGATTCACTTACTTCTTGTAGATTTGTTAGAGGTTGAAACTCCATTTCTAAAGGATCACCGTTTTTAATAACTGTTGTTTTGAAAACATCTTCTTTTATAACCTCTTTTTGTGAGTCTTTGCTGTCAATGAAACGGATGAGTGCTATGAATAAGAAGCCTAAAAATAAAGATATTATAAAAATATATTTGTTACGTTTGCTTATCATTTTTAAAGCTTATATTCATTAGTCCAAAGGAGCAAGGATAGATTTAAAAGGTGCTTTTTTGAAGGTTCAAATTTTGGTATAATATCAGCATTCAATGGCCCTATCGTCTATCGGTTAGGACAGCAGGTTTTCATCCTGTAAAGCGGGGTTCGATTCCCCGTAGGGTCACCATTCGCGATATCAACACTTTCAAAGTCATAAATGTATTGATATACCGCATTAATTTTGGTGTTCGAAATGCCAGAATAGTCCCATGTGAGTTCTGAGGTAAATATCGAACTCAATAACACTTTAATCTGTTCTAAATCAGATTCTTGATAAGTGTTTCCTAGATCTGCAAACTTTTCTCTCATAAACTTTACAATATCTTCTAAGTTATATTTTGAAAGCACAGCATCATCTTTTGTAAGCTCAACTTTAGTGATCTGTTCTTCAATTAATTTATTTTGTTCCTTAAATATTTCATCACTGTAAACACCAGATAAATTTTTCTCTACTAGTGCTTGTCGTAGACTTTGTAGTCGTTTTAATTCACTATCTGCCGTCTCTTTCTTTCGTTGCAGTATAGTTGCTCGTTTGTAATAATTGCCTCTCAGCATTGATATAAACGCCTCAAGTGTTTCTTGTTTTGGTGTAATCTTCTTTAAATATTCCACCATGGAAAAATCTAGGGTATAGGCTTTGACTGATGGCTTGCCACAGCGGTTTCTACAAAAATAATAGGCATGTCTAGCTGTATTGCCTTTACTACATGCACCTGTAAAAGGTGCTCCGCAATTGCCACACTTAACAATTCTTCTCAATGGGAAATCGGGATTATTTCTGTTCTTTTTCACTACTGGTGAAGCAATGCTATTGTTTCTACCTTCAATCACGCTTTGCACTTTATAATAGAGTGCCATCGTTATCATAGGTAAGTGTTGCCCATTAATTTCTTCTGGATACTTTTCTGATGCCATTATGCCTGCATAAAATTTATTCTTAAATAGTTTACTTGTAGTCTGAGGACGAAATAAACACTCCTTACCTCTAACAACATTTCTTAGACCCCATGTGTTCATTTCACTAGCAATCTCATTAAGGGTCTTTGTGCCTGTAGCCATCAACTCCCAAGCTTTTTTAACAAGATCCCATCTTTCAGGGTCTTTCATAGCAAAACCATCTGACATCACATACCCTACTGGAACTTTACCGCTGGGAAGTCCTGCTAAAAATCTGGCTCTCATACCATTCTTTGTCCGCTCACTTCTGACATCATTATCTAGTTGAGCAAAACCTGCCAGAATCGTTTCAACTAACTTTTCTGTTGGACTATTACCTGTAGGCTCAGTCGCTGAGATTAGAGTTATTCCACACTCAGTAAGTCTTCTTCGAATAGCTAAATAATCTTGAGTTTGCCGAGAAATACGGTCTACTCTATAAGCTATTACGGCATCAATATTTTTCTTGTTCTTTCTGCAATACTCAAGCATCTCAATCAGTACAGGACGGCCTGTGATAGTTTTAGCTGACTTTCCTTCTTCACGGAAAACTTTTACTATCTCAATACCGCGCTTGATTGCTTCTTTTTGACAAATATCTTCTTGAGTATCAAGAGAAAAGTTATCAACCTGTTCTTCTGTAGAGACACGTAAATAAATGACAGCGTTTTTTAGTTCTTTTTTATCTGTGGTGTTCATATTACTTGCCTCCTAAAACTTCTTGTAATGTTCTGCCTTGAAATGTTTTTCGCTCAAACTCGTCTAGCCAACTATCAATTAAATACTGAAACTTAGTAGTTAATTCTTCGATTTGCTCATCTGACAACTCACCTGCAAGAGTACCCAGATGCTTCTTTACCTTCTCAATTTGAGATTCTTGCTGAGTAGGATATAGTGCAGATAGTGACTTATCCAAGGCTTCATATTGCTTAGGAGATATATCAAATTTTTTAGCAGTCGAAGTAGTACTCTTACTCTGGAGTTTAGTTTCTGGTATATCAAAAAGTGTCAATTCTTGGCTTAACATATCTAAAAAATAACTATCTCGATAGAGATAGTATATATCTCTATGAAGATAGTTGTCAACCGTATTTTGTAGTTATTTTGCTTTCATTTCAAGATATATTTTGATATACTTCGTTTCAAATTATCTTATAAATCATGCTAAATACTGTGGATATATCTAATATATTCCCGCCCTATTTATTCTCTGAAAAAACAATTTATATTTTGCTATCTATTGCTGTGGGGTATTTACTCTTTAAAATCACCCTCAAACTCATCTGTATTAAAAAATACTTGAGCAGAAAGTATCTATTTCTTGAAATCAAGCCAACTGCTCGAACACTCAAATCACCATTATCTACAGCACAACTATTTACGATCTTGCACTCACTTGAAAAGCCTCATCATTGGCTAGATAAGCTTCTGGGCTTAACAAAGAATATTAGTTACGAACTGGTTTCAAATAAGAATGATGGTATTCGATTTATCTTACGTGTTGGTGTAGAAGATGCCCCAAGCATTAGAAAAACCTTACTAGCTTATTTGCCTGGTATTGAGATCAAAGAAGTTGATGACCATGTACGAAATAATCCCAAGTTATACTCCTTGATTCGAGAGTTGCAGTTAAAGAAATTGTTTATATATCCAATTGCTTCTCAAGAAATGCTCAATCAATATGATCCTCTGGCATATCTCACCGCCCACATGACTAAGCTGCAAGCTGATGAAGTAATTAGCCTTCAGTTCGTTTGTTCCTCAATTCATGAAAGCACCCACTTAGGGACACTCGGCTTTATTAATGCGATCACTAAAAAGTTTCTCAACAATCAAGACATTACTGAATTGATAGAACCGCACAATGGAAGATACCTAGTAAACTTACTTGCAAGTTCCGTAGCATTCATAGCTTTAACGCCTGTGACACTCATATCATGGCTAGTTAGTAATACTCATGAAGCTTTTCCTGTCTGGTTATTCAGATCAACAGCAAAGAATACTTCGACAGGCCTAGGCGCAACAAAAACAGAACTATATAATAGTATAGCCAATAAGATCACTCAGCCATTATTTGAAACCACTGCCAGAATTCATATCCAGACACATTCTCAAGAAAAAGCAGTTGAACGCCTCAAAGGTATTACCGCCTCATTCGATACTTTTAACACACCTCACCAGGGCATAGAGATAAAAAGATCTCTAGCAAAGATTATCAGATCTAAAGCACTAAACAATTTGTACTACTCACAATTTAAAACTCGGTTCCCATTCTTTACTAAAAATATGATCTTGTCGGTAGATGAGCTCTCGGCTTTGTACCATTTTCCTTATACCGCCACAACGAAAACAGAAGACTTACTACAGGTAAAAAGTCCTAAACTCCCTGCACCTATTACCCTCAAGAAAAATGACCTTGAGCTAGATATTACCTTTGCCAACAATACCTATGGAGAAACTACTACACCAATTGGCTTAACACTTGAAGAACGAAGAAGACACGCCTATATCATCGGAGCAACTGGTACAGGAAAAACCACTTTGCTCATGCACATGATCCATCAAGACATGCAAAAAGGTAATGGACTCGCTGTAATTGATCCACACGGCGATCTAGCAGAGCGTTTACTTGGTGTTATTCCAGAAGAAAGAGTCAAAGATGTAGTTTACTTTAATCCGTATGATATTGAGTTCCCAATCGGCTTAAACGTACTAGAGATTCCTAAAGGATTATCTGATGTTGAACTTCAGCGAGAAAAGGATTTTATCACTTCAACGCTTATCTCAATTTTCCATAAACTTTATGATCCAAGATATTCAGGACCAAGAATGGAACATATCTTGAGAAATGTAATCTTAACGGCACTTGAGCAAGAGAAACCCACCTTATTTACTATTTATGACCTCCTCACCAACTCGAAGTACCGCAAAAAAGTAACTAGCTTACTAAAAGACGATATCTTGAAGTCTTTCTGGAAGAACGAGTTTGATAAGCAGGGATCATTTCAGCGTGCAGAACAGATATCACCTATTACCAATAAACTGGGTAGATTCCTTACTACAGGCATGACTAGAAATATATTGAACCAAACCGAGAGCAAACTTGATTTTGAAACAATCATGAATGAAAAGAAAATCCTGATATGTAATCTTTCAAAAGGAAAGATCGGAGAAGACACAGCATACTTCCTAGGAGGGCTTCTAACTGCCAAAATCCAGCTTACTGCTTTACGCAGAGTACATATCCCCGAAGAAAAGCGTGCTGACTTTTACTTATATATAGATGAGTTCCAGAACTTTGCTACTATGTCGTTTGCCCAGATTCTTTCTGAAGCACGTAAGTATAGACTGAGTGTGATTTTGGCTCATCAAAATACAGTCCAGATAGAGAATGGTTTACTTGAGACAATCATTGGTAATACTGGTACTTTGATCTGTTTCAGAACAACTAGTCCGAAGGATGAAGCCAAGTTACTACCAGTATTTGCTCCAGAAGTAGAAAAAGGACAGATGGCAAATATACCCTCTTATAATTTTTATATGAAGATAAATGCACTACAGCCACAGGCTACATTTAGTGGAGAGATCAGAGATTTTTATGTAAATAATAAACATAATATTCGTGAAAGTGTGATTTTGAAATCCCGCAATGAATTTGCATCAAAATTAAAGCAATACACGTTAAACCAAGATCAAAACGATAAAACTCCTAAGATATCAAACAATTTAAATATGTTTGAAGCAATGAAACATTAAGTCGAACTTGATACTATAATTAATACATGCCTTACAGCCAAGTCACTTTGCTACCGTGGTTAAAACTCAATGATATACAAGTTGGGAATGTTATTTTTTGGAAACTGGATCTAAACCAGATAGTTGATGCTGATACTAAAGATTATCTTAAAAATTATTCGAAATGTTATATAGATAAGCATTCTCAACCCGTTGAAACAATAACGGTAGTTTCACTTAAAGATAAAAATAATTTCGAACAGTTATCTCCAGAAGAAGCTGAGGAATTAAACTTTGCCAGAAATATACTGTGTTTTTTATGCATTGCCGAACAATCTAGGATTGCTTTGAATATGAATAATAATAGTGTAGGTCCACCAAGCTCAGACTTATTTGATATGGTCTATCAGAACTTTGTACCAGGTACGGATGATATTGCTGTAAAATCTGGTAGCGTGACCAGTGGTGGATGGACACTTTCTGAGATTCATTTCCAAGAACCTTGGGCAGTTGGAGGACATTTTCGAAGCATAAATAGACACGTTTTAGAGGCAGTAGATAAACTATTAAAATCATCTAATGACACTGATCTCAAGAATAGACTTCTACGTTCAACAGAATGGTTTAGACTTGCGCATAATGAAGGTGGTGTAGTGACTCCTTTTGTTAAAGTTGTAATGATGTCTACAGCATTTGAAATTATATTTGATATACCAAATGTGAGAGATAAAGCTGGCAATTTTGCAGATAAAGTAGAAGCTACTATTGGAGGAAATAAATTTAAGAACGAAGAAAGAGTATATGGAAAGAATAATGAAAAAAGTAAGACAAGATCATTAGTTTCCTGGTGGGCCTGGGATTTTTACAAGCTTAGAAACTCTGTAGTACACGGTGATGAAATTTCTGGTGTAGATTTAATCTATACATCTTGGATAACAGAACTAATAGTTGCTGACATGGTTTTTTATTTATATGTCGTACATCTATTATCACAGGGTGGATATCTTGATACTAAAAGTACGTATATTGGTATGAATTTTGATAATATTTATAACTTATTTAAGTGGAAGTAGTGTTTTCTCCAAGTTTAGCAATAACTGCTAGGTAAAGGAATAAAATTAAAGTAGTATTCATAAAATTACACTCTGAAAGATGAACTTCACCATGTGCTATTTTATGCCTCAATCTAAAGCCCATTTGTTCAAATAGAATAAACTTGCATTGCATACAAAAATCTTCACCCAGTAAATTTTTAAAAAACTCAGAGTCAAAATCTCTCTCAGATAATGTAAATGTTCTTGTTGCCGTTAAGTCTGTGTTATCAAGTGCAACTGTATTAAACCCTCTTGATTTAACTACGTCAATTAAAAATCCTTCAAATTGTGGTACTAAAATATGTATAGCTGAAACATAGTCTTTCTTTAGGTAACATTTTATACCTTGAGACACTATTTGATTTCTTTCCTTTGATAGATGGTTTGAGCTAGAAAAATACTGTTTTACATCCTTAAATAATAGCTTTTCACCATATTTGTTTCCATAAACAAGCATGTACATTAGTTTCCCGAGTATTACCTCCACTATTTGGGTTTGTTCTATTGAGTAATTTGTCATAAACCAAGAATATGTGCCATCTGAACCACCTTTAATGTTATGTCCATCAGATGAAATTGTATTTAAGTTAGCAATTATATGTGACAATGGCAGACTGTTATCAGTATTTGCTTTCACCCTAGCATATACGGGGGTAAATGACTTATCTGAACCAATACCTTTTAGAACAGACTGTTTATCTTTAGTTTGTAAAATTCTTATTATGTAGTTCTTGAGTTTTTGATTTTCTTCATCCGAGAATTCATACAAGGTTTCAATCTGTTTAAAATCTTTTCCTGAAGCAATAGTCTTTTGATTCATCTCTACTATTTTTCTTTTACATAACTTAATAGAAGTAGAATCTTGTTCCTTTCTAGCACGTTTTAAAGCTTCTTTATACAATATCGCTGCACTAAAATATGAATCTGCAATTTCCGCAGATTCCGCATCTTTTAAATTTTTTTGCAATTCTTCACAAATCATATAACTATACGATACACTATTATTTCAATTATTTTTTTACAAATTTTCACCATAGCCGACTATGGCATTTGATATAATTGTTTAGCCTGTAAATAAGTTATTTTAGTATAATTTATTAGTCTCTTTATTCTTATAAATAAGAAGAGAAACTTATTTCCTCCATACATACGAGTAAGGGAGGAATATAGGTGGGTCTATAAAACATGCTACTACCTACTATAACTACTAAACAAAAAGAAATACTTTTCCTTCTATATAGATTCAGATTCCTAAACCGTATCCAGATACAATCTCTCCTTAAACACAAAAACCCTAAAAATACTAACGTCTGGCTTAAAGACCTCACAACTAAAAATTACATTGGCCGTATATTCGAGAAAACACCAGGTATAAACAAACCAGCAATATACTTTATCTCAAAAAATGGAATTAAGTTTCTTAAATCCTCCCAGGGGTTGGAATCTGAATACATTAAAAAACTGTATCAAGAAACTCGAAGATCAGAGCAATTTATTGATCAGTGTACAGCTATTGCAAACATTTACTTAAATCTTGAAAGCCAAAACCTGCCCGGCTTTAAATTCTACACTCAAACCAATTTCCCGGTTAATGGCATCATTCGGGACTTATTACCGAGCTTTGCATACATCAGGGAAAAAAACGGACAGATTCAACAATACAGCTGTGAAATCATTAAAGAAGGTATGCCAAGGTTTGCTATTCGCTCAAGGGTACAAAAATTCTTTGAATTTTTTAAAGATCAAGATACTGTCACTATTATTTTTTACTGCCAGACTGAAAAGCTCCGCCAATACGTTGAGAAACATACGGCGAAGCTCATCGACACCGAAGAGCTAGAAATCAAAGTGCAAGTACAATCACTCTTTTGATTCTTTTAAGACTTCGTGCCCCTTTTCCATAATCTCATTCACTAGTACCGTTACTATTCCTTGCAAGTCACTCCTGGTGTAATCTTCCTGTGTGTCTATCAACTCAAGAATTTTATTCTCAAAAGGGTGTGTGATTCGTGGGTTTAACATATTTTTATCTCCTGTAACTATTATACTGTAGCCTCTGTATTCTCTGGGGCTAGTAAAACTTGTAATACTTTTTCAACTGTTGCCATCGCCTTGGTTATTGCTTCAAGTGGATCATTTGCATACATCTTGATATATTGCCAAGTATTGCCGCTGGTATCCTTGAGTCCGTATAAATCCATAAGCACGGATGATGTAAACTCGGCTATAGTTTCTTGTGTAGTATCTTGACCAGATTTTAACGTGCCTTGAATTTTGGCGTGTATGGCATGCGCTAGCTCATGAAAAAACACTTCTGGGGCTTCTGTACCGATAGTAATACGTGTACCGTCTGGCTTACAGCTTCCTAGCTTATCGGGAGATACTGGCATATATTGCACTTCTACCCCTAATCGCTGGGCTACGTCATACAATGGGGGCAACTCTCTAGGCTGATACACTGCCAATGTGCCTTCACCTTCTGTACCTGATGCTGCAAATACTGGTATTGGTGCAAAACCTACACAGATTATTTGTGGCTCTTCTCCTTCTTTTTCAAACTTCATTGTACGAGGTCTTAAGATAAAGACAGCTTTACTACCTTTCTTGATCTTTCTTCCTACATCTTGCCATTGATTAAAGCCTCTACAATCAAGCTCTCCAGATTGGATATATGCCAGTACTTTATTTGAAAATGACCATTTAAAGCATGGTGCATCCTCTGGGATCTCAAATCTAGCTATATTTGTAATGGGTGAAAGGTCTCCGCTTTTAAACCTTTCAATCACTCGGTCAAGACTTGCTCGTGCGTTGTCTGATAACTTCATAGTATTTTGACAAGCTGCTGTAAATTAATGAATCTTCCTTACTACGTTTCGTCAGCTTCTTTTATGCGTTGCATAAAAAAATTTTTTGGTTGGGAAGCAGCTCGCCTGCTTCCCATACCTGGGAACTAAAAAAAGGGTGGTGAATAATGCAAGGGCGAACGACAGTGAGTTCATCGTGACCCTTGCATTAGAGGCGGGTTTATCCGCCTTAAATCTAAGAATATTAGTAATGCAAACTGAAAAATATATTTATTTTGGTTGATCCAATAACATACTGCTTATAGCAATCAAGATGCTAGTGAAAATCTATGAGAATATGGATATACTGAATATGTGATCTTTAAGTTAAATCACACACCTGCAAAATGAAAATTAAGAGATTATTGTTTACTGCCATAGTTCTGATAGCCTTTTATATAACGTTATTTTCACATAGTAATTTAGTGTTTGCTGTAAATGATGTAATACATACTTGGACTTTTAACTCAACTAATTCTGGCTTGTTTAGCTATGATAGCAATCTAATACAAGTTGATAATACAGGCGCAAAAACGCTACTACAAACAAATAAATTTTCAAACAGTGACTTCACATCAAATAATTCTGGTTATACCTTAGCTGCATCACCACCAACCGGTTGGATTGAAGTACCTGGGAATAGTCCAACCTATAGTACATCAGATTTTCTTGTTATGAAATATGAGGCGAAGTGCGCAAGTACGTCTGATCTCAGCTTGGGGTTAACTTCTCCTGCCGATACAGGCTTCGGAGTGTATAGAGATGACGGCAATACCACACCAAGTAATAATTGTACCAGTTCGAATAATAGGCAAATAGTCTCACTGACTTCGGGGTATCCTGTCGCTTATGTAACACAACAAATTGCTTCAGATAGATGTACTGCTGTTACCATTGGAGGAACAAATGCTCATTTAATAACAAACGCTGAATGGATGACTATAGCAAGGAATGCTGAAGCTCAAAATGAAAACTGGTCAGGAAATTCTGTTGGGGCTGGTTACATGTATGCTGGTCATAATGATAACTCCCCTCCCAAACCTCAAGCTGCTTCTACAATAGATACAGGAAACAATGCATGTGCGTATACAGAGAGCACTGGTCTAGTTGAAGCTCCAACAAGCTGTCCATCTTTTACTTCTAATGGACAATCTGGTTCGACAGGCAACCAAAAACGTGTTTTGAAGCTTTCCAATGGTCAATATATTTGGGATTTAGCTGGCAATATAGCCGAATTTAATAGTGGGACTGTAACTAGAACTGGGCATCCAGATGTATCAGGTCAATCAGGTTTTGCTTGGCGAGAACTTACTGCATTAACTAGCTATGGAGAGCTATCCTATGATCTAGTAAGGCCTTCTAATTCAGCTTTTGACTCAACATATGGTGTTGGACAAATTTATCATGTGAGTAATTCAACAGGATCTGCAATTTATCCACTTTTACGAGGTGGAAGATGGTCTGAGACAACGAAAGCAGGTGCTTTTAATGTGGTTCTTGATGCTGATACAGCTACTTATTTTAGAGGTTTTAGATGTGCAAGTGACCCAGTATCTATATCACAAGCACACACTTCAAATGGGGGGAAATCAGGTGGAGGTAATATTATAACAGTTGGAAACGTAAGTAATGCAAAATTTTATCAAACGATAAACCCAAACACATCGAACACACTAATTGTGTCAACAAATATCTATAATAATACTTCTGGTAATGAGGGAGGAACCGTTGATTCTACAGTATCTCAATTGTTTTATGATGGAAATGCAATAAGTACTACATATACTGATTTAGGTAGTGGCTGGTGGCAGTTGTCAGCCAGCGTTTCTGGGTCATTAAGTAGTAAAGACTATGGTATGGTTGTGAAAACAGGTAAAAGTGTTAAAGTAGATAATTTCCAACTTTATGAAGAGAAACAATTTTACCTTTATACAACATATGCACACTACCAGAGCGATATCTCTAGCTGGGATTCTTTTTCGGAAAATGCAACTAAGCCTGGAGCTTCCTCTATCTCTTATCAATTATGTACTGATGATGGTATGACTTGTGAATCCAATTCCTTATGGAAATATTGGAATGGAACTTCTTGGGTTTTAGCAACAAATAATACTACTAATGTTAACTCTGCTTCAGAATTAAACCAGACTAGCATGAATAACCTTAATATTTCAAGTAAAAAACTATCTGTTAAAGCAATTTTTAAGACAGATAATATTGCTATCCCCGTTTTAAATAGTATAACCGTAGGTTTATCACAAGGCCTTGCACCTGTACTAAATGTTTCAGCATTAAGCCCCGATCCAAGTAATGATTCGACACCTTCGATAGCTGGTACAGTTGATTCACTCTCAGG
>Ga0207935_1000149_pt1 | contig 18529 bp, 17 predicted proteins | sample LakMenEpi30Aug10_FD_150746 | JGI IMG/M metagenome (GOLD analysis project Ga0207935, IMG submission 150746) | Freshwater microbial communities from Lake Mendota, WI - 30AUG2010 deep hole epilimnion (SPAdes) | ecosystem: Environmental > Aquatic > Freshwater > Lake > Epilimnion/Euphotic zone ...
AATGATCTGCGAATCGCGTTGGCAGTTAGATTAGAGATTGATGAGGATGGATATAAGAAGTATGAATTAATGCCAGATTCAGATCCACAAAAGCATCTACACGCTGTTTATTACTGGCTAGGGGCCATTCAAGAGAATTTAATAAGCCACCTTTAAGATAAAAAAAGCGGGACCAATCTCTTGGCCCCGCTTTTTAATTAAAGAGAATTAAGCGTCTTCCTTCATTCCCTCAGCTACGGATTTCATCCTTGCAATCTTTAGGATTGTTAGACCAAATACGCACTTAGCTGCTACATCTGCAATTGTGTAACCGATTTGACGGTTAACAAATGCACCTGGATCCAACGCGTCTGATCCCAAAATTGGAAGCAGGTAAGCGATTGGATATACGCCCCATGTTGCGATCAAAAGCAAACGTAGGCGACCAATGGTTGCAGCTACGCCAGCTGGCTGACGATCTAGGGACTTTGAAAGCTCGACGAACAATACATACAGAATGTATAGGAAAGGTATTGTTGATAGAACACCCCAAAGAATCTTGGTGTTGTTATCAGTTGAAATCTCACCTGGGTAACCAAGTGCGATCATTGCAACTGCAGCTGGTACTAAGCGGTTGATCAATGAAGAAGCCGCTGCCTTAGCAAGAGCTAGTACTGCTACTACCTCAACTAGTAGAAGAGGTACAGTAAGGATCCAGTCAACGTAGCGATATCCTTCGTTGAAGTCACCCTTTCCAGTTCCTACCTTTACTGCGCCATCTACATATGAACTCTCAAATGAATTGAAAATTCTCCAGTAGTGGTATGCCGCAATGAATGTAACCATTGATGACATAACTAGGGCAGTACGGTATTTAGGAAGTACCCGTGATTGTGAAACTAGTGTGTAGATAGTGCAAGCAAGCATTGACACAAGTCCAAATGAAAGGACGTTGTATACCAGCCCGAACTGATCTGCATTAAGTGCAATTGAGTTCATCTAAATAAGCCTCCATAGGCATTTAGTTTGCTCACATCCTTTTGGATATAAGCCGGCAAACTTTCATAACCTCATATGTAAGCTATGACTGAGTGCTTAGGTAAAGGGTGCTCCCTACCGGCCAGTCCATCAAGCAAATTGACCACAATTTCTCTTGAATTTTTAAGAAATATCTATATTAAATGGGGGCAAATCGGACATCAACTGAGGATTGGCCGATTCGAAGGGATATCAAGTTGTGGCATTTAGACTTACACAAATGGCAACCTCACAGAAACCAAGCAAGGCCGCTCCGATTGGAATCTTTGATTCTGGGGTTGGTGGCTTAACTGTGGCCAGGGCGATTATTGATCAATTGCCTGGTGAATCAATCCTTTATCTAGGCGATACCGCTCGTGGGCCTTACGGCACTCGCCCTTTAGCTCAAGTTCGAGAGTTTGCCTTAGAGATTATGGATCAACTAGTTGCAGCTGGGGTCAAGGCGATTGTGATTGCTTGCAATACTGCAAGTGCTGCAATGTTGCGAGATGCCAGAGAGCGATATCAAATTCCCGTTGTTGAGGTAATTCAACCTGCAGTAAGACGAGCGGTCTCAGCAACTAGAAGTGGCAAGGTTGGCGTGATTGGCACCAATGCCACGATCGACTCCAAGGCGTATCTAGATGCTTTTGCTGCTGCGCCGCAATTGAGTATTACCTCAAAAGCTTGCCCACTTTTTGTTGAGTATGTTGAAAGCGGTAAGACATCAGGGGATGAGATAACTAAAGTCGCCCAGGATTATTTAAATCCCATGAAGAGTGCTCAAATCGATACCCTAGTTTTAGGCTGTACTCACTATCCATTGTTAACTGGCGTCATCTCATATGTGATGGGAAATAATGTGACCCTAGTTTCAAGTGCGGAGGAGACAGCAAAAGATCTATTTCGCACCCTGGTGGAGGCGGATTTGCTCAGTGATCAACCGAATCAGGTGAGCCATCGATTTGTGGCAACTGGAGATCCCGATAAGTTTGCTACCTTGGCTAGAAGATTTCTAGGACCTGAAGTTTTAACTGTTAGCAACAAGATTTAATATTTTTACCAAGTTTTGACTTTACTTAAGGGAGAGCAATTATGAGCAGAGCAGATGGCAGAGCTAATGATCAGTTGCGCCCAATTAAATTTACGAGAAATTGGTTAAATAATGCTGAAGGATCAGTCTTAGTTGAGTTTGGAAATACCAGAGTTTTATGTGTGGCCTCATTTACGCCAGGAGTGCCAAGATGGTTAGTTGGCAAAGGAGAAGGCTGGGTGACAAGTGAGTACGCCATGTTGCCAAGAGCTACTCATACAAGATCAGATCGTGAGAGTGTAAAAGGAAAGCTAGGTGGCAGAACACAAGAGATCTCCCGATTAGTTGGCAGATCCCTTCGCGGCATTGTTGATATGAAAGCATTAGGTGAGAACACAATTGTGATTGATTGTGATGTTTTACAAGCAGATGGCGGCACTAGAACTGCAGCAATCACTGGTGCTTACGTGGCCCTTGCTGATGCGATCACTTGGGCGCAAAGCAAAGGTCATATCGCTGCCGGTAGTAAGCCACTTACTCAATCTGTTGCAGCAGTCTCTGTTGGCATCATAAATGGTAAGCCGGTGCTTGATCTTTGTTATGAAGAGGATGTAAGTGCGCAAACAGATATGAATATTGTCTGCACCGGTGATGGTAATTTTATTGAGGTGCAAGGAACTGCTGAAGGTGAGCCATTTGATCGAGCACTGTTAAACCAATTGCTAGATATTGGCGCAGCTGGCTGTGCTGAATTAACTAAGTTACAAGTATCTGCTTTAGCTAAATAGATACCAGGTAGATGCTTAAGTTAGTTTTAGCAAGTAAAAATCTTGGCAAAATCGCAGAGTTCCAGCGAATGCTGGGGCAACATGCCACTTCAGTAAAAGTCTTAGGCTTAAATGACTTTCCAGATATGCCAGATGTTGAAGAGAGTGGAAAGAGCTTAAGTGAAAATGCAAAATTAAAAGCCCACGCGATTGCTAAGTTTACAAATTTGCCAGCATTAGCCGATGACAGTGGCCTATTTATTGATGCCCTAAATGCAGATCCAGGAGTTCTCTCTGCCAGATGGGCTGGCTATCAAGGAGTCAATAGCCAGGAGCGAGATCGCGCCAATATTCAGAAGGTGTTAGCGCAATTAAAAGGTGTTCCAAAGCCAGAACGCGGTGCTCAATTTAAATCGGTGGTGGCTTATTGCGATCTTCGTGACCAGCTGCAAATGATTGAAAAAGAGGAGTTAGGAGTGCTCAATGGCGAAATACTTCTTGAGCCAATTGGTGATGGTGGATTTGGGTATGACCCAATATTTATGCCAACTGGATTTGATAAATCTTTGGCACAACTTCCACCGGGGGTGAAGGATGAGGTTAGCCATCGCGGTATTGCCTTTCGGGCGATAATTGCCTTTATAAAATCAAATCTCTAGCAGTTGGCGCTTGTCCCCATTACTGCCTAATCTTTGTGATGTATCCTTATCGCATCCTTCCCTAAGGAAACGATCCAACCTCACACTGCTAATAAGTAGGATTTAGTTAGTGCCTAAATTTAAGGAGTTTTAAGTGGCCGCAAAGAAGAAGGCAGCAAAGAAGTCTGCTGCAAAAAAGAGTTCGGCAAAGCGCAGCGTTAAGAAAGTTGCTAAGCGCTCAACTGCTAAGCGAAGTGCAAAAAAGAGTGTTAAGAAGAAAAGTAAGTCAACAGCACGGTATTCAATTCCATCAGTTCCAGTAAGCGGATCTGGTAGATCATCAGTATCAACAATCTCAACTACTCCAAAACCAAATAGCGGTTCTTACTCTTCAAAATCAACAAAGAGTTCAGATGCAGGTTCCTCTAAGGGAATTGTGATCGCTGTTGTCTTGGGTATTTTGATTTTGGCAATCGCAGTTATTTCTCGAGGTTCAGATTCAGAGTCAACTACTGTTACGCCAACACCTGCTGCTTCAGAAAGTGTTGCTCCAACTGAAGAGCCAACAACTGAGCCAACCTCTGCACCATTGGCTGCACATGAGCCACCTGCAGGAATCGTCTCTCTTTACAATGCAACTGGCGCAACTGTTAACTGGAAAGCACCAGCTGCCTCAGAGGGAATTACTGGTTACAACATTGAGCTTCGCGACAATGGCGCGGGTGAATGGAAGTTAGTAGCAACAGTTCCTGCCACACAGTTCAAGCAACAAATTGTTAAGAATGGCGAAACTGGTTGGGTGCAAGTTAAGGTCTCAACAGTTTATTCAGATGGCGTAGTTTCTGAAGGAAAAGTTCACGGCCTACCAGGTAGCTGGTCTTAGTCGGAAGTAAATCCTTTAATGGCCCTCAAGAAATTGAGGGCCATTTTCAATTAAGCATTAGTTTTTGTTAGAACACTTACAACTAAATCTACATAAACATCAGAACCAGCCGGACTTAGATGAACACCATCTGGTGCAAATAACTCAGGTCGACCAGTTGAGATCTTATTCCAATCGATGACTATTACATTTGGATACCTGGCAGCAACTGATGAAATAATTGCATTGTTTGCATCTTTCCAAGATCTTGGAACTGCGGTGTTAACTACAATTATTTGCGGTTGGTTTTTTAGAATTTCAAATATTTCAACAACTGTCGGTTCAGATAAAGCATTATTGTTTCCAAGATTAAACACCACAGGAGATTCTGGTACTGAGGTTTGATCAACTCGCATAACAGCTAGTAACTCTGGTGCTTGCCTGCCTACTCGGGCATTTACTAGTGAAATATGCTGCTTAGCCTCTAACTTACTTCTAATTCCTAAAATCACACTGTCACCAGTTACCCAAAGTCCGGTTGTACTTGCTAGATCCTCAATTGGCTTTATTGGTTCATCACTTGGTGCCAGTAGTTCATTAGCAATCTGATCTGATTTGGTTATTGCCTGTACTGAGATAGATGTAGTTATGGCTAAGGTAATAACTATTGAGAAAATTACCGATAATTGTTGGCGCAGCCGAACCTTTGCCGAGCGATACTTCATGCCACGAAACCAGTTCTGAACTACACCTTGCCGAAATGGAATTTCAACCCAGCGAAGAGAGATATCAGCAAGAGCTAGAACTAGTAAGACTCGTGCAAGATATAGAGCCCAGGTTTGCCCCGATAGATCAACTGATGGTCTAGTTACCTGGAAAATCACCCAGTGCCAGATGTAAATACCGTAGCTGCGCTGGCCTATCCATCGAAATGGGGCGGTGCTAATTAATGGTGCAAATCTAGATGCTGGATGGACCAGTGAAATGATTACTAAACAACCAAATATTCCTGCCAGCGGGAATGCGATTCGATACAAACTAGCATTTGATTGATCAATAAATAAAAATACTGAGATCAAACCAAGTAGCCCAACCACGCCAATTGCATCAATCACATCTTGTGCACGTTTTTCAATATTTGCACTCAGATTCTGCGGAATCCAAGATACCGCTAGCGCTGCACCTAGAAATAGACCAAGTGAGTGGGTATCAGTTCCAAAGTAAATATGGCTAATCTGTTTAGCATTTGCCTGGTCTAACTGTAAAGAAACGAAAAATAAAGTGGTGCCGGAGATCATGGCAATAATAAGAGCAATACGAGCAATGTTCTTCTTACCGAAATACTTCAAAACGGTAAGCAAAATTATTGGCCAAATTAAGTAAAACTGAAGTTCAACTGCCAGTGACCAAGTGTGCTGAAGTAGTGGCGGGCGGCCGATAGTTTCAAAGTAATCTTGATTACGAGCAACTAATAACCAATTTATAGTTCCAGTTAGTGCATACGGCAAGTCAGATAAGAATCGCTTTATGGCCTCTGGAGCCCAAACACCAATAAAGATAATTGTGCAGATAACCATGAAAATAAAACCAGGAAATATTCGTCTGATACGTGCGGCATAAAATGCCCGCAGATCTAAAGCACTTGATTGATTTATTGAATCAAGAATTAATCTGGTAATTACATAACCGGAGATTACAAAAAATAGATCAACGCCTAAGAATCCGCCTGGTATCCAAGAAATCCCAAGGTGATACAAAACTACTGCAGTAACAGCAATAGCTCGCAAACCATCAATTGATGATATGTGCCTGGTACTTTGTGCACCTTTAGAACTCATTTGAATTATCCAATGCTAAAGAAGTTAAGCATTGTTAACCTCTATTAAAACTACTTGGTTTTCTTTTTGTTTGTCTTATTTTTCTTGTTTGCAGCTTTTTGTTTTCTTGCAGCCGCTTGGGCAGCCTTCTTACCGGCACCTGGAACAAAAACTTTGCCAGCAGGCTTGCTTTCAATATCTAAGTTTGCGTTGATATCGGCTTGAAGTTGTGAGAGTCGATCAAAGGCATGCTTTAATTTTTGTCTTGATTCAGCAATTGCATTCTCAGCAGCGTTTAGTGAGGCATTCTGCGCACGGTGCAGACGCTCTGCTTCAGAGATTGCTGAGGACAACCAAGATCGGTAATCAACAATATTTTTTGCAGCATCTGAAATCAATTTTTGTGCATCACGTTTTGCAGCAGCTGTTAACTGCGCTGCGTCCCTAGCTGACTGATTGAGAAGCTCATCTGCTTCTCCTTCTGCTGTGAGGATAAGATCGGCAGCATCATCTTCGGCAGCTGAGATGTATTTTCTGCCTCTGGACTCTGCTGAGGACAAAATACTCTTTGCCTTACTTTCTGCTGCTTCAAGCTTTTCTTTTGTACTACGTGTAGTTTCGTTAATGATTCTTTGTGCGGCTGAGTTAGCTTTTGCTTCACGCTGTTGAGCAGACTTAATCATGGTCATGGCAGTTTCAGTTGCCAAGATTTCAAACTCTTCTCGACTTAATCCGGTGATGTCACGGCGGGAGCGCAAATCATTTAACTGGTTCTCTAACTCGCGGATACGATCCAAAGCATTTTGTGTTGGCGCAGGCTTGCTTTCATCCTCGCCTTTGAATCCAACCCAACTTAAAAAATTCTTTTCAGCCATGTTCTTAGCCTTCCCTAACTACAAATTAAATACAACTGGTGCGGGAGGTGGGACTTGAACCCACACGCCGAAGCACAGGTTCCTAAGACCTGCGTGTCTGCCATTTCACCACTCCCGCATTTATTACTTGAGTGAGGGGGAAAGATTACGGCGTATATGGCGGCATCACCAAAACCCATCGACCTTTAGCAAGGGTTAGCGGGTAGCCTTGCTCAAATGAGTGCAGATTCAGTGCAAAGTAAGGTTGCGCAGGCGATCTTAAGTGCGCTTATCGCAGCCAAAGATGCAGGTGTAATTAACTGCCAGCTGCCAGAACAAATCATTTTAGATCGGCCAAAAAATCGTGACCACGGCGATTACGCAACCTCGGTTGCATTGACTTTGGCCAAGGTAGCAAATCAGCAGCCAAGGGTGATTGCAGAGGCGATTGTCAAAACGCTAACTGACAACAACTTGCTAAATGATGCCGGTATTGCCAAAGTTGAGATTGCTGGGCCTGGTTTTATAAACATTACTTTAGGCAGTGCAAGTCAAGGCAGCGTAGTAATTGAAGTGTTAACTGCTGGAAAAAAATATGGACAAAGTTCTTTGTTATCTGGCAAGAAAATAAATCTTGAGTTTGTTAGCGCAAATCCAACTGGACCGATTCACTTAGGACATACCAGGTGGGCTGCAGTTGGTGATTCACTTGGCCGAGTTCTAGCAGCAGCGGGTGCGCAGGTTAGTCGAGAGTTTTATGTTAATGATCGTGGAAACCAAATGGATTTGTTTGGTCAATCAATTAGAGCTGCTGCCCTTGGAATAGATAGGCCAGAAAATGGGTATCACGGTGAATACATTATTGATTTAGCAAATGAGATCACCAAATCAAATCCAGAGTTTTTAACCCTTCCGCCGGAGCAATCAGATGTGGCATTTCGAGAGGCTGGATACAAATTACAACTTGATCAACAAAGGATGGTGCTAGATAACTTTGGCACCCACTTTGATACCTGGTTCTCAGAGCGCAGCTTGTATGAAGATAATTTCTTTAACCACACATTAGATAAATTAAAAGCCAATGGACATGTTTATGAAGAAGAGGGTGCTACCTGGCTTAGAACCACAGATTTTGGTGATGATAAAGATCGAGTAATGATTAAATCTGATGGCTCCTTTGCCTACTTCGCATCTGACTCTGCGTACTACATAAGCAAGCGAGAGCGCGGATTTAATTTATGTATTTATATGCTTGGCGCAGATCATCATGGATACGTTGGCAGAATAAAAGCGATTGCAGCTTGTGCTGGTGATGATCCAGAGAAAGATATTGAAGCGCTCATCGGTCAGATGGTAAAAATCATTGAAGGTGGCCAGGAGTTAAAACTATCCAAGCGAGCTGGAACAATTATTACTCTGGAGGAGTTAGTTGAAAAAGTTGGTATAGATGCTGCCAGGTATACATTAATTAGATATCCAACCGATACTCCTATGGTAATGGATGTTGATTTACTTAAGAAAAACACCAATGACAATCCGGTTTACTATGTGCAATATGCCCATGCTCGAATTTGTGCAGTACTTAGAAATGCTAAAGATTTTGGTATTGAGTACGGCGTAAATTCTTACAACCCAGAGTTGTTAGTTCATGAGCAAGAGCGTGAGCTAATCGGTTTTCTAGCTCAGTACCCAAGAATTGTCGCTTCAGCCGCGCAGATGAGACAACCACATCGCGTTGCTAGATTTATTGAAGATCTTGCAGCGCAGTACCATCGTTTTTACAATGATTGCAGAGTTTTACCCCTTGGTGAAGAGAAACCAACCCAGTTAAATTCAGCTCGTGCTACTTTATCTTTGGCAGCAGCTCAGGTGATAAGCAATGGCTTAGAGCTACTAGGCGTAAGTGCTCCGGAGAGAATGTAATGACTGATAATTACCCAACCTCACTTTTTTCTTCAAATCTTAAGTTTTCAAACCAAAATCTGCATGGCGGTGAACTCTCTATTGCTGGATGCTCAGCTGAAAAGATAGTTAAAGAGTTTGGCTCTCCGATATTTGTGTTGGATGAAGCAGATTTCTACCTAAGAACTAAAGCATGGAAAACCGCACTTGAGCAATCATTTGGTGGCGGGCAACTTTATTATGCTGCGAAATCATTTATCTGTGTTGAGGTAGCAAGATGGTTAAAGGAGTTAAAGGTTGGGCTAGATGTTTGTACCCAAGGTGAGTTAGCCACCGCTCTAGCTGCTGATTTTCCAGCTGCTGATATTGAGTTTCATGGTAATAATAAATCTGAAGCAGAAATCTTATTTGCCATTAAATCTGCAGTCGGAACAATCGTAATTGACTCCTTTGATGAGCTATCTCGAGTAGCTAAAATTGCTAATCAAGAGGGCAGGATTCAAAAAGTTTATTTACGCCTTACCCCAGGAGTTGATACTCATACTCATGAATTTATCTCCACCGCTCACGAGGATGTGAAGTTTGGATTTTCAATTGCATCAGGGGATGCGCAGATAGCAATTGATAAGTGCATGGCTGAAAAATCCTTAAACTTGGCTGGCATTCACTGTCATATCGGCTCTCAAATTTTTGAGGTAGATAGTTTTAAGTTAGCGGCCAAAAGATTAATCGCTGTTTTAGCAGCCTTTAGAGATAAGTACTCAAAAGAGTTGCCTGAATTAAATATTGGTGGCGGTTATGGAATTGCCTATACAAACAATGAAACTGCCATCTCACCTTTCCATGTAATACCGGCAATAGCTCAGGAAATTAAAGATGAGTGCGCTAAAGCAAAACTTTCAATTCCTAAGATTTCCATCGAACCGGGTCGAGCAATTGTTGGACCTACTACGACAACTATTTACTTAGTTGGAACTACTAAATTAGTTAAGTTGGAAGATGGCTCAACTCGTAAATACATATCAGTTGATGGTGGTATGAGCGATAACATCAGGCCAGCACTATATGGTGCGACCTACTCAGCATTTTTAGCCAACCGAAGCTCTAGTGAGAAAAGTATTAGCTCACGTATTGTTGGTAAGCACTGTGAGAGTGGTGATATTTTGATTCCAGAGATTGAATTGCCAGCAGATATAAAAGCTGGTGATTTATTGGCAATTCCAGCCACCGGTGCTTACGGCCGAAGTATGGCCAGCAATTACAACCATATGCCGCGGCCTTCGGTGATCGCTGTTAAAGATGGCCAGGGTAGAGAGATATTACGCAGAGAAAATGAGGCAGATCTACTAAATCTGGATGTAATTCAAGCGCCACGGCAGCTCTCATAAGTTTGAGATACTTCTCCAATGAAAACTCTTAAAGTTGGAATGCTGGGCTGCGGAAATGTTGGCTCTCAAATCGCCCGGCTATTGGTGGCTAATAAAGCAGATTTAGCCTCCCGCTCTGGCGCCCAACTTGAGTTAGTAAAAGTTGCGGTAAAAGACATCAAAGCAAAACGTGATGGCATCGCAACATCATTACTAACCGATGATCCTTATTCAGTAGTAAATGATCCAGAGATAGATTTAATCATTGAAGTAATTGGTGGGATTTCACCAGCTAAAGAATTAATTTTGGCAGCATTTAAAAATGGTAAATCAGTTGTAACAGCAAACAAAGCATTGTTAGCAAAAGAAGGCGCGGCTTTATATCAGGCAGCAGGTGAGGCAAATGTTGATTTGTATTATGAAGCAGCAGTTGCTGGTGCTATTCCAATTTTAAGACCACTGCGTGAATCATTAGTCGGAGATCATGTAACAAGAATTATGGGAATTGTTAATGGAACTACTAATTACATTCTTACCAAAATGGATGAAAGTGGAACTGCTTTTGCCGATGCTCTAAAGCAAGCTCAAGAGCTTGGCTTTGCCGAAGCTGATCCAACAGCAGATGTCGAAGGAATTGATGCCTCAGACAAAGCAGCCATTTTGGCAGGTTTGGCATTTCACTCCCGAGTTACTGACAAAGATGTTTACCGAGAGGGAATCACAAAAATAACTGCCACTGATGTAAAAGTTGCTAAGGCAATGGATATGGTTATTAAGTTATTAGCAATTACTGAGCTAACCGCTTCAGGTGAGATATCAGTGCGCGTTCATCCAGCATTAATTTCACGTACCCATCCACTTGCTTCAGTTAGAGAGTCATTTAATGCAGTTTTCGTGGAGGCACAATCTGCCGGCCAAATGATGTTTTATGGCAAAGGTGCAGGCGGTGAACCAACAGCAAGTGCGGTTCTAGGTGACCTCGTAGCAATTGCTCGGCATAAAGTTTTAGGTGGAATTGGTCCGAAGGAGAGTGATTACGCCTCGCTAAAAATTGCACCAATGGGTGAAACAAAGACTCGCTACTTGATTAGATTAAATGTTGCAGATAAGCCAGGAGTTCTTGAATCAGTTGCCCATGTATTTGCCTCCCACAGTGTTTCCATTCAAACTGTTAGACAAACAGGTGCTGGCGATAAGGCAGAGTTAATAATAATGACTCACACCTCAACTGAATCAGCACTTTCTGCCACTGTAAATGAGTTGGGTAAATTACCGGCAGTAACCGATGTTGCCAGCGTGCTTCGAGTTGAGGGTGCTATCTAATGGCTTTGTTTGGCAAGAAAAAAGCCCATCAGTGGCGTGGAGTAATTGAAGAGTATCGTCGCTGGTTACCAGTAACAGATGCGACTCCGATTATTTCGCTGCGCGAAGGTGGCACACCACTTGTTTATGCATGTGTGCTATCTGAAATGTTAGGAAATGAAGTTTGGCTTAAGGTTGAAGGGAATAATCCCACTGGATCCTTTAAAGATCGTGGTATGACCATGGCTATTTCAAAGGCAGCAGAAGAGGGCGCCAAAGCTGTAATTTGTGCCTCTACTGGAAACACAAGTGCAAGTGCTGCAGCTTATGCAAGCAAAGCTGAAATGAAACCAGTTGTGTTAGTTCCACAAGGCAAAATTGCAATGGGTAAATTAGCCCAAGCAATTGCACATGGTGCGATACTTTTGCAGGTCAAAGGAAATTTTGATGATTGCCTAAAACTTGCCCGTCAATTATCAGAAAACTATCCAGTCTCACTTGTTAACTCAGTTAATCCATACCGAATTGAAGGGCAGAAAACTGCAGCCTTTGAAGTAGTAGATATGTTGGGCTTTGCACCAGACATCCATGCCATGCCAGTTGGTAATGCTGGAAACATCACCGCTTATTGGAAGGGTTATCAGGAGTATAAAAAGGCAGGAAACTCTGGATCGCTGCCAATGATGTGGGGATTCCAAGCAGCAGGAGCTGCCCCGATTGTGAAGAATAAAATTGTTAAGAAGCCAGAAACAATTGCAACTGCCATAAGAATTGGAAACCCAGCATCTTGGGATCAGGCTGTGGCGGCGCAGGTTGGCTCAAAAGGATTAATTGATTCTGTTACCGATAAGGAAATTTTAAGTGCTTATCGATTGGTAGCAGCTAAAGAGGGCGTATTTGTTGAGCCATCAAGTGCTGCCGGTATTGCTGGTCTGATTAAACTTAAGGCTCAGAAAAAATTGCCAAAGGGTAAAACAATTGTTGTGACGGTAACTGGAAACGGATTAAAGGATGTGCAGTGGGTGTTAAATTCATCAAGAAAACCAATTGTTATCCCAGTTGATGTTAAGCGAGCAGCAAAAGCAATTGGACTTAAGTAATGGCAGCTAAACGTAATTCAAGTGGCATTACTTTCAAAGCCACAATGGCCCAAGTTAGCGTGCCAGCAAGTAGTGCAAATATTGGACCTGGCTTTGACTTCTTTGGCTTGGCTTTAGAGATTCGTGATAGATATGCCGCCCAAGTTTTAGATGATGAAACCTTTGATGTTGATGTAACTGGTGAGGGAGCTGACCAGGTAAAGAAGGATTCAAAAAATCTTGTCATAAAATCAATGATGCGTGGCTTTGAGCATATGGGCGCCAAGCCAAGAGGAATTGCCCTTAGAGCATTAAATGTGATCCCACATGGCAGAGGACTTGGCTCATCAGCTAGTGCAATTGTTGGTGGCTTAGCACTTGCAAGATCTCTTGTTTTAACAGGTGAGCAATATATGAGTGATGAAGAGTTAATTACCTTGGCAACTGAACTTGAAGGTCACCCAGATAATGTGGCTGCGGCATTTTATGGCGGAGCAACTATTGCTTGGCTTGAATCTAAAGTTGGCAAGGATGGAGCAAGTACAAGTACTGGCCGTGCGGTAAGTCTTAAAGTTGATGATCGAATTAAAGCTTTACTACTTGTCCCGGAAAATCAATTATCAACTGCCAAGGCACGTAAATTATTACCTGAAACTATCCCGCATCAAGATGCGGTTTTAAACTCATCTAGATCAGCATTACTAGTCCACGCACTTGCTGAGCGCCCAGATCTATTATTTACTGCTACAGAAGATGCATTGCATCAAAGGTATCGAGAGCAAGCAATGCCAAAGACGATTGCCTTGATGGAGAAGTTAAGAGGTGCTGGTTTAGCTGCGGTGGTATCAGGAGCAGGTCCATCAGTGATGGTGCTTTACTCAGGTGCTGAGGATGAGATTGATCAACTTCAATCAGTTGCCCCAGGGTTTACCGCGATGAAGTTAGCTATTGCAAAAACAGGGGTTGCATAGCGGGTTTTCCCTATATATCTAGGGTGTGGTAGATTTACGCCTGTCGGAAAGTGCGACAGATACATAAGATATAAAAATCCCAAAATAAAAAAACTTTTTTCGCGGGATTACCCTCATACGTGTAGCAAAAATAATAAAAAGAAAGAATGGCAGTATATAAATGGCAGAGAAAAAATCAACCAATCGCGCAGATGCGGTTGAGTTAGTGGATATGGCGCTTGGTGATCTTAAAAAGGTTGCTGGTCAACTAGGAATTGAAAATGCCGCCACACTTAAAAAAGCAGAGCTAGTCCAATCTATTGGCGATCTGCAGGCCGCGAATCGCGAAGCCGCTAAAAATGAACGAGAGGCTCGTCGTATGGAACGACAGAACAATCGAAACAATAGAAATAACAATACTGAGGCAGAAGATAACGAATCTAGCCAAGACAGCTCACCTAACAATTCAAATAACAACTCTTCAGGTGGCTACGGCGACTCTGACCGAGGAGATAACAATCGTAGATTTGGTAACCGAGATAACAACCGGCGAGATCGTGGACGTGACCGTAATCGAGATCGCAACCGTGACCGAGGACAGCGCGAAGAGCGTGAAATTGTTGTTGGACCAGATGATGTATTGCTACCAGTTGGAGGCTTGCTAGATATTTTAGATAGCTTTGCATTTATTAGAACTGGTGGATATTTACCATCACCTAATGATGTTTATGTCTCACTACAACAGGTAAGAAAGTATGGCCTGCGTAAAGGTGATGTAATTACTGGATCTGTTCGTGAGCCTAAAGAGGGTGAACGCCGAGAGAAATTCAACGCTCTCGTCAGAGTAGAAACTGTAAATAGTGTTGAACCTGAAAATGCTAAAGAGCGAGTTGAGTTTTCAAAGTTAGTGCCACTTTATCCGCAAGAGAGATTGCGCTTAGAGACTGAACCAAATGTTTTAACCACCAGAATTATCGATTTGATCTCACCAATTGGTAAAGGTCAACGTGGATTAATTGTTTCACCACCTAAGGCTGGTAAAACTATGGTTCTTCAAGCAATTGCAAACGCCATCACAACAAACAATCCAGAGTGTCACTTAATGGTTGTCTTAGTTGATGAGCGCCCTGAAGAGGTTACTGATATGCAGCGCTCTGTAAAGGGTGAGGTAATTGCCTCAACATTTGATCGTCCAGCCGATGATCACACCACAGTTGCTGAGCTTGCTATTGAGCGTGCTAAAAGATTAGTGGAGTTAGGTCATGATGTAGTTGTTTTACTAGATTCAATTACTCGACTAGGTCGTGCATATAACATCGCAGCTCCAGCCTCTGGACGAATTCTTTCCGGCGGTGTTGACTCTGCTGCGCTTTATCCACCAAAGAAGTTTTTTGGTGCTGCTCGTAATATTGAAAACGGTGGCTCACTAACTATTTTGGCAACTGCTTTGGTTGATACCGGATCAAAGATGGATGAAGTTATCTTCGAAGAGTTTAAAGGAACTGGAAATATGGAGCTTATTCTTAACCGTAAGTTTGCTGATAAGCGAATTTTCCCAGCGGTTGATGTTGTTGCATCTGGAACTCGTAAAGAAGAAATTCTTATGGGAACTGAAGAGTTGAGCATTGTTTGGCGACTTCGTAGAGTTCTACATGCGCTTGAACCACAACAAGCACTTGAGTTACTTCTGGAGAAGATGAAGGGAACTAAATCAAATGTTGAGTTCCTTCTGCAAATTCAAAAGACCACAACTGGTGGCGATATGCCAACCGGTAGTGGATCTAGCAAACAGGAGAGCGACCAAGCCTAATTAATGCGTAAATTTTGATTGCTTTGGCCCAGCAGTTATTCTTTACCCCTCTAGTACTTCACTAGTCCTACTGGTTCACAGATGTTCTTAAAAAAGAATATTTGATCCAGTAATAATCAAGGAGAAATATGAAGAACGAGATTCATCCACAGTATGTCGAGACCAAGGTAACTTGTGGTTGCGGTGAAGTTTTCACTACCCGCAGCACCAAAGAGAACGGCTCAATTTATGTTGAAGTTTGTTCTGTATGCCATCCGTTTTACACCGGCAAGCAGAGAATTCTTGATACCGGCGGTCGCGTAGCTAAATTCCAAGAGCGTTTCGGAAAGGCTGACAAGAGCGGCACTAAGTAGTTTTAGTTAAGAGAGCGCACCTAAACATCGAAAGATGTGGTGCGCTCTCTTTTTAATTTCTAACTTATTATTTTTGAAAGGGGGAATAGATGGAACGGTTTGCCAAAGTTAATGAGTTATTAGCTGAGTATGAATCACTTGAAGCACAAATGGCCGATCCCTCTATTCATGCTGATCAAAATAAGGCACGAGCGCTGGGTAAAAGATATGCCCAACTTGGTCCAGTTATTGCTGGCTATCGGGCATATAAATTATCTGAAGAGGATTTAAATGCTGGCAAAGAGTTAGCAGAGGCTGATCCAAGTTTTGCCTCTGAAATAAGTGCATTAGAGAAAACTAAAGATGATGCAGCAGCACTTTTAGAGGAGTTATTACTACCTCGAGATCCAAATGATGATCGTGATGTAATTATGGAAATTAAAGCAGGTGCTGGTGGTGATGAATCAGCAATCTTTGCTGGTGATCTATTTCGAATGTATTCACGTTTTGCTGAAAAACAAGGTTGGAAAGTTGAAGTAATTGATACCACCCCAAGTGATATGGGTGGTTATAAAGATATGTCTATTGGTATTAAATCAAAAGGCACACCAAAACCTGGGCAAACTCCATATGCAAAACTTAAGTTTGAAGGTGGCGTGCACCGAGTGCAAAGAGTTCCAGAGACTGAATCACAAGGAAGAATCCACACATCAGCTGCTGGTGTTTTAATTTTGCCAGAGGCTGAGGAGATTGACGTTGATATAAATATGAATGATCTTCGCATCGATGTTTATCGCTCATCAGGTCCTGGTGGACAAAGCGTTAACACAACAGACTCAGCAGTTCGAATTACCCACGTACCAACTGGAATTGTGGTTTCTTGTCAGAATGAAAAGAGTCAGCTGCAAAATAAGGAATCAGCCCTGCGTATTTTGCGCGCGCGCATGCTAGCTGCTGCTCAAGAAGAGGCAGATCGTATTGCATCAGTTGAGCGAAAGAGCCAGGTAAGAACAGTAGATCGAAGTGAGCGAATTAGAACTTATAATTTTCCAGAAAATCGCCTAAGTGATCACCGAGTTAATTACAAAGCAAATAATTTAGATTCAGTAATGGATGGTGATCTAGAAGCGGTGATCCAATCATTAATTGATGCAGATCGAACTGCAAAATTAGCAGCAGGTAACTCTTGAAAGAACTGCTTAGAGCAGCGTTTTCGCAATTTGAAAAAAATCAAATTGCAGCAGTTGATGCTGAATTATTATTAGCTCATTTACTTGGAATCTCACGAAAACAAATTCATGCTCAAGATCTAGAGTTAGCAGATGAGGATAGAGAAAAATTAGCATCTGAATACTCTGATCTAATTAATCAGCGATTATTAGGACGCCCAGTTCAATATATAACTGGAAGCGCGGCATTTAGGTATTTAGATTTAGAAGTTGGTGAGGGAGTATTAATTCCTAGGCCAGAGAGTGAATTAATTGTTGATCGAGTTATTGGTTATTTAAATTCAGCAGATGATAAAGATTTAGCAAAAAGTGTGATTGATCTAGGCGCTGGAAGTGGGGCATTAAGTATTGCTATTTCAACAGAGGCGGCGCTTAAAGGATTAAAAGTGAGCATGGTGGCAGTTGAAAAATCTGCAGAGGCGGCTGCCTGGCTTAATAAAAATATTGCTAAATATGACCTACCAATAAGAGTTGTAATTGAAGATGTAGTAACTGCGCTGCCAGATGTTAAGGCAGATCTTGTAGTAGCAAATCCGCCATATATACCTAATGATGAAAAGCTTCCTATTGAGGTAGCAAATTATGAACCAGAAATTGCTCTCCGTGGTGGGCCAGTTGATGGAATGCAAATACCAAAGCTCTTTATAGATTCAGCAGCTAGGTTGTTAAAATTAGGTGGATTTTTTATTATGGAACATCATGAAATGCAATCTAATTTAGTAAAAAATGCGATGGCTGAAAGTTTTAACTCAATTCAAACCCACTCTGATTTAACTGGTAGAGATAGATTCACAAGTGCACGGCGGAAGTAGGTAAATATGGCTGAGCGAGTTTTGTTAGATAACCTTGACGATTCTAAATTTAATGTAGCCGTTGATACTGCAGTTAGGTATTTAAAATCTGGTGAGGTAATAATTGCTGCTGCCGAGCATGGATATGTCTATTTAGCCGATGCCTTTGATAAAGATGCAGTAAAAGCAATTCATATACTGCGTGGTGATCGAACTAATGTTGTAGCTCAGGTATTTATTGGCGATATTAAAGTACTAAGTGGAATTACTGCAAGGTTAACGCAAGAGCACGATAATTTACTTAAGGCATTTTGGCCTGGCTTATTATCAGTAACAATGAAATCACAACTAGCTTTAAGCTGGGATTTAGGTGATGAGCGCAGATTAGGAAAGGTAAATGTCAGGCTTCCTAATCGTAAATTTTTAAATACAATACTTTTAAAAACTGGGCCACTTGCTGCTGCGTCCGTGGCATTAACTGGTGAGAGTGCAGTATTAGATTTAACAAAGGTATCAATTTATGAAAGTGATATTGGAGTTATTTTTGACGAGGGTCAATTAGAATCTGGTCAATTATCTACTTGGATAGATCTATCTGAGAATGAGATCACAGTGATACGAGTAGGGGATATCTCACTTGAGCAATTACGGTCAATTGTTCCTACCATTTCCACTCCTAACCTTTAGGATTAGCGCATGTCCCGCTTTGAGAAGTACTACGGCCCAGATTTTAATGCCCTTGAAAAGGGAGATCCTGAGATTGCATCGGTTGTAATTTCAGAATTAGTTCGCCAGCGTCA
>Ga0207935_1000157_pt1 | contig 18272 bp, 17 predicted proteins | sample LakMenEpi30Aug10_FD_150746 | JGI IMG/M metagenome (GOLD analysis project Ga0207935, IMG submission 150746) | Freshwater microbial communities from Lake Mendota, WI - 30AUG2010 deep hole epilimnion (SPAdes) | ecosystem: Environmental > Aquatic > Freshwater > Lake > Epilimnion/Euphotic zone ...
AAGAATATCAAATACAAGAATATATAACAGAGCTCTCACAGCAGCAGAAGTTCAACAAAACTTTAATGCCACTAAAGGTAGATTTGGATTGTAAAGATTAAATTTTATTTTAAGGTGTACCAAAATAATCTCTTATATTATTTTCAACAGAAGTTTTATTACCTAATTTATTTCCATCATATATAATTAGCTCCGATATATGTCCATTTAAGAAATTCCCATCACTACCAGTTCCGATATTGAGAGGGCTATTGATTAATGAAGTTCTAATAGCTGTATATAAATTTAGAGAATTTTTATTGTCTGACCCAGTACTAGTGGCTGTATTAGATTTATTTAGATAATAAATATTAAATAGGTCTGAAGATCCAATTATAGCATAATTGGTAAGTCTTGACATAAAGGATTGATTACTAGCAGCTCTACTAGCTACAAAAAAGGCTGTAGAATTAGTAACATTATTAAAAGCATTACTCACTAATTGATCATTAGTACCATCAAATCTAATTACCGGCTTGTCATTCATAGTTATTATCCCAGTTGCTCCATCTACAATCTTAGGTTGAGCTCCTGTTGAGGTTTGAATAGCATTATTTCCATTTCCAGATTGGTCATACCAAGTAGATATATATCCATCTCCAGTATTGGCATCGGCAACCGTGGGCTGATAAGTTTTTGGAGTAGAAGTTAAACTAGAGCTTATATGTCTCTGACCTCCCCACACAAATATGGAATCGTCGGTAGAAGTTAGATTTACTAGCTCTAATCTTGCAGATGTGGCAGAACTAATTATAGTAAGAGTAATATTTCCTGGTTGAGGAAGAGTGGTAGGTGTAGTAGCTGTAGCAGAGAGAGAAATTCTATACCATCCATTTCCCACAGATTCTATGTCTGCCTGACTCGGAGTAACATCTCCTGAGGATGATGCTAAAGTTCCATTACTAAGATTATAGTTCTGATAAGATGTATTCGCAGTGAAAGCTGTACCATTAGGAGCTAATTGTACAAAATTATAGCCATTATTTGCCTTTACATAATAGGAATCAGTATAAATTGTGCCATTTGTTAAAGTAGTATCTTTATTGATAGTTCTCGCAACATTTCCAACATTTAGATTTACTTTTTCAGCCGTATTAGTTCCATCAGGAGCTATAGTATTATCTGAGATAGATGTTATATTATTAAGATTCCAGCTACCAGTGGTAGTTATATCTTGGGAGTAATTAAGAAAATTCTGATAACCTACAAAATTTTGTAAAGCGACTTTATCTAATTCTCCTTTAGAATTAAAGCTTATATCCATTTCACTTTGGTCTAAACCTCTATCTCGTCTAACTCGAATTGATGGACCATTATAGGTAGATGAGAAAGCGCTATTGTTTGTATTAAATCCAGCTAATTTCCTAAGTCCATAAGCTACTCCATTAACTCCAGTAGGATATGTATTTAGAATAGGTTCAAATGAACTAACTTTTTTAGATGATTGTATTGTGGCTTCAAATGATTTTTCAGCTTCATATTCGAAACCACTAAATGCAGGTTTATTATATCTAAGTGTAAACTTTAATTTTACAGATTGAGATATATTATTAGTATTTTCATTATTTTGGGTATTAATTTGTTCTAATAATAGGGTCGGGGAAGGGGTGTTGACAACTAATATTCCATTCGGATTTATGTTGAAAGAAGTAGCATTATTACTATAAGACACAATAATATTATTATTAGATTGGGTTATAGTAGTATCTACGTTATCTTTTCTTAGTACTAAAGTATTATTAGGAACGGCATTTAGTTTGGGGCTAACAATAATATCAGCTTCGCTCACTAAATTTTGAATCTTGTCAATGATTGAGTTTCCAGTTTGATTTAATTCATTATTAACTCTAAAGGAGGTAGATAATCTAGTTAATTGTGCAAAGGAGAATACAGCTATAGCTAAAGTAACTCCTCCTATAACTACATATAATAATATTTCTAATAAGGTGAATCCCGAGTATCTTTTCATATATTATAGATATATATTATATTTAGAATTAAGATATGCTCTAAGTTGATTTAATTCATCTGTACTTAATTTTTTGTTATAAACTAAAATTTCAGCTATATCTCCATTTAAGAATCCAGCGCTTCCTTGGGAATTGGCGCCTACTGTAATAGGTCTAGTCGTATTGCTTATACTAATTGCTCCGGTAGCAGTGGAAGCTGTAGTATTATTAATAGCTAAACTCAATTGGGGACTACTTGGAGACCATAAGGCACTTAATATATTGAAATCTATAGTATTATTAGTAAATGTCAATGTATTGTTTATAATATTAAATTCATTATTTTGTAATCTCCATTCTCTTTCGTTATTGGTTGTGTCAAATTTTGCTATATATGTTTGATTATTAGTAGTGGTAGCTGTTTTTCCTACAACAATTACACTTAGACCATTATTAGTATGAATAGAAGTAGTGGTGCTACTAAGAAAATCATCTATTCCATCGAATCTTAATACAGGACGATTATTTATCCCATTAGTAATTAATTTTGGAGCTAGGCTTGGAATATTAGTAACTTGGGCAAAATCAATTAAATCATCAGTAGCATTTTTGACACTAAATACAAGATTGTTATTATTAACTTCAGCTCTATCTGCTTTTAGCCATAATCTGAGAGCTAAGGGATCAATTAAATAAGGGTTATTTATTTGTTGTTGTATTAAATCATCATTTGTGATTTGTTTTTGATAATCAATGATTATATTAGGGCTAATTTGTTTAATTTTAGTTTCTAATATAGAAGATGCCACTTTAACATGAATAATTCTTTCACTATTTCCAACACCAGATATTGTGTAGACTCTACACCCATTTTCAAATGTCTCATCACCGCCATAAAACTTATAAGATCTTAATTTCGTAAAGACTTTTTCTACACAGCTAGCAGCTTTAGATTTACTAAGAACAGCATCAGCAATGTTGATATTAGTTCTAGCAATCTGAGTACTATTACTGAGAGCGCTTACAGCTAAAGATACTCCTATAGTTGATATAATGATTGTTAATAACAGTACACTATAACCAGACCTATACATATATTATTTTAGTATTTATTAAACATATAATATATTATATCATAAAGACAAAATTTTTGATATACTTAATATTAGAATATATGTTATTATATTTAATATGACATCATCCCAAAGAAGAGTAAAGCAGATTACTATTTTATCAATATATTTGGTAGCTATATCAAGTATTATGTTTTTAATTGTCATAAATTTATTTCCACCTAAACCTGTAGTTATTGAAGATAAAGTTTTAGTTCAGTCATTGCAAGTTGTGAATTCTGGTAAAATTGATTTAGGTAATGGTAAAGCCGATTTTTGGGCTGAAATAAAGAATCCTAATGATGATTATGGAGTATCTAGTTTTGAATATAGTTTCATTTTAAAAAATTTTAATGGAGATGAGGTTAAAAAAAATAGAGAGACTTTTATATTGCCAGGAGATAAAAAGAGGTATGTACTTTTACTAGATGTGTCGTCTGAATATGAATTGCAAAGTTTTGAGATAGCTCAAGAATTAAAATGGACTCAACTATCAAGATTTAATTTGCCAGAGCTAGTTATTAGGAATATTAGTGTAGGTGATTCAAATAAGGCAGGGAATGCTTTTACAGTTTTTGGAATATTAACTAATGCCAGTCCAGTGAATTTAAAAAATATACAAGTAATCACTGTAATAACTAATGATGAGGGGAATATTATAGGTGTAAATCAAACTTTAATTAGAGATGTATTGACTTCTGGATCGAGAGACTTTGAAATGATCTGGAACAACAAGTTAGATGGAGTATCAATATCTGATATAAAAATATATGCTCAGAGTAATGTTTTGAGTGATAGAGAGTTATTAATTGACTTACAACAGAGCCCAATTTTTGATAGATAAGATATATGCGAAAAATATTTCTTACAATAGATTGGCTAACAGTTTTACCTGTATTAGCAGTTACTATTATGGGGTTAATTGTCTTGATAAGTTTTAATATTAATGAAATCCCTTCTGTTAATCAAAGTCTTATTATAAAGCATGCTATATCTATTGTACTTGGATTAATTATAGTAATTATTATTTCACAAATTGATTATAGAGCTTTTAGTACTTTGATTCAGCCATTGTTTTTTGGGATTATTACTTTGCTAATATTAGTTTTAATATTTGGGGATAGGATTAATGGAGCAAAAAGTTGGTTTTCTGTAGGTGTATTTAATTTGCAACCAGGGGAGTTTGCTAAAATAGTAGTAGTATTGATTGTTGCACATTATTTTTCTAGATATCATCATAAGATTAATAGTTTTATATCAATTATTTTATCATTGCTACCAGTCCTTGTAATCGTATTTTTAATCTTATTGCAGCCAGATTTTGGAACAGCTATCATATTGCTTTTGCTTTGGCTTGGAATGCTGGTATTTGGAGGTGTTAAGTTACGGCATATTATAGTCTTGATTCTTACGGGGGTTCTTAGTATTACTAGTCTTTGGCTTTGGGTGTTTAAAGAATATCAAAAACAAAGAATTTTAACATTTCTTAATCCAACTTCAGATCCACTTGGTAGTGGATATAATATTTTGCAATCTATGCGTTCCGTTAGTTCTGGAGGATTAATGGGAGTAAATGAGTTAAGTATACCTGTTCCTGAAATTCATACAGATTTTATATTTTCAGGATTTGCTCAGCAATGGGGCTTTATAGGAGTATCAATTTATTTTAGCCTAATATTATTAATTATAGGTAGAATTATGTATATAGGATTGAAATCACAAGATACATTTCCTAAGATGATAATATTAGGAGTAATACTATCAATCTTAATTCAATTGATTATTAATATAGGGATGAATATAGGAGTTCTCCCAATTACAGGAGTTCCTTTGCCTTTTATGAGTTATGGAGGTAGCTCAATGTTGGTATATTGGATTTTAATAGGACTAGTTCTATCTATACAAAAGCATAAATTATCAAAAGGTACAATATTTATGAAAGACTTTCAAGATATATTCGGATAATTTTAAAATATATAAAATTATGATATAATACAAGAATAAAGTTAATAGATAATATATTTATTCATATGTCTACAGAATTAAATCAACAGAAAATAGCCAATATAGTTTTAGTCAGTATATTAGCTTCATCTTTAACAGGATTTTTGGGTGGGGGTATAGCATTTTCCTATATAAATAGATCTCAAAACACTACTAGTAAAACCAGTAGCCTGACTGTTTCAGAAGAACAATCATCCATTATTGATTTAGTTGAAAAATCAAATCAATCAGTAGTAAGTATTTCTATTTCCAAACAAATTCCAGTTACTCGACAATCTTCACCCTTTGATTATTTTTTTGGCATATTACCTCAAAATAACAATACTAATAATGATGTAGGAAAAGAGCAAACAATTGGAGGAGGGACAGGTTTCATCGTATCATCTGATGGATTAATTGTAACCAATAAACATGTAGTATCTGATCCAAGCGCTACATATACTGTTCTATTTAATGATGGTTCTGAAGCTAGGGCTGAGATAAAAACAGTACATCCTACCCAGGATTTAGCTATTATTAAAGTAGATAAAAATAATTTACAGTCAGTTGAGTTTGCTGATTCAGACAAGCTTAAAGTTGGTCAAACGGCGGTAGCCATAGGAAATGCTTTAAATGAATTTGATAATACAGTCAGTAGAGGAGTAATATCTGGATTGAGGCGATCTATAACTGCTTCAGATGGGCAAGGTAACTCAGAGCAATTATCTCAAGTTATTCAAACTGATGCAGCTATTAATCAGGGTAATTCGGGAGGTCCATTGTTAGATATTAATGCCAAAGTTATTGGGGTTAATGTTGCAACGGCAGAGGGGGCTCAAAGTATAGGTTTTGCTATATCATCAAATGTAGTAGTTAAAATGATTGATGATTATAAAAAATATGGTAAAGTAAAAGTTCCTTTTATTGGAGTTAGATACACTGTAATTGTTCCTGGATCAGAGCAATCTAAACAATATGGGGTAGATAATGGAGCTTTAATTATTGGGGATGCACAATCTCCCGCTATAATTCCCAATTCACCTGCTGCAAAATCTGGCATTAAAACTGGAGATATTATAACTAAGATTAATGATAAAAAGCTATCATTAAAGCAACAATTAGCAGATGTAGTGGCTCAATATAAAATAGGTGATAAAATTGAACTTTCAGTGATTAGAGATGGTAAAGAAGAAAAATTATCCCTAACTCTAGAGGAGAGACCAGAATAAAATATGCAGGAAAAATACAATACAAATACACTATCTATATCTAGAAAATCATTATTAATAATAACTTTGTTTATAATATCCTTTTTGTTTTTGATATATATTAGATATATTATATTAACTCTTATAGTATCGTTTATATTGGCTTCTTTTACTAAATATTTTGCTAAATTATTACAAGACAAATATAAAATATCTTATAGATATGGATTGATATTTATCTTTGTACTCTTGATGATTGTTGTGATCTCTGGTATTGGGCTATTATTGCCAATTTTAATTAAAGAGAGTTATGGATTAATTGAATTTATTAATATTTTATTAAATAAAATTGAATCTTGGTTGGTAATTACAGGGTTTCCTATAGATAGTTTTAGATTAAGTCAGTTTACAAATTTTATACCTAATTTAGGGCAGTTAACATTGAATATATTGTCTGGATTAGGAGGAATTATAACCTATACTCTTTTGATTTTTGTATTGTCATTTTATATCTCTATCAACGATAATGGATTAAATGCTTTTATCAAATTATTTTTTCCAATTGAGGCTAAAAATAACATTCCTAATATAATTAAGAGATTAGAATACCATATAGGAAAGTGGGCATTTGTAGAAGCTGGGATTTCTCTTACTATGGGAATATTTATATATACAGTACTTTCAATCTTAGGTTTTCAATATGCTGCAATATTAGGTATTGTAGCTGGTATATTACAGTTAATACCTATTCTTGGACCAGTGTTAATATACTTTATAATCATATTTATTGCACTTGTACAGTCCCCAATATTAGGGCTAATTACTTTATCAATAATTGTATCTATCCAACTCATTAAACAATTTTTACTTTTACCTATTATATTCAAATCATTAAATCATACCAATGCTCTCTTGGTCGTATTTGCTTTGATGATAGGTGGAGTATTATCTGGTCCTCTGGGGGTTATAATTGCTATGCCAGCTGTTTCGCTTTTCCGTATAATATATAGAGATATTATGGCTTATGATAAGCAGTAAATTTCCTAATATATTAGTATTTGATATTGAAACTATTGGCAATATTTCCTCCCCCAATTTTGTAGAAGAGATGCAAATAACTGTAGTTGGAGTTTATAATTACTCAACGAATGAATATAAGACTTACTTTCCTGAAGAGTTGTCAGATTTAGAGCCAGATTTAAAACAAGCTAATCTATTAGTAGGATTTAATAATGATCATTTTGACACTCCAATACTTAATAAATACTATTCATTTGATCTTTTTAGTATAGCTTCTTTCGATATTTTAAGAGAATTTAGAGAAAACACAGGAAAAAGATTGGGATTAGATGCCATTGCTAGAACTACATTAGGATCAAATAAATCTGGAACAGGTGCAAATGCAATGACACTATATACGGAAGGTAAACTTGAGGAGTTGGCAAAATATTGTATAAATGATGTTAAAATAACTAAAGATATCTTTGAATATTGTATAACAAAAAAACATTTAATTTATACATCCAAAGATGGGTGGCTTAGGTTGAAAGCTAATATGAATTATGATATAGATGATTTTATAATTAAAAACACTCAAAAATCACAATATAGTTTGTTATAAAGTTAGTTTATATAAAATCCTCACTTTATTATTAGATATACAAATATAAGCAAATTAATAGTTATGTAAAAATAGATTTAAGATTGCTATAGCCTTTATATTTGTTGACAAAACATTATATTTACATTATAATAAATTTATTAGCAGTCAAAGACTGTAACTGCTAAATCAATCCAATATTAGAACAATTTAATAGATAAAATATATGAATATACAACCATTATTTGATAAGGTTTTAGTAAAGCCTAAAAAAGCTGAAGAAAAAACAGCTAGTGGCATTTATATACCTGACACCGCTAAACAAGACCAACCTCAAATTGGAGAGGTTATTGCCATTGGAAAAGATGTGAAAATTGTGGCGGTTGGGCAAAGTGTATTTTTTGCAAAATATGGACCAGTAGAAATAAATTTAGAGTCAGAAGATTATCTAATTGTAAAAGAAGAGGATATTCTTGCGACTTTATAATATCTACATAATAATAATTAATATTAACCTGTAAATATATGTCTGCAAAATTAATTTCATACAGTGAAGAAGCTAGAAAAAAACTATTAATTGGAGTAGATAAAATCACTGATGTAGTCAAAGTAACTTTAGGACCAAAAGGACGAAATGTAGTTTTAGATAAAGGATTTGGAGTTCCTGTTATTACCAAGGATGGAGTAAGTGTAGCCAAAGAAGTAGAATTAGAAGATAAATTAGAAAATATTGGAGCCTCTATTGTAAGAGATATAGCTTCTAAAACAGCAGATATTGCCGGAGACGGAACTACAACTGCAACTATTTTGTCAAGAAGAATGATTGCAGAAGGTTTCAAAAATGTAACTGCTGGAGCTAATCCGATGGAAATTAAAAAAGGAATTGAAAAAGGAGTAAAGAAAGTACTAGAAGCTCTAATTGCCTCTTCCGAGCAAGTTAAGGACGATAAATCCCGTATTCAACAAGTAGCTACAATTTCAGCCAATGGGGATGAAACTATTGGTAAGGAAATATCAGATGCTATGGAGAAAGTTGGAGCCAATGGAGTAATTACAGTTGAGGAGGGGCAAACTTTCGGTATCACTAGTGAAGTGGTAGAAGGAATGCAATTTGAAAAAGGATATATTTCTCCATATATGGTTACGAATACGGAGAAAATGATAGCGGAAATGGATGATGCTTATATTTTGATTACTGATAAAAAAATATCCTCAATTCAGGATATACTTCCTATTTTAGAAAAAGTCACTCAATCTGGACGTAAAGAAATTGTCATTATTGCTGAAGATATAGATGGAGAAGCTTTGACAACTCTTGTTCTGAATAAAATGCGAGGAGGATTCTCTGCTTTGGCTATTAAAGCTCCAGGTTTTGGAGATAATAGAAAAGAGTTACTAAAAGATATTGCTATTTTAACAGGTGGTCAAGTTATATCTGAAGAAATTGGACTAAAATTAGAATCAACTGACTTGTCATCTTTAGGAAAAGCTAAAAAAGTTATTTCTGAGAAAGAAAAAACTATTATTGTAGCTGGTGATAATAATGAAAAGGATATTCAAGATAGAGTAGAGCAAATCAAGGCTCAGATCGAACAAACTGACTCTGAATACGATAGAGATAACTTAAAGAAAAGATTAGGTAAACTATCTGGTGGAGTGGCTGTGATTAAGGTTGGGGCTGCTAGTGAGGTAGAGCAAAAAGAAGTACAAGATAGAATAGAAGATGCACTGGCTGCTACCAGAGCTGCTGTAGAAGAAGGTATTGTCCCAGGAGGAGGAACAGCTTTGATTCGAGCAATTGACTCTTTAGCTTCATTAAAGTTAACTGGAGATCAAAAAGTTGGACTTGAAATTTTAAAGGTTGCTATGGAGGAGCCAGTTAAAATGATTGCTAATAATGCAGGAGTAGAAGGGTCAGTTGTTGTTGAAAAAGTAAAAGAAGCCAAAGGAAATATTGGATATAATGCAGCAACAGGTGTATATGAAGATATGGTCAAGGCGGGAATTATTGACCCTACAAAAGTAACTCGAACCGCTTTACAAAATGCCGCTTCAGCTGCATCTACCTTGCTTACAACAGAGGCAGTAATTACTGAGTTACCAAAATCTAATGAGGATAAAGGTATGCCCCCAATGGGAGGAATGGGAATGCCAGGTATGATGTAGTAGTCTTTATAAAAATTAGGAGGTAATTTTGAACCTCCTAATTTTTATTTTTATATTTATATTGTAAAAAAGTTAAATTCAATATATAATAATACTATATAAATAATAAGTTATATTTATGATTAAAGAGAAGACATTTGTAATTATCAAACCAGATGCAATACAAAGAAGTTTGGTAGGAGATATCATGTCAAGAATTGAAAGAACTGGACTTAAAATTATAGCACTTAAAATGCTTGTTTCTAGTGAGGATGTATTATGGAAACATTATAATAAAGATGATACTTGGTTCCTTGAAAAAGGAAATATTGCAATTGAATCTAGAAAGTCTCAAGGATTAGAAGTTGAAAAAGAGGCTATTGAGTATGGTAAAGATATTTTAAGAGCAAACATTGATTTTATGACTTCTGGTCCAGTGATAGCTTTTATAGTACAAGGTAATCAAGCTGTAGGTATAGTTAAAAAATTAGTTGGGGGTACTGAACCATTAACTTCAGATGTAGGGACTATAAGAGGAGATTATACTGTAGATACTTACTCTCTAGCCAATTCATCATCAAGAGCAGTTAGAAACTTGGTGCATTGTTCAGATAAAGTCTCAGAAGCTGAAAGAGAAATTGCTCTTTGGTTTAATGATTCAGAAATTATCAAATACAATCTAGCTAATGAAAGAATATTATATGATGTGAATTTAGATGGAATTTTAGATTAAATAGTAAAATTAATAATAAAAATAAAAAACACTCTCTTTAACGAGAGTGTTTTTTATAAGTCTAAATATATTTATTTTTTCTTTGCTATTAAGTCTTTCGCTTTTCTTCTCAAAAAAACTTTCAAAACTATGAAAATCGAAAATGAAACTATTAAGAAATTAATAATTTGATTTATAAATAAACCATACATAATAAGGGGTGCTTTTGCAATTTGTGCATCAGCTAAGGAATTAAATGAACCATTTAGAGATATATAAAGACTAGAAAAATCTGTACCTCCAATAATCCAACCAAAAATTGGCATAATTAAATCTTTCACTAAAGATTGTATAAGAGAATTAAAGGCGGCTCCAACTATAATACCCACAGCTAAATCTATGACATTGCCTTGTAAAGCAAATTCTTTAAATTCTTTAATAAAACTGAATCCACTTTCTTTAATTTTTACAGGATTAATTTCAGATACTAATTCAGGAATATCAATGATAGGATGTTTTTTTAACTTATTACTTTTTTTAACTTTATTCATAATATTTTAAGCTATATATTATGATATTATATTATATATAAACAATTTTGTGAATACCATATTTAGAATTGGAACTTTTATCTAATTTATAGTATAATTAACAAATATATTATTAAAATATGAAATTACACATAGAATCAAAATACATATACCTTATTATAGTGGGAATTATACTTATAACTCTTATTTTGGTTATATTATTTCAAACACAACAGATAAAACAATTTAGACAAGATCAAATTCAGAGAAATAATTTGATTTCTAAAGAATTGATTGAAGAACCAATACTAAACGGACTCAAACCACAAATTATTAATATTAAAGATAAAAAACAAATTCTATACTTACCAGAACAATTTAAAATTAATATTTTAAGTCAAGGATTTAAATCCCCTGAATTTGTAAAGTCTGATGATAAAGGTAATTTATTTGTAACAGATAGTGAAGCTAATACTTTATGGTTGGTTCCAAGTCAGAATCCACAGCAACCTAAAGTTGTAGATGACAAATTAAATGGAGTAATGTCACTAGATTGGTATAAAAATTCAGTTTATGTAGCTACTGAAACTAAAGTTATACAGTACATTGATATACAATCAGATGGTAGTTATAGGGAAAGAAAAACTTTAATTGATACATTACCAAGTCCCCAAAGTAATGCGTACCATACTATATCTGTTTGGAATGATAAAATTTATATAGCTATACCAGCTAATTGTGAGACTTGTAAACCTAAAGACAAAAAATTTGGGAGTATAGTATCATATTCAATAGATGGTAAAGATGAAAAATTATTTGCACAGGGATTAAAGCAAATTACGGATATTTTTTTAGATGAAGATAATTTTATAGCAACAGATATAGGCAGAGACGGTATTAGCAATCAATTGCCATCAGTGGAAATAAATAGAATTGAAGAAGGTAAGGATTATGGATGGCCATATTGCTATGGATATGCCAATACAGATCCTAAATACACAGAGCAAATTGATTTTTGTAAAAATAAAGTAGAATCTTCAATAGCAGAATTACCAAAAGGCAATAATTTGGGTGGATTTGACTTGATTCCTGATATTTTTTATAATGACTTTGCTAATAAGTATGTTTTTATATATCAAGGAGGACTTAAAAAATCTGTTCCAAAAGGATATAAAGTAGTAATTAAGGATATTAATAAAGATAATACTGCTAAAAACTTTATCACTGGCTGGTTATTACAGGATGGGACTATTTGGGGTAGTCCTAAAGGCGTAACTTTTGATAATAATGGTTCTATGATTATCACAGATCATCAAAATGGTCTATTATATAAAGTAACTAAAGAATAATGAAAATTCTAAAATCAAATATAGGGGTAGCTTTTTTATCATTTTTTATTTCAGCTAATATAGTCGGAATTGGTGCATGGTTACTATTTAACAACTCTCAGCATCTTCCTATCATACAGAATTTAAATCCAATAAAGATAGATAAAAATGTCAATAAACCAGCTCAAGAAAATATTTTATTATTAGGTAAAGGAGGCAAAAAACACGATGGAGGGGATTTGACTGACACTATTATGATTGCTCAAATTCTTAATCCAGAAAAACAAATTAATTTAATATCTATCCCAAGAGATTTTCTGGTTTTTGACAGTAAGGGTAATTATAGTAAAATTAATAGTATCTATGTCAATGCTATAAATCAAGGTAAAAACAAGGAAGAATCGATAAAAGTATTACAGGATAAATTAACTGAAATTACAGGAATTAGTTTTAATTATTATGCTGAAGTAGATTTTGCAGGTTTTGTAAAAATAATAGATAAAATAGGAGGAGTAGAAGTTGATGTAACCGAAGCTATTGATGACCCTTATTATCCAGGTCCTAATTATAGCTACCAAAGATTTACTATACCAGCAGGTATACAAACTTTAGACGGAGAAACCGCACTTAAGTATTCACGAACTAGATATACTTCAGTTGGGGGTGACTTGGATCGTTCCAGAAGACAACAACAAATTATAAGTAATATGAAGGACAAGATTTTTAGTCTAAATCCAGTTTTAGATGCGCCTAAACTTGTATCATTGATAGGGATTGTAAAAGAGGCAATAAAAACAGATTTATCTCTCACAGATGTGAAAGGACTTTATGATACTTATCAAGATAGCAAAGACTATACTGTTAAATCCTTAGTAATAGGTAATAATTTATTAACAGGTAATATTAAAGAAGGACATAGACAATTTGGTACAGCTAAAGGTTATATTTTAGAACCAAGAATAAGTGAACAAAATTATCTAGAAATACAAGAAGAGATATCCAATAGCTTTGACATAGCAAAATATGAAGAAAAATTAACTAATTTAAGAAAAAATAAATCTGAATTAGAAATAATCTGGGGAGAAAATTTGACTAAAATAGAGAAAACACATATTCAAGAATTTTTACAAGCAAGAGGATTTAGAGTCAAAGTTATTGAGTCTAATAAATTAGATATTATCCCATTAGGGAACACTTTATATTTAGGAAATAATCCATATCAACAAAACCAATCTGAAACCTCCTCAGAGATAGAAAATGTCAATATATCAACAGATTATATTAAGGATATATTCCAACCAACTATAGATACCCAATTTAGCTTAACAAAAGATACCCCAATCTTATATATTACAAATACATTAAAATTTTAGTTTATGCAACTAATTGTAGGGCTTGGTAATATTGGAGATAATTATAAGCACACTTATCATAATACGGGTTTTGAATGTTTGGATTTTATGACCAAACAAGCCGAGTTTAGTTATAAAAAGCAATTTCTAGGTGCAACTTATAATAAAAACGATACAATTTATCTCAAGCCCCATACCTATATGAATAATTCAGGACAGTCTGTTTTAGCTTTGAAGCAATATTATAATATACAAGATAGTGATATTATAGTTATTCACGATGACTCAGATATAATTCTAGGTGAATATAAAATTCAAACCAATCGAGGAAGTGGAGGCCATCATGGAATAGAGTCAATCTTTCAGCACATCTCACCAGCCGTCACAAGAATTAGGGTAGGCATTAGATCCGAGCGATTTATAGGTAAAAAAGCTCAAGAATTTGTTTTAAAGTCAATATCTAAAGAAGATAAAGTAATTTTAGATCAAGTTTATAAGCAAATTCAAGATAGCTTAAAAATATAATTTATATAGATATAACAAGTATATTCCATTATTCTTGAAGAATAGGGGAATATAAAACAATGGTTTTATATTGATTTATTATCATATTTTCTGTACAATAATAGAAAGTAGTCAATAATTATAATAAATTTACACTGTATATGTCTCTCAATCTGAAAAGCCCGTTAATATATTTGTTAGGAACAGAAAAAGTAAAGATTTTGAAAGTATTTTTGAAAGATTCTACAAAGCAACTAAATTTAGAAGAACTTCATACAAGGACTCATATTCCTCTCAATACACTTAAAACAGAATTGCGACAAGCTATTAATTATAATATTATTCAAGAATTTAAATCTAAAAAAGAAATAAGCTATATTTTAAATCAAATTGAGGAGGTTTTAGCTTTAGAGACAGTTATATTTCGCTTAAGTAAATCTTTTTTTGAAATCTTAGCTCAAAAACTTGAAAAAATTGGAAATATACAATTATGTATAGCAATGGGAGCATTTTTACAAAGAGAAAAAGATAGGGTGGATATGTTTTTAGTCGCTGATGATATAAATGAAAAAAAGTTTGAAGCTTTAATAAAAGATATAGAAACTGAATTAGCACAAGAAATAACTTATACAGTTCTGACCATAAAAGAGTTTGAATATAGGCAAAATATGTTTGATAAATTCGTATTAGATATACTGGAGAATAAAAATACTCAAATTGTTATTGACAAATCTGCGGTTTCATTAGATAATTAAGTAAATAGCCTCGATAGCTCAGGTAGTAGAGCACAGGTCTGAAGAACCTGGTGTCGTAAGTGCAAGTCTTACTCGGGGCACATAAATTGAATTAAATTAAATATGCATACCAATCCAAATATATTCAAAGCTTATGATATTAGAGGTGTATATGGTACTGATCTAACCGATGACACTGCCTATGGATTGGGACGTGCTTATGGTCAATTCTTAAAACAAGAATATCCAAATCAGCCTGATTTGACTGTAATTGTAGCTCGTGATATGAGAGAATCTGGAGTTTCTTTGGAATCTAAACTCAAGCAGGGTTTATCTGATGAAAATATCAAAATTATAAATATTGGAGTTTCTTCAACTCCAATGATGTATTATGCAGTACTAGAATATGGAGTAGCCGGAGGAATTATTATAACTGCTTCTCATAATCCAGCTGAATATAATGGGTTTAAGTTAGTAAAACATAATGCTATTCCAATCTCAGGAGATAAAGGGATATATCAGATGAGAGATATAGTTGTTAATAATACTCTAGAAGCTAAAAATTTACCTATATTAGAGACTATTAAAGCTAACACCCTACAAGATTATATTCAAGATATTTTAAATTATCATAGTAAGGAAATTGAGATTAAGCCACTTAAAGTTGTAGTTGACACTGCTAATGGTATGGGATATCCTGCTATTAAAGCTTTTTTGGATAATTTTCCACAGCTTGAGGTTCTTTATTTATACTCTGAGTTGGATGGTACATTCCCAAATCATGAAGCTAATCCTCTAAAAGAAGAGACACTTTTAGATTTACAGAATAAAATTAGAGAATTAGGAGCTGACTTTGGAATTGCAGGAGACGGAGATTTTGATAGAGTTTCATTTGTAGATAATACCGGTAAAACTATTAGGCCAGATATTACTACCGCTCTTTTAGCTCAATTATTATTGAATGGTAGAGAAGGATCTAAGATATTATATGATCTTAGATCCTCCAATATAACTCCAGAGGAAATTACTAGGCAAGGTGGAGTCCCAATGCAGACTAGAGTAGGGCATTCCTTTATCAAAGCTCAGATGCGAGAAGAAAAAGCTTTTTTTGCGGGTGAATTTTCTGGACATTTTTATCTTGATATGATTAAGGGTCGAGAACATGCTTATTTTGAAAATCCATTATTTGTAATACTAAAAATTTTAGAACTATTATCCGAGAATGAAATTAGTCTAAATGAACTAACCAAAGATTTATTTATCTATTCTCACTCAGGAGAGATAAACTTCGAGATTGAAAGACCCAAAGATGAAATTTTAGCTGAGATCAAACAAGAATTCAGTCAAGGAAAACTCAATGAATTAGACGGAATTAGAATAGACTATTCAGATTTTTGGTTTTCAGTACGAGCTTCTAATACCGAGCCAGTTTTGAGATTAATTGTTGAGGGAAAAACTGAATCTATTATGGAGGATATTAAGGCTAAGTTGATAAGTGTAATCACTAGATAGAGTCTAGTTTAATTTGTACTTAATAAAAATATTCTGCTTTAAAAGGTAGGATATTTTTATTCATAATAAAGTATTATTTAGTTAATATCTAAAGGGCTTAAAACAAAAAAATAGAGCTTAGCTCTATTTTTTGAGATATCAATTAAATTAATATCTTATCTTGTTACAGAGATAGTTGGTGTAACTCCAGATATAGATTCTGCATTTGGAGCGGCTACAGTAATACGGTTATTAGTATCTTTTACTACAGTGTATCCACTACAAACAGCAGTAGATCCTTCTGATGGATCTTGAGGTATAGCAGCTAAGTATGTTGGCACAACATCGGCTCCAGCATCACTAGCTATAGCAGCCATATCAATAGGTGTTCCAGTACAATTAGCTGTGCCTGTAGTAGTTCCGCTCTTATAAATCTCGTTAACTATAGTGGTTATTGCAGTTAATGTATTTGTTGTACCAGCATTTGCTTCATCTATAATTTTCTGATAAATAGCTCCCGATATAACATTTACATCTGATCTTCTTTGCGCATTACGAACTTGAGCTAATTGACGGTTGGGGTTAATAGCTACTAATACAATTGAAGCTAATATACCAATAGCGGCGATAACCAACAATATTTCTAGTAAAGTAAACCCTTTTTTTTGTGATACGGAGATCTTATTCATATTGAGTTTTAAATTAATTTTAATGGTAACTCTAATAGTTATTATATATGGTATGTTAGTATAAGTCAATACAGATATTTCGCAAAGTTATCCACAATTTTGTTATTGAACTTAGTTCTATAAAATGGTATAATAATAACAATAAAATATTATAAATATATAGTATTTATTGTAGTTATAAAATAAATATTGATAAATAATGAATTTATCAAAATTCCAAAATATATTAAATTTAAAGTGTAAAAAATATTCTAAAATATTCTTTTATTTTGCTTTTGCATTAATGCTAAACATATTTAGTATCAATTCATTATATGCAAGTCCTGGAATTAATACTCAAATACCTTACTCAGGAACTATTATTAAAAATAATGGTACAATTCTTTCAGACGGTACTTATAGGGCTAAGTTTATACTATACCCTAATTCAGCTCCTACAATATCTGAGACCCCTATATATGAAGAGATAAGAGATGGAAGTACAACTTACTCTGGAATAGTATCTCCATTATTATCTATATCTGATGGTAAATTTGATATTTTATTAGGAAGTCAAAATACAGGAATTAGCTCCATAAACGATGATAGCTTATGGTTGGAATTACAATTAGATGCTGATGGGAATGGTTCTTATGAAGAAACATTTCTTCCTCGTAAAAGAATTGGTTCAGCTATGTCGGCTATAAACTCTCTTAGATTGGTAGCTGCTAATGGAGGTGCAGATACAGATACTTTATCTTTAGATATAGCTGGAAATGTTGTAGCAACTTCTCTAGGAGGGGTAGCAAGTACATCTATAACATCAGGCTATGATAGAGTGTTATTGGCTAATAGTAGTGGGCAATTTAGTCAGGCAGGATTTGATAGTTTAGGTTTTTGGAGAGGTGTAGGTAATC
>Ga0207935_1000162_pt1 | contig 17940 bp, 19 predicted proteins | sample LakMenEpi30Aug10_FD_150746 | JGI IMG/M metagenome (GOLD analysis project Ga0207935, IMG submission 150746) | Freshwater microbial communities from Lake Mendota, WI - 30AUG2010 deep hole epilimnion (SPAdes) | ecosystem: Environmental > Aquatic > Freshwater > Lake > Epilimnion/Euphotic zone ...
CGCTCCAGGGAGAACGCGGGATTGCTGCCACGAGCACGACGAGAATAGGTCGAGCCGCGGACGGCTCCCAGACCACTTTCAGCCCTGATTTTCGGCTGCGCCGTAGGCCTCGTGGATGTAGTCGGCCCGGTCGAACGGCTCCGACGCCAGCACCACGAGCACCGAGCCCGACGAGAAGGAATGCATCCAGTGAAAGTCCTCAGGCTCGATGATCAGGCACTGATCCGCACGGTCGAGCCGATGGGTCGAGTGCGAGGTCGGCGTCTGGCAGTCGACGACGCAACTGCCGCCGATGCAGACGAGCGCCTGCCGGGTGCGCTTGTGGCGATGGCCTCCGCGGCGCACGTCGCCCGGCACGCCGTGGATCACGAACACCCGCCTGATCGGAAACGGAACCTCCCGCTCGAGCACCGTCAGGCTGCCGCGGGGATCGACGTGGCTCGCGAGTTGCAACAGGGCTGGCATGCAGGAATCCTCAACGCATCAAGTGCTATACCTTTGCCGGCTCCCGCCACACCATGTAGAGCGCGTTGTAGACGCCGCCGGTGTGCTTGGGCGAGATGTAGTCGGTGTAGAACGTGACGGGCCTGTATCCACACGCCGTGAGGAAGGCGTGCACGTCCATGAGGATGCCGCCCTGTTCCGCCGCATCGACGGCGGCCACGCGGAAAAACTCGAAATACACGAACGTCACGTGCCCTCCGCGCAGCATCTGCTCGGCACCGCGCAGCACGTGCAGATCGAAACCCTCGGTATCGATCTTGAGCAGGTCGATGTGCGAGATGCCGTGCCTGCGGCAATACGCATCACACGTCTCGACGGGCACCGCAATGCGGCGGCCACTGCCCGTCGCCGACATGAGCGCATGGGCGCTCACGGCCGTGGAATAGACCGATCCATCGAAGAGATGCAGCGTGAGTTCGCCTTCGTGGTCGCCGAGCGCCGAGGACACCCGGCGGATCCGTGGTTGATCGCGGGTGGCCTCCTCGAGCTTTCGAAACGTGTCCGGAACCGGCTCGAACGCATGGACGACGGCGGCTGGAAAGGCCCGAACGAAGGCCAGCGACTGCAGCCCCTCGTTCGCACCGACGTCGAACACCGTGCGGATGTCGTTTTTCCCGAGACGGCCGGCGAAGTCGGGGTTCGACCGCAGGCGATTGATGTCGGCACAGAGATCAGCGCCAAACCGCGTCGTCACCACCTGATTTTTGCGGGCCAACTGGTACCCGAAGACGCCGAGCACCCGCTGCAGCGTTCGCTTCATGGGGACACCTTTCGTATCGTGCGCTTGCCGGGGGAGAAGCGAACGCAGTAGCGTACCCCAACTCGCGATCTTTCGGGAATCTCGGTGGCCACACCCATGCCCTGCGCACCGATCGCCCTGTTCACCTACAACCGCCTCGAGCACACCGCGGCCACGCTCGCCGCACTCGCGCACAACCCGCTCGCCGCCGAGAGCCCGCTGTGGGCGTTTTCAGACGGTCCGCGGCCGGGCCGGCCCGACGATCCGGAAAAGATCGCGGCCGTGCGAAACCTGCTGCATTCTGCGCAGGGCTTTCGAGAGGTGCATGTCGTCGAGCGCCCGGAAAACCTCGGGTTGTCGCGTTCGATCATCGCCGGCGTCGGCGAGATGGTCGGGCGGCACGGGCGGGTGATCGTGCTCGAGGACGACATCGTGACGTCGCCCCACTTCCTCCGCTACATGAACGATGCCCTGGAGTGCTACGAGGGCGACGACCGGGTCATCAGCATCCACGGCTACGTCTACCCGACGCGCACCCCGCTCCCGGAGGCGTTCTTCCTGCGCGGAGCCGACTGCTGGGGCTGGGCCACCTGGAAGCGCGGCTGGGATCTCTTCGAGCCGGACGGCCGGAAACTTCTCGGCGAACTCAAGGCCCGCGGGCTCGAGAGCGCCTTCGACATGAACGGCGCCCGGGCCTACGTGAAGATGCTCGAGGATCAGATCGCCGGCCGCTGCGATTCCTGGGCGATTCGCTGGGACGCCGCGGCGTTTCTCGCGGACAAACTGACGCTCTATCCGGGCGTGTCACTCGTGCGAAACATCGGGCTCGACCATTCCGGCACTCACTGTGGCACGGCAGAGCATCTCGCGGTGACACTCGCCGATCGGCCGGTAGACGTGCGCGCCGCGGATGTCACCGATTCACCGATCGGGCGGCAGGCCTTCGAGCTTTTTCTCCGCGGGGAACGACAGCCGCCCCACGGCCGTCGTGGAATATGGCGGGCGTGGCGGAACTGGGTGCGCTCGGCCTTCAGGCCTTGATCGCCTCCATGACGAGCGAGTCGGGCTTGTTGACCGAACCGTCGGCAGCGACCTCGAGATGGTGTTCATTCCACCCGGGGATGCCGCTCTCCAGCGGGCTCACGACGCGGGCTTCCGGAAACCCGGCCTGCGCCATCAGCCTGGCCAATGAATGACGGTCGTACATCCACTGATGCACCTCCCCAGCGAGCCGGAAGCCGCCGATCCTCGTCGCGACGCTCGGCCGAGGCCGCAACAGGGCGAGGATTCGTCTGCGCAAGGCCTTCCAGGGTCGCGCGGGCTTGGCCGCGGCAGCAGCCTCGTGGCGGCGTTGATGCGCCACGTATTCGCGTCCCTCGTTGCCAATCCTTCCATAGACGAATTCCTCGGCCGGAAGGGGCGTGCGTCGCAGGTACGCGCCCATCTCGCCTCCCGACTCTTCGCGCACCATCTGGTCGAGCAACTCGAGAAGCATCCACTCATACTCCGCCTCCGCCTGCGGCTCGCCGCGGAGGCAGCTGGCCAATCTGTCGAGGTAGAGGCGGCAGATGGCCTCGAGATCCGGCACGGCGACACGAAGGATGCCGCCGCGACGACAGATCCGTGCGCATTCCGTCATGAAGGTGGCGACCTGCGGCCGCCGAATGTGCTCGAGCACATTCGAGTGGTACACGGCGTCGAAGGCCCCGTCGGGAAAGGGCAACGGCTTGCCGATGTCCATGCGGAGCACGCCCGGCCCGGCTGGCACGAGATCGACGTTGGTCCAGGCCGGGTGATACCGGTGCCCGCAGCCGAGGTTGATGAGAGCGGGTCGGCTCACGATGCTTTGCTCTCGCGCCCAACGAACAGAAAGCCCTTGTACGCGGCCCTGTCACCATCGGGTGAGTAGTCATCGACGCACGGCCATTCCTCGGCAACGCGGTAACCTGCGCGATCGAACGTGGAGAGCAGTCGAGTCTGTCCAAAAAACCAGGCGGGGTAACTGGCCGGATAGATTTCCGGTGGGACGACCTGCACGGTGAGTCGATCGCGATCCGAGCGGAGGAAGGGCGTGCGATCCACAACGATCGAGGGTATCCGGAGCCCGAGCAGCCGCTCGAGCATCTCGTATGGATCCGAGAGGTACGCCAGCACGCCTGAGAGGAGCAGCACGTCGGGGGTTACAGCCACGCAGGCCGCTTCGGGGGTGTCGTGAAAACCAAGCACCTCGGACGTGAACTCTCGGCGGCCCACCACGACATAGTGTGGTTGTTCCACCACGGCCCAGCGCAGATGATCGATGCCGGACAGGAACGGACGGCACTGGAAATACGTGCTCCCCAGCGAGCCGCCGAAGTCGAGCACCGACAGCCGGCCACCGGCCTTGAGCGCTGCGGCCAACAGGCAGGCGAGGAGCGGATATGGCCGCTCTGGACGGGGGAGCAGCACCGAGTCCCGCTCGAAGACCGACTCGTCATCGCGGGCGGCTGCCGAGGCGACGCGGGTCTTCTCCAGGATCGCTCCGTCGTCGTAGCCCTGCGATGCACGCCGCGCATCCTCCCACGACGCGTAGTCTCCATGAAACCCTGACGGTTGCACGTGGGCGCGATCCCGTCGCAGGAACCTCGGCAGCCAGTCCTTGGCGATCATGCCTTCGTGTCTCTGAAAAACACCGTCCGCGTGCCCTTCACAAACGGCTCGTAGTCCACCTTCCGCATCTCCTGCACCACGGGATCCTCGGCGAGGTCCAGCATGCCCCGGCCCAGAAGCTCGAGGAGCACGTACGTTGGCCGATATCGCTGCCAGTCGTTGGAGTGTACGACAGCCAGCTCGTGACCCTCGACGTCGATGGAAAGAAAATCGATTCCTCTCCCACGCGGGAGATGCTCCGAGAGGATGGCGTCGAGCCTGCGCACGGGCAGGCGTCGCACCTCCTTCACGCGATAGTTCGTCTCCAGTTCGAGTTGCCGAGCCCGATCGGGCTCGAGCGTGTTGAGAGCCGGCTCGTCGAAGAGAAAGAAGTCCATCTCACCTTCCGTGAGTCCTACGGCACACTCAACTGTCACGTCGTTGGGCCTGGCACGCGCGAATGATGCAGCCGTTCCTGGCGCCGCGTCGATATTGATCCCCGACCAGCCTCGGAGAAAGAAGTACGCCGTGTTTGAAAATCGATAGGGATGGTGGGCACCGACGTCGACGTAAAAGCCGTGATGGTCGGCGGGAAACAGGTCGCTAAGGATAAGGTCCTCGCCCTCCTGGGAGAAGAAGCAGCCGCGCCCGTGCGAACGCATCTCAGCCACCTCGCCGGAAGCCGAAGCGGAATCGCCCTGCGTCATCGATTCCAACTGCTCCACGAGCATGGCCCGCTCATGCCCGGGAAGTCGCTGAAATGCCTCGTAAAGTCGCGCATGAACCGGCAGGTCGCTGCGAAGGTATCGATGCATGGAGGCCAGCAAAGAGTCGGCGCTGCGGGGTCTTGCTGGCGACGCATCGCCCCCCACACGCAATAACGATGCGAGCAACCGCCGCCGAAGCGAATCGAAAACTGCCATGCTTGGTGGAGCCAAAAACCCTATGCCCGTTTGGCCAGTGGTGAGAATCGGCTGGCTTGCCGCAGTCGGCGCAGGGCACGCACACGGGCCTTGTGCAACGAATGGATGATTTTCTCGCCCGTGCGCATCGGCGGCGGGAGAATCGGGGTGTCGCCGAGGCGCCATCCCTTGTCGGCTTCACGATGCAGATGCTCAAAGGCGAGATTGCCTCGGCATTTGATGTACAAGCCGTACTGGAGGGCCCCGAGTCTGGGCAGCGGCTTCAATGGCTGGCGAATCAGGGCCACGGCTTCCTCGTGCGTGGCCGGTTCGTAGCAACTGCCCAATCCCTGATAGAGACATCGTCCGAGCATCACCGACGGCCTGCCGTAGTAGGTTGATTCGATGCCGATTGTCGAACCAAAGGTGACGACCACATCGGCTGTCTCGAGCAATGCGTAGCTGTCGATGGGTGACTCCGGCGCGTAGTGCGTCGCTTGCGAACCGGTTTCGACGATGATGCGATCAACGACTTCGCGCTCGCCGGGACCGCAGGAAGTCAGATTGGGATGCCACCGCACGATGCATTCACAGTCGCCGCTGATTGACTTCTCGGCAAGGAGCGCACGGAGGCCCTCGTAGTGGGATGGATAGCAACCTCCCGCATACCCCGGCAGCGCGTAATATTCCCACGCTGAACTCGGGAAAATCACGATTCGCTTCCGGCCATCCCGTGCCGGAACAGTGCTGCGGTCAAACCGCTCCGCAAATGAGACAAACCCCGGGTAGCGCGCCTTGCCGTACCGCAGCTCGGAGTAGCACGCATCCGCTATGGCATGGGCCGCCTCCGGACCCCGCTGACGGACGTACGCATCGTACGTTTCGATGATCGCCCGATGATTCGCCGGGAGATCGTGGACCATCGGTGCCGCAAGTGTTTGGAGACTGTGGTCATTGCCACCCCAGATGTGCGACTCCACCGGAATCCCGAGATTGATGGCAGCATACGCCACCGGGCCATCCGAGCAGCGCCTGCCATTCCATACATACACCTTGTCGATGCGATGTTTTCGGATGATGTCCGTTGATTCTCGGTAGAGCGCCAGTCCGTTCGCCACGAGCGTTGTGACACGATCCCGCAAAGCAGCCAGATCCAGGTAACAGTCTCGGTGATCGTCCACGAGCTGGGATGCGACAAGCGCTCCCAGCGGGACGCCGTCCACCACCAGAGTTACGAGCTCGGGAATGCTCCGAAATTGAGGTATTGTGAGGTGGATCCTCGGCAGGGACAGCGTCAGTCGCGATACGTTTTTTTTCGCGAGGATGCTCAGGGAATGGTTGGTCTGACGCCTGCACAGGCGGCAGGCGGTCGCATCGTGGGAAGCGTTTGCCGGACAGGACGCGAGGGCTCCCTCGCACGAGAGGATATAGACATGATCACCGGTTTCGACATGTCGGCACGCGAGTTCGAGGGTTTCCGCATGATGGTCGGTCCACAGCGGAACATGCGAATAGATCAAAACATTCCTCGTGGTCATTTCCGACTCCGAAAAAAATCAAAGGGCGTGGGCAGCGGTTACGGCTCGCCTCGTCCGCGAGATGTACGAAGAAGGAGGTTGATATGCATCCTGCCCACCGCACATCATCGGTCACACAGTCAACCCTTTGCCAAAAAGAACATACGATTCGGGGCGAGCAACCGGATCGGCGTTCACAGCGAATGAATGCACGAAGTCATCTTGTGCACGCGTTAGTGGCGGAGCCACACCGCGTTCAGACGATTCGTGGTTCGTTCGTGCGATCAGCCACCCGATGGTGTCTTCCTTAATTCCAAGCCAGTCGCTGAATATCCGCACCTCATCTCTGGGGTACTCAGCTTGAAAGAACGCATTGAGTGCGACGGCATCACTTCGAGATATTCGACCAAACCGGATTTCACGGCATAGATTATCGGTGACGCGTGAGTAGCCGAGACGCGCGTACTTGAACAGATCGTGGACCGTCATGTATGTGCGGTCGTCAATCCGCTCGTAGGTGTCGAACGTCCGAGAATTTCGTGCACATAGCGCACCATACAGGCCCACCATCTCTTCGCTGTAGGCACGGGAATCCCATGGGTAGTAGTTGGCAAGGTAGATGCCGCGGACCCGGCCCGCCTCCAGCGATCGATCAGTCGGATAGTGCAGATCGGCCACATCCTCGAGTTGCAGCAATGACTCGATAGAGACCATGTCCTGCGGTTCACACCGCATGAGATCATACTCGTGCCTGGATCGCCGACTCATCTCGGCTTCCTCCAAGTATGAGTGGGCGCCCACTTGCTCTGTCGGCTGGTGCGTCGGCCAGATGACGAGGGGGATGCGCTTGTCGACTGCGACACGCACGGGCAGTTGCGTTTCACCAGCCAGAAAGGGCCATCGCAACGACCCCAGGCGCACGATAGCCTCGCGTACAAGCTTGCGGTAGACCAGAGGATTAGTCGTATAGTGCAGGATGTCTACATCGAATGTGTCGCGCAGAATATCGAGGTTGCGGATGCCTACATCACTATTAAATTGAGAGTTATAGCTTACAACCAGAGGTCGCAGGCCGAGGCGCTGCGTGACAATGTGCAACACTTTGAAGTATTCCGGCGTACCACGTACCGGGACCACACAGTCGTAGTCTCGCGTCTCGCGTTTACCTAGAAGGCTTGCGAGACGACGTTGGAGGAGTTGCTCCCGGTCGGACCAGTCAAGGCGTGTCTTTTCCTCATGGGTACGGCACCCCGAACAGATACCATTCTCGTCGATGATGAGCCCGAAGGGGTGACGCGTGTTATAGAGACACCGACAACAGACGGGGACATCCGAGGATTTGATGATCACGTCAGGCGGTACGAACGGATGGGTAGTCGCTCAGCGATCGTTGCCGAACGAAGACCGGGCAGCGTAAGTTCACGCTCGACATTGATGTTGCCGAGAACGACCGCAGCCACCGCCGGGTGAGCCAGAGCCTGGACTGCGGTTCCGGCATCGTGTCCCCCGAACGACAGCACCGTTTGCCGTGGAAAATCATCGTACATGGCAAGAGTAGCCACAGGAAAGGATCCTGATCGCCCTTCGGTATCGATGGCAGTCACGAGGTATTCCGAGACCGGCAACTGCAGCAATTGCGACCGAATCGGGATGAAGTCGATGAATCCATGTGGCCGCCAGACACCCACTGCTCCCTCGTGCACGCGAATCGGCACCGACGCAATCAGTGCCTGCCGGCCGACCAAATCAGCTATGCGACGTACGGCGTCAATATCCTCGAAAAGCAGGGTTTCAAGAATGAAGCGGTCGCATCCGACCGTCATAAGTCGCTGAACGTCGGCGGTAGCTCGGATGCCACCGCCGTAAGCGACAGGCGTAGTGACTTTCGACTCACGGATGGCATGCAGCACCCTTTCATCCAGTGCGCCGCGACGCGAAATATCGAGCACGACGATCTCGTCGGCGCCCCACCGGTCCAGAGTCCGGAGCGCCGATACCAGGCCACCTGCGGGACGACGCGTCGCATACCCATTCGATTTGACCAGTCCCCCGCTAGCGACTGCACACAGGCCGATGAGACGCTTACATGCTGCCGAGGTAATCAAGGATATTTTTCATCAGCCGCCGCCCGGACGCCTGACTCTTCTCAGGATGAAATTGGATGCCGCACAGTCTGCCCGTGAGATGAAGTGCCGGCACAGCAGGATTATGTACCACGTGACTGGTGATGCCCACGTGATCCGGTGGGAGCGAAGGCAGGGCATACTGATGATTGAAATAGAACGTGTCGGATTTCCGGAGCCCGCCAACCAATCCAGCATCGTGCAGCGGCTGCCAATCGATCTGGCACCACCCGGTGTTGAATCGTGTCGTTCCGACGATCGGTGATACAGTTCCTTGCATCAAGGCCAAGCCAGGCCCCTGGGCCTCGACGAGATCTGAGAACATGAGCTGAGCGCCGAGGCAAATCCCAATCATCGTCATTCCAGCGGCATGACGGTCCCGGAGTGACTGTTCGAGCCCGCGTTCGCCGAGTTCGCGCATCGCAGTTGCGGCGGAACCGACACCAGGAAGGAGCAGGAGCGGAGTGTCTCGGACCTCCATCGCGTCTGAGGTCACTCTGCAGACATATCCCAGTGACTCCAACATGGTCGCAAGTGACCCGATGTTGCCGACGCCATAATCAACGACTGCAATTGCCCTCACGCAGCTATCTCGCGTGTTGCTCCAGTTATTCCGACACCGACACGAAACCTTTTGCGCGGTCGTGTTCCACTACAGTCAAATAACTCCGGGTGGGCGAAACGTCTGACGCAGTCCCAGAAGTCAGTTTCTGAGCAGCGGATGTAACGGCAGAAGGACATAATATATTCATCGCTGCACGCCTCATCGAGCATCTCAGCAATTGCAATACCTTCTTCTCGAGTGATAGAGCCTGAACGTATGAGCGCGTTTGCATGCTCCGTTCCACGTGAGAAACCCAGTTTGTAGAATTTCAGAAGGTTATTGACGATGGTCCAGTCCTCATCGACCATGCTGGTGCCCTGCGGATCACCGGTATTGCCTGGGGTGTCGCTTCGCTGACTGAGACCATGGAGAAGTGCGACAGCGGAGTTCACTTCCGCCGACCAATCTTTCCAGGCTGGGCCAAGGAACATCGTGCGCACCCCTGCCTTCTGAAGTTTATTTGCATCGGGAAAGCGATACGGTGCAAGACGGGACTCGCGGCCTGCGACTTCATGGAACCAGCCGAGGTCGCCACCAGCGAGCGTGTTTGAATTGACCAACTGACTGCCATCCCAGATATCGCTGCCGAGCATGCCGGTATCGCCGACTTGCAGCGCCGGGTTTTCGCCCCAAAGGACCAGGCGGATTCGTTTGTCCAACGCGACCTGCTGCACGCCCGAGAAAAGTGCCATCTCCGTAGCCTTGCACCAGTTTCCGAATCGGAAAAACGCCTCGCGTACCAGTTCCCGAGAAAGGCGGGGAGCGGGCCCGATGACGAGCGTATCGAAACCCAAGGCCATCAGGTTGCTCAGATTGGCGACACCGACCTGCGTCACTTGCCTCGGCGGGTAAGCGACGGAAACCAGGAGCGGCGTCAACTGCAATTTATCACGCACCCAGAGAGCTTGGCGTGTGCTGTCCTTTCCTCCGCTGACACCGACGATGCAGTGCCATCGCGCAGTCCGGTGTCCAACGAGCTGCCTGGCGATGCGTTGACGCAATTCGACGAACCGCTCGAGGTAATTGCACGACAGACTTCGCTTGGAGAACTCGCACGGGAGACAGACGCCGTCGTCGTTGAAACGGCCATTGGGCCTCGTATTGGGCGTGACGCAGACGCGGCAGTATTCGAGCGGCACGGCTTCTAGTCCACCTGTTGCCGGGCGATATCAATACGCCCCAGCCGTGAGGCGATTACGGCATGATCGGCGGTCAGCAGGGGAATGCCCCTCAGCATGGGATATGCAATCCCTCCTGCTTCGCAGAACAGTGCGTCACCGATGACTTGCAAGGGAGCGCGAGTCCACGGGCACTGCCAGCGATGCACAACCTGAGCCGGCGAGTCCCCAGCAGGCAGACTCGATGCAGCCTTCAATATCACGATCACTCCGCTCGGGTTGAGCGGGTTGGGCGTATAGGGCAGCAGCCGATAGTCTTCGACCTGCGCACCGAGGGCAGTAGCAGTCTCCTTCAGGCCTCGAACGTAGCCGTGCTGGAGCATCCGGTCCTTGCCGTCGTCAGTCGCCAATTCGAAAATCGGCTCGACGAGGACAACCGCTGTCCGTGCTACGCGAAGCAACTCGGCAAGTCCCTCGCGCTCGCGGCCACCGTTGGGTTCCAGCGAGTGTGACGTATAGACCACGTCCACGGCGTTGTCGGCAAGGGGTATCGAAAAAAGATCAGCGACAAATAGCGTGGCCGCCTGATTATTTTGCGCCAGCCATGTGGTGCCGACAGCGCAGCGCGACCAGCTAATGTCGAAGCCGAGTGCCCGCTTTGGTCTCGTCCTCAACGACCGGAGCACACCTGCCAAGGTCGTCGCTTCGCCACAGCCGACTTCAAGGACTGTCGATGTGGCAGTGAGCCAAGGCTCGAGGAGTTGCGCTATCTGTGCACACCATGCGGCGTGAGACACTGGATTTGCTTTGGCTTGGTCGACGTACGAGCCCGACTGCAGGTCATACGCAACCAGGGTTGCCGCCATTGAATTCCAGGCTCGTCCGTCACGGCGACGCGCAGCCGCCATGACGTTTTCACCCCGCGCAAAGACCTCACGCAGGACGGCCAAGTCCTCGGCGGCGAGCCGTGTGGAGGCCCGAGCATGTTCCCCGGTTGCTCGAGCCGTCATATCATCCCCCAATCGAGCGGCTCGCCTTTGGCGACGTTCCTTCGTAGTTCCCGTCCCAGGAACTGCGGCAAATGCCGCGGGTGAAGACCATGAGCTGGCCGGACGACTCGAATAGCCGATTCAGTAAGTCGTTCACCGGCTGGAAGATCAGTTGCAATGAAGAGTGATCGCCGAAAGGCCAACGAACCGACCTCGGCCTGGGTTGCGCCGTAGTGGACGTTTCCGAGTGCCTCCCAAGCATTCGTCGTCTCCGTGACGAGACTGGCGAACTCGTGCGGCTCCATCGAGAATGCGCTGTCGACGCCTCCGTCTGCCCGGCACAGGGTGAGATGCTTCTCAAATACAGTGGCGCCGCAAGCAACCGCCGCTGCGGCAACGCCGACGCCGAGGGTGTGGTCTGAAAGACCAACCTCGCACGCAAACATCTCCTGCATGTGTCGTATCGTACGGATATTGCTATGGCTGGGCGATGCTGGATAGCTGCTCGTGCACTTGAGGAGCACTAAATCCTTGCAGCCGGCTGCACGTGCGACAGCCACGGCCTCGTCAAGTTCTGCAATGCTCGCCATTCCAGTTGACATAATCAGCGGCTTGCCCGTGGCTGCTGCCTTACGAATCAGGGGGTGGTGAGTATTCTCGAATGATGCGATCTTGTAAGCTGGGGTAGAAAGCGACTCGAGAAAGTCGACGGATGTTTCGTCGAAGACGGAACTAAAACATATGAGGCCTTGGTCGTGCGCACGCTGCATGATCGGTGGGTGCCAGTCCCATGGAGTGTGCGCTTTGAGGTAGAGGTCATACAGGCGCTCGCCGTGCCATGGGCTGCGGGCATCTTTGATGAAAAACTTTTCCGAGCGGCAGTCCAGCGTAATTGTGTCCGCGGTATAGGTCTGAAGCTTGACGGCGTGCGCGCCCGCTTTTGCAGCCGCATCCACGATCGCGAGTGCCTGATCGAGTGACCGGTTATGGTTACCAGACATTTCCGCAATGACGAACGGCTGCGCATCCCTTCCGATCGGTCGGCCGGCAATATTCATAGCGTGTGGCCTGGGTTGACGGGTGTAAGAGTGACGATGAAGGTGCGGCCCCGAATATGGCAGAAAGCCGGATATCGAACGGGATCGGCAACTCGGATAACGTCAAACAACTCAGCCAAAGGCTTGGACGGGTCGAGTTCGCTGTCGCCCGGCGTGCGACGCCGATACGCCGTAGGGAAGCCAGACTGCTTGGATGGCACGTGTGAATCGCAATGCACAAGCGCCCACGTCATGAGCGATAGCTCGGCACGAAATAGTTCGGCGTGAATCTCGTCGTGGAGAGCATTGGCCGGAATAGCCACACACTGCTGCGCCCATATGTCACCGGAATCGATCTCGTCCTCGGCGTTGATGAGACTCACCGTGAGCGTCGTGCAGCCCTCAAGGATTTGCCAGATATGGGGCGACATGCCACGACCCTGCGGGAGCGCACTCGCGTGGATCACGAGTGAGTGCCTGAAGCGGGCGCGCGTCTCGGCGTTGATAAATTCCTGGCATGACACAAGAAAAAGGAAGTCGCCGGTATCGGCATCGTCGCGTGAGCAAACAATCCGAACGCGAGCTTGGTCACTGACCGCCTGTCGCCACTCATGAAGAAATGGAAGAACAGGATGCCTGTCGTCTGTGCAAATGATTGTCACATCGAACATGAGAGCACCATGTGGTCCGCAACGCGTGCGGCACCTTCACCGTCAACGAGAGTAGGTTCATGGCGCGGAGGCATTGAACATACTTCAGCAAGCGTGTTCCTTAATGCAGACTTGAGTCGACCGGTTAGATCAGGGGCATCTGGATTGATGACCACGGCCAGGCCGTGCGCTGCCAGCCCCAAGGCGATTGGTCGTTGGTTATCAGCAAGTGGAATGGCGATCGACGGAACATTCATGCAGAGTCGCTCCCAACTTGTGGCACCTGCTCCTCCGACGGCGACGCTTGCTCGAGCCAATAGCGGAGCGAGTGTCGGCAATGGCTGATGGAGGTTGATTCGAGAATCACGGGACGCGACGCACTGCACTGCCGGGAAACATCTGTGCCCATTGCTAATGACGACATCCGCTTCGATATCCGGCTCGTCGAGTTCCGCAACTGCATTCACCGCGGCCTCAGTGGCATTGATCGGGTCGGCTCCACCAAAACTGACAAGAATGCGCTTCGTTTTTCCTTTTGGCTCCTGATTCAGGCGCAGCGCTGCGTATTCCGGCGCTAGCAGCGCATACTTCGGTCCAAGAAAAGTGCGGCATGACGCACTGACAAGCCCGTCATATCGGCGCTCGAGCCCGCAGACGAGATTTTGGTCCACGAGAGCCTCGCAGCGGAGAGGACGATTTGCCAGATCGTCAATGCAGAGAAGTCGGGCATCAAGGCTTTTCGTGATCGTATGCCAAAGCTCACCGAAGTGATATCCATCGACGACGATCCAGGATGGCTCTATTCGATAACTCTCGCATATGGCAACAGTGCGCTCTGCATCGTCTCGTTCAAACTCTGTCAACGTGGGCACTGTAGAAGCGAGTGGTGAATCGAGATCGTGAAAGTCGCAACCCAATACAGATGCCCGCGCCCGCAGAACCCCTGTTAGCCCAGCCGCCACCAGGACGACGCGGCAGCAACGTTGCCGCAGGGCTGCGGCCAAGGCGAGGCAGCGTCCTGCGTGTCCGTGACCAATCGAGGGAGACGCGTCAAACCGAAAGACGATTGTCCGACTACGGTTTCTCAAACAGCCACCAGGTGATGTCATCGAAGCCAGCAGTGTCATACAAACGGCCCCACAAAAAGCCGTAGTCCACGAGACGCATAGGGAAATGATCGAGAAGATACCCGCCGAAGTCCCGCTTGAAGAGTCGGTCTTGCTCACCCTGGTATTCGATCATTGTCGGCTGGCGGCTGAAATACTCGCCGATCAGTACGTATCGACGTGATGCCCGGATCATGGCTCGCATCGTATCGACGAGATCTTCCGGGCGGATATGGATGAGGACACCCATCGTGAAGACGAGGTCAAACGTGTCTTCCGGAAGCGGAGCCTCGAGGATGGGCCCGTGGAAGGCGAAGTCAAGCCGATAGTTCGAGGAGACGAAGTCGAAGGCTGGTTTGCTGATTTCAATAACGCTCGCTCGTGCAGCTGGCAGGACTCGTGACAGCTGCTCAAGGTTGCGACCGATGTTACACCCGCACTCGAGAAAGTTCGTGATCGGTCGCTCGGCCTGGCGCAGGACAATGCTCCACGCAGCTGCACCCTGCTCGTGGTCGAAGGAGTGGTTCTTGCGGATGTACTCGTCCGCGTAGGAGTCGCCCCAGAAACGTTCTTGATCCGTAGACGTGCGCATCAGACTATTCCTCATATCGGGCAGTGAATCAGGCGAGCCGCAATCAGTTCCGCGTTGTCCAAGTCCTCTACGGTGTCGAGATCCTGCACCCGCCAGCGTGGGAGCCGGACGAAGGTCGACCATTCGGCGAAGAACGGATCGCCCCGGAGCCATGCCTCGGTGAGGCCCCAGTAGAACATTCCGGCATCGTGGAAGGCTTCAGGAAGATCCTGCGAACGGGCGGAGAAGTGCTCCGGAAAAAACATCCGAACTCCGCGCGTGGGGCTCGACTCGAATGTGCGGAACACGGGGAACCCGCAAGACGTAGCCGCAAAGACGTACTGCCAGCGTCCGGTACGAAGCTCCTCGAGACCGGCCATGAGGTCTGCCGGCTGCACAAGGGGCGCGGCCGCATACAGGCAGCAGACCGCCTGTGGCAAATCGCCTTTGGCGATGAGCTGCTGGATCGCGTGGCTCACAACGGGTATTGTCGAGGCGTGATCGTCAGCCAATTCGGCAGGCCGGATGAAAGGTGTCTCGGCGCCCCACTCCCGCGCGACGTCCGCGATCTCGGCATCGTCGGTCGAGACCACGATGCGATCGAAGACGCCGGCGGCCCGTGCGGCCTCGATCGACCAGGCGATCATCGGCTTGCCGAGGAACGGGCGGACGTTCTTGCGCGGAATCCGCTTGCTGCCACCGCGGGCGGGGATGACTGCAAGAGTGCCGCCCATCACGCTGCCGCCGGCACCGCGGCCGAGTCTCCCGCCTCGCGGCCCGCGACCCTCGCGAGCCCGCGCAGCACGTCACGAATGTCGCCGTCCGCCATGCCGGGAAAGATGGGGAGCGATAGGATCTCTTCATACGCCCGCTCGGCGTGGGGGCACAGTCCGGGGGCTGTCCCGAACGTCGCCCGATAGTACGGATGCAGGTGCACCGGAGGATAATGAACGTTCGTGCCGATGCCCTGCCGACGCAGGCTTGCAAAGACACGGTCACGTTCCGGGCCCGTCGCGTGCGCCAGGCAGCGGACAACATACAGGTGATACGCATGGCGACAGCCGGCCCGCACGGCGAGCGGCCGGTACACGGGATCCGTCGACAGCGCCTCGTCATACGCGGCCGCGATGGCTTGCCTTCGCTCCACCCAGCGCGGCAACTTCTCCAACTGCGAGCAGCCGAGGGCGCACTGGATGTCGCTCAGTCGATAGTTGAATCCGAGCGAAACCATTTCATACCGGTGGGCCCCCGCTGTCTCACGACTGCGATGGTCGGAAGTGATGCCGTGGTTGCGGAAGATCCTCGCACGACGGGCGAGTTGCTCGTCGGCCGTTGTCACGGCCCCGCCTTCGCCCGTGGCGATCGGCTTGACTGGATGGAAACTGAACGTGCTCACGTCAGCGAGACTTCCCACGGGCCTGCCGTCGAGGCTGCCGCCGAGGGCGTGGCAGGCGTCTGCCGCGAGGAACAGTCCGTGGCGGTCGGCGACCGCCCGCAGGGCGGCGTAGTCAGCAGGCTGACCAGCGTAGTCGACGGCGATGATGCCCCGCGTGCGCGGCGTGATGCGGCGGGCAGCATCGATCGGGTCGAGGAGAAGCGAGTCCGGCTCCACGTCCGCGAACACGGGCGTGCCGCCGCAATACACGACGGCATTCGCCGTGGCGGCGAATGTCATCGCCGGCACGATCACCTCGTCGCCTGGTCCAACGCCCAGGGCCGCCATGGCCGTGTGGAGCGCCGCCGTCCCATTGCTCACCGCCACGGCGTGCGCGGCGCCCGTGTGCCGGCACAGGGCCGCTTCAAACCGCTCCACCGCCGGGCCCGTCGTCAGCCAGGCCGACTGCAGAGCCGCCACAACGGCTTCCACATCGGCTGCGTCGATCGACTGACGACCGTAGGGAAGCAGTGACGGGCGAATGGGGGGCTGGTCATCCATAGGATTCGGCGTCAGGCGGCTCTACGGGTTCGAGTGGCGAACTGCCGATCGACGTGGGCGGAGATCAGATGCCGGATTTCTTCCACGGAAAGCCAGCGATCGTTCTCACCGCTGGAGTAGCGGAATCCGGCAGGGCATGGCTGGCAATCGTGAGCGGCACAGTATTCATCGATATTCCACAGCGGCATGGTGGGTTGAATCACATAGTGATCAGTGAACTCCAGCGTGCCGAGGCCATCGGTTTCCGTGACCATTTCCTCGTGGAGTTTCTCTCCCGGGCGGATGCCGACCACGGGCTTCTCGCAATCCGGACCGATCGCTTCGGCGACATCGGTGATGCGGTAGCTCGGGATTTTCGGGACGTAGATCTCGCCGCCCCACATGGCCCGAAGGGCATGCAGCACGAGATCCACGCCCTCGTCGAGGGTGATGTTGAAGCGTGTCATGCGCGGGTCGGTGATCGGCAGCACTCCGGTCGCCCGGCGCTCCAGGAAAAAGGGAATGACGCTGCCGCGGCTGCCCATCACGTTGCCGTAGCGCACCACGGAGAACCTGATGTCGCGGTGGCCGCGAAAATTATTTGCGGCGACGAACAGCTTATCGGAGCAGAGCTTCGTCGCTCCGTAGAGATTGATCGGAGCGGCCGCCTTGTCTGTGGACAGTGCCACGACGTTTCGCACGCCGCTGTCCATCGCGGCGTCGATCACGTTCTGGGCCCCGAGCACGTTGGTCTTGATGGCCTCGAACGGGTTGTACTCGGCCGCCGGCACCTGCTTGAGGGCGGCTGCATGAATCACGGTGTCGATATCTTCCATTGCGCGACTGAGCCTGGCCGCATCGCGAACGTCACCGATGAAGAACCGCAGCATCGGGTAGCGGTCCCTCGGAAACGCCTGCTGCATCTCGAACTGCTTCAGTTCATCTCGCGAATAGATCACGAGCCGCTCGACGGGGGTGTGGCGATCGACCATCCGTTGGACGAACCGCTTGCCGAACGAACCCGTGCCGCCGGTAACGAGGATCCTTCGGGGAGGGGCGATGGGAATGGACGTCGTGATCATTGGATGGCCTCACATCGGGACACGTTGGCGCGCACTCCGTTCTCCTCGGTGCCATCCCACAGCGGCGACAACACCGGTGAAAAGCCCGCCTTTTCGCAGAAAAACAGGGCTTCCTTGGAGAGCGTAATGAACCCCGGCAAACCATGTCCATGGCAGTTGCCAGGCGTTTGGCCAATGTCCGGGACGCCACTCGACGAGAGACCCTGCGGGGGCTAGGCAGCGACGTTGCCGATACGTTGCAGGCCGATCTCGAGGATGGACGGCGCGGACGTCCTGCCGCACTCCGCAGCCACCAACTCCAGATATCGGCCATACTCGCTCGCCATCGCCCGCCCACGAGCGCTGACCGCCTCTGGAGGCAACCATCCTGCCCGCATGCCGATCTCCTCGAGGCAGGCGATCTTGAGGCCCTGGCGCTCCTCGATGGTGGCAATGAACGACGAAGCCTGGAGCAG
>Ga0207935_1000163_pt1 | contig 17911 bp, 20 predicted proteins | sample LakMenEpi30Aug10_FD_150746 | JGI IMG/M metagenome (GOLD analysis project Ga0207935, IMG submission 150746) | Freshwater microbial communities from Lake Mendota, WI - 30AUG2010 deep hole epilimnion (SPAdes) | ecosystem: Environmental > Aquatic > Freshwater > Lake > Epilimnion/Euphotic zone ...
GTGCGATTTGTTGTTCCTGATCTGCCTGGTTTTGGAAAGACTCCTGCACTCACATCAGCCAGCAACCTTGATGCCTACGGCCAGTGGCTGGTGCAGTTTTCTCATCAGGCGGGTCAGTTCGATGCCGTGTTGGCTCACAGCTTCGGCACATTGGTCTTAGCCAATGCACTCAGTAATCAAATGCATGCAAAAAAGGTCTTACTGCAAAATCCAATTACTTCAAACCCCAGAAAGGGTCTAATTGCCAAGGCTGCTGACCTCTACTACGAGCTCGGTTCTGATCCGAAATCAAATCTTCTGCGGTCCCAATTGGTCGTAAGGGGAATGTCGATTGCTCTTTCAACCACTATCAGGCCAGGGCTGAGAAGGTTTATTCACCAGCAACACGCCAACTACTTTTCGACTTTTGACAATAACCAGGCTCTATACCAGGCCTATCAGGCAGCTTCCAGCTCCAATGTGTTGGATTATGTGGCAGGGCTTCCTAAAGCACTGAGAATCGTTGCAGGGGAGAGAGACGTCGTGGCGCCACTTAGCGGGCAGAAAAAACTTGCCGAACTTACATCCGCTCCACTTCGTGTAATCCCAAAGACAGGACACCTCACACACTACGAGACACCTGCCGAGGTTGCCGAAGAACTAGCTCATCTTCTGGAGAGCTAGTGCAAGGTCTTTGGTTTGATGGTCGTTACATTGACCCCGTTCATCCCGATGGAATTTCTCGATTTTCTCTTGGACTTATTGAAGCGACCCTGAAGTTAACTGAATTGACTGTGATGGTTTGCAGTGAGGAGCAAAAAAAGCAACTACCTAATCATCCAAACCTTCGGATTTATCAGACAAATCCTGTCTCCTCACCGGCAGAAGTTTTGCAGGGACTGAGGCTAAACAAGGAAGATGTGAAGGTTTTGTTTTCTCCGATGCAAACGACCTCTGGCCTTGGGAGAAAGTTCAAACTTGTCTATACGCTTCACGATCTGATCTACTACCGCCACAGAATCCCGCCAGCGGAATTCAACCCCTTTATTCGACTAGTTTGGTTTATCTATCACCTCAGCTACTGGCCCCAGCGCAGAATTCTAAATCTTGCCGATGCTGTAGCCACTGTCTCCGAGACAACTAAAGAGCAAATGGAACAGGCGCGACTGACAAAGCGGCCGATTTACGTGATTCACAATGCCGCGGAAAATCCTGAGCGCGTAGAGAAGGAACCCAGACACGACAGTCGTGACCTGGTGTACATGGGAAGCTTCATCGGATATAAAAACGTCGAAACCCTCATACGAGGTATGCAACACATCCCGGATCACACTCTTGTCTTACTCAGTCGCATAACTCATAAGCGCAAGAGACAGCTGCAATCCTTAGCCGATGAGGTTGGGGCTAAGGTGCGATTTGAAAACGGCGTGACGGATGACGAATATCATGAGTGGCTCCACCACAGCAAAGCCCTAGTAAGCGCTTCGCTCGATGAGGGATTTGGAATTCCAATCGTTGAGGCAATGTCTCGTGGCTGTCCAGTTGTCCTCTCTGACATTCGAATTTTTGAAGAGGTAGCTGGTCCTGCAGGACTGCGCTTTGCACCAGAGGATCCAATAGCCTTTGCGGAACAGGTGAAAAGACTCAGTGACCAACAGGTATGGGCTTTGCAGTCTGAACTTGGATTGGACCAGTCTCAGTTCTTCACGTGGGAGGACAGTGCGGAGCTCCTAGTGGAACTTGCCGAGGAACTAACTGCCTAGCGGCCTTGGTGACCAAGCGTCCAGAGCCCACTGCTGCTGCTTTCTTACAACATGCAGTGACGCATTATCTAGTCTTTCTCCCTTGGGAGGCACCTCTCCGGCTGTCACAACATGCAGGACAAATCTAATGAGAGCGCCGTGACTGACGGCCAAGACTTTCTTGCCGGGGAAGTTCTGCTCTACAAAATCAAGCAGTCTTTGTGAGCGATCAATAATCAACTTCGTGGATTCTGCGCCAGGAATGTCATCTAGGTGCGAATACTTACTGTTCCACTCCTCATAGAGCATGCCCTCACCAATTCCAAAGGCCCGCTCCAGAAGAAGATCTTGGGTATGAATTTCAGAAGTGCCTAACTGAGAGGCAATTATCTCTGCACTTTGTTTTGCCCGGCTCAGAGGCGAGGAAAGAATAAGGTCCCATGAGTCCTTGGCAATTATCTCTGCCGCCTTGCTGACCTGATCAATGCCAGTTGCATTCATGGGAATGTCGGCTGTGCCCTGAAGTCTTAGATCGATATTCCAGTCAGTCTGTCCGTGTCTAAACAGACCCAGTACGGTCTCGCTCAAGCGAATATCTCCCTAAGAACTATTGATGTCGATGCATTTATTTTGACACTGACAAAACCATCGGCTTTGGTGGGTCCAAGATTCACAACTACCACCGGCTTTTCCTGATTGATTGCCTGCTTCACGAGCCGAAGTCCTGAGTTCACGGTGAGAGAGCTGCCGGCCACCAGAATGGCCTCTGCCTCCAAAATCATCTGCTCTGCCTCGCCGACGCGATCTTTCGGAACCTGCTCACCAAAGAAAACGACATCTGGTTTGTAGTGAGCACCGCATGAGCAGTTAGGAACCCTGAAACTGTTGTCAACGTCAACCTCGGCATCGCCATCCGGAGAGAACTCCACAATCTGATCCTTTGTCATTTCTGGATTTAGCTGCTTAATCAACTCATCCATTTCTGACCGGGTGATTCTCTGCTGGCAACTAACGCAGGAGATGCGGTCTAACCTTCCATGAAGCTCAAGGACATTTCTAGAACCTGCCTTTTGATGAAGGCCATCCACATTCTGAGTGATGATACCCCTGACTTTTGAATCACTCTCGGCATTGGCAAGTGCGAAGTGACCGGGATTTGCCTGGGCAAGTGCAATTCGATTAAACCCAACAAAGCTTCTTGCCCAATAGCGAGCTCGATTTGTCTCGGATGACATGAACTGGTCAAAGGTCAAGGGGTGCTTCTGGACACGACCCTCACCGCGATAGTCAGGAATTCCGCTGTCAGTTGAGATTCCAGCGCCAGTTAGGGCGAGGACAGCCTTTCCATGAAATATCTCACGGGCATGTTCGATGCTGTAGGCGATGGCGGGGGATAGGTCTGTCACCTGAGTGATTCTACTTAGAGCATTTGTGTCCGAAGGGGGACTTGAACCCCCACCCTCTAACGAGGACTAGCACCTCAAGCTAGCGCGTCTACCATTCCGCCACCCGGACTTGCCGAGCTAAGAATCTACCACGAATGAATGCCGCAAAGACTGCCAAGATGTTTGGTAGTTAGCCGCTTAGCCGCTACCTTTTTAGGTATGCAAGAAGATCCAGCCGTAGCACTGCAGAAGTTTGTATCAGCACTTGAGCGACACCTGGCAGTTGCTGCCTCCAAGCGCGACGGATCAGATGATGCCATGAATCGTGCCTACGACCAACTGCTAGACGCCTTTCTTGGTTACGAAGAGGCACTTCAAGAAACCTATGGGGAATATCTTCCGTTTGAGCAGGCCGAGGATCAGTGACATTACTTGAGGCCCTAATACTTGGGCTTATTCAAGGGATAACCGAATTCCTACCGATATCATCATCGGCCCATGTGCAAATCGCTCAAGAACTAATGGGCACTTCCACCCTCACCAAGCCGCAGCTAACTGCCTTTATAGCCACTATTCAGATTGGCACTGAGCTGGCAGTGATTACTTACTTCGCCAAAACACTTCTTGATATTGCGAGGGGCTTTTTTAGAGACGCCCTCAAGCCCTGGAGCAGGCAGGGTGAGAAGTCAAAGCTTGGCTGGCTGATTATCCTTGGCTCTTTGCCAATTGCAATTTTGGGGCTCACATTTCAAGATCAAATTGAACAGGATGTTAGGCAACTGTGGGTAATCGCCATCACGCTGATTGTGTTTGGAATTCTGCTTGGGGTCGCGGATTTGGTTGGAAAGAAAGAAAAGAACATCTCGGAGCTTAATGTGAAGAGCGGTCTTGCATTTGGGTTCGGTCAAGCCCTGGCTCTGATTCCTGGTGTATCAAGATCTGGAGGCTCGATCACAGTTGGTTTGATGCTGGGATTCACTAGAGAGTCAGCTGCGCGCTACAGCTTCCTGCTTGCAATACCAGCAGTATTGGCCGCGGGGACGTATCAGTTTGTAAAAAGCTTTGGTGACTTACCACCGGATCTGCTTTTGGCAACAATGTTTGCAACCCTGATTAGCTTTGTTACTGGCCTTGCTGTTATCGCATGGCTTTTGAAGTATCTAATTCGCGGAACATATCTGCCGTTTGTGATTTGGAGAATCTTGGTGGGAAGCTTTCTTATTGTGCTTCTAACCACCGGATCTATCTAGGCCTTGTCTGGTGATTCAGGGCGCTGACGCAGGTATCGCTCAAACTCCCTAGCCAGCTGATCTCCCGAAACCTCTTCGCTATCAATGTCGTCCCTGTTTTTCTCCAGCTGGGTGACATAGGCAGACATTTCGTCATCACCCTGCGCCATCTCATCAATTGAGCGCTCCCAATCAAAAGCCAGGCTCGCCAGATTAGATGTGTCGAAGCGAAGATCAGTGAGGGTTGCAAGTTCATTCAGAAAGGTGAGTGCCGCCTTTGGATTAGTGGTGTTGTGAACGTAGTGGGGAACCGAGCCCCACAGAGACAGCACCGGTATTCCCTCGGCCTCGAAAGCCTGCGCGAGCACCGTCAGAATTCCAACTGGGCCTTCATAGCGAGAAGGTTCAAGGTCAAACAGTTCCTGCAGCGATTCATTCTGCGAACTTCTAAATATCTGCATGGGCCTGGTGTGAGGAACATCTGCGAGCATGGCGCCCAGCATGATGACGTAGTCGATTTCCCGGTCCTGAACCATCTCCAGAATTTCTCCCGCAAAACTCAGCCAGCGCCTAGAGGGTTCCGTTCCAAGAAGTAGATAAAGATTCTCCCAGCTTGGGTTTTGGGAAATCTTTGCTGGTGATGCTTGCAGAAGCTCGCACCCTGGCCATGAAATAATCCGATTCCCTTGGGCATCAAACTCGACCATGGGACGAGAGAACTGAAAGTCGAAATAATCTTCTGGATCAACGGCATCGAGAGTCTGAACATCGAGCTGTTCGGCGATGGCCTTCAGGGTTCCCGAAGCGCCTTCGGTGGCATCATTCCAACCCTCGAACGCAACGAGCAGTATTCGCCCAGCCAGCATCTAACTCCTTAGCCCTAGGTGAAAACTCTAGTTGACCCACAAACTAGACTTGCCCAGATGTCAAAAAACCCCTTTCCTAAGGCTGTCCTATGGGACCTGGACGGAACTCTTATTGATTCCGAACACTACTGGGCCATTAGTCAGTCGAAGCTTGCCGTTCACTACGGAGCTCAGTGGACAGACGAAGATGAAAAGGGCGTCATCGGCTCGAGCCTGTATGACTCATCAGCGCTTATCAAGCGTAAGTTCGGTATTGAGGACCGCTCGGTCCAAGAAATTATTGATCATCTGACCGACGAAGTCATTGAACAGATGCGTGAGGTCCTTCCTTGGCGACCGGGTGCACTGGAGCTACTGCTCGAACTGCGCCAGCATGGAATCAAGACCGCAATGGTGACCATGTCTATGCGCCGTATGGCGTTGGCAGTGGTGGAAGCAATTCCTTTTGAAGCGTTTGACGCTGTGATTGCCGGTGACGATGTGAAAAATGGCAAGCCTCACCCAGAGCCCTATCTCATGGCAGCTAAGAGTCTTGGGCTGACACCTCGGGAGTGCCTTGCATTCGAGGATTCAATCACCGGACTCACCAGCGCTGTTGCTGCGGGAACCAACGCTGTTGGCGTGACAAACATGCTTGTGCTTCCTACGGGTCCAGATCGAAAGATTATTGACACACTGGTGGGGCTGCGAGTCGAGAACCTTCATGAATTGAGAATTCATGACTGAGATTTTTAGCCCTGGAGACAGGGTCCAGCTCACCGGACCCAAGGGAAGAATCAACACGATTGTCCTTTCAGAGGGTGGACGTCATGGAACTCATCGAGGAGAAATTAAGCACGATGACATCCTTGGAAAACCCTCTGGCTCGGTCATTGAGAATCAGAATGGTGAGAAGTTTCTAGCTCTCAAACCACTTCTAAGCGATTACGTCCTATCGATGCCTAGAGGCGCACAAATTATTTATCCAAAAGATGCGGGACAAATCATCGTTGAGGGTGACATTTTTCCGGGAGCGGTTGTGATTGAGGCGGGTGTGGGCTCTGGAGCTCTTTCGAGCTATCTGCTTAGGGCAATAGGGGATAAGGGAAAACTTTTTTCCTTTGAATTGCGGGAAGAATTCGCGCAAATTGCCAAGGCGAACGTAGAAAACTTTCTAAGTATTTCTCCGAAAAACTGGAAGATAACCATCGGAGCGCTTCAAGAAAAACTCTCTGGTGAGGTTAGAGCATCGTCTGCAGATCGCGCGGTGCTAGACATGCTGGCACCGTGGGAATGCATCGCAGAGGTGGAAAAAGCGCTTCGGCCAGGTGGGCTTGTGATCTGCTACGTGGCTACCGCCACACAGCTCTCGAGAGTCGCAGAAGAGATAAAAGCCACAGGCCGATTCACCTCGGTGATCGCCTTCGAGACGCTTGTTAGGCCCTGGCATCTTGAGGGATTGGCCGTCAGGCCTGAGCACAGAATGATCTCACACACAGGTTTTCTGCTAACCGCCCGAAAACTAGCCGATGACGCTCAACTTCCTGATTTCCGCAAGCGCAGGGTAAACAAGGCGGAGGGCTCAGAGGAGGATGCTCAAGAGTGGTTTGGGCTTACAGAGAGGCCAGTTGGGGAGAAAAAATTGAGAAAAACTCTTAGACAGGTCACAACTCAGAGCAATAAGCGGAAGAATTAGCAAGTTACGGGAAAGGCCCCAATTGAAAAAAATAGCACTGGCATCAACTGTTCTACTTCTTGCGGGCTGCAGCGCCCCTGTGGTTGGTGAGGGTGAGTACGCGACAGCGGTTGCCGGCATCGCACCTACCTGTGAATCATTCACTGGGGGCGAGGGAGTTGATCTTATTGAAGCCAGCGGTGAGTTCGGCACTCAGCCAGAGATTTCATTTCCATTTCCAGTAACCGGCGAGGGTATTCAGACCAAGGTCATCATTGAAGGTAATCGTGGACCTATTGTCGGTTCCCAGCGCGTTGCCATGCACTTTGTCGGACTAAATTCTTCAACTGGCGAAGAGTTTCAAGCAAGTGAGTTTGGAACCGAGGACTTTATTTTCCAAGATCTAATTCCTATCACTGAGGAAGATAATCAGCGTCCAGATTTTTGCAAGGCTCTGACTGGCGTGCAGGTCGGTTCTCGAATAGCCGTACTCATGGACCCCATGAGCGTTCACAACGGGAACGGCGTTCCCTCTCTTGGCCTGAGCGAAACTGACGGTGTGGTTTTTATTTTTGACATCATCAAGGCATACCTGCCAAAAGCAAACGGTGCCGCGAGAAATGCAGAGGCTGGAATGCCAACGGTTATCTTGGCTCCAAGCGGACGTCCCGGAATCCAAGTCCCATCATCGGATGCACCAACCGAATTTAGAAGAACAGTGTTGATTGAGGGTTCTGGATCAGTAATCGAGATTGGTGACGATGTAACTGTCCACTACACAGGTTGGACTTGGGATGGAGAGCAGTTTGATAGCTCCTGGGATCGGCAAGCGCCGGCCAACTTTTCGGTCAGTCCAGACGGTCTGATAGAGGGCTTTGTGCAAGCACTCGAGGGCGTCAAGGTCGGCTCACAGGTGATTGCTGTAATTCCACCCGATCTCGGTTATGGTGATGTTGACCAGGGTTCGATTCCTGCGGGTTCGACCTTGATTTTCGTGATAGACGTTTTGGGTAAAGACTAAGTTCGGGGGAGCTGTGGCAGGACAATCTCCAGCGGAGCGGCTCTTCACTATTACCTGCTGCCTTATGGCGGCTCCGTCAAATGGACTTACTAAGCAAGCTCTCTATCAGGCAGTCCCGGGTTACCAAAGCGCTGAGAACAATGAAGCACGCGAGCGCATGTTTGAAAGAGACAAAAAAGATCTAAGAGCAGCTGGTGTTCAACTTGAAGCTGTGCAAATTGACGGAGAAATAGAGCGCTACGTCATTGCCAAGGGAACCTTCGATTGGCCAAAGGACTTCAAGCTCACTCCAGAACAATTAGGCCTAGTGGAAATAGCAGCTAAGGCCTGGAACACAAAGCAGTTTGCCCAATCGGCCCGCACGGCTCTGGCAAGGCTGAAGTCCCTGGGATACGTGGATGTCAGCCGAGAGTTGAACTACATAGCCCCTCGGCTAGTCGTGAAGCACAAAGCATTCCTCCCGCTGGCCGAGGCAATTGATGAGAGTAAGACCGTGGCTTTTGACTACCGAGTGCCAGGAGATGAGGCAAAGACTCGTGAAGTCAATCCACTTCGGCTTCGGCTTATTGAAGGCGAGTGGGTGCTTCTTGCCCAAAGAGGATCTGAGATTCGAAACTACCTTCTTCGAAGGATTATCGGCAGGGTCAAAAACAGCGGAGTTAGCTTTCCTGCTGTAGCGCAAGAGGTGATTTCAAAAGCAGAAGAAGATCTGGTGCAATTCACAAAATCCAACAAAGCAGTAATTGAAGTTCTAGAAGGAACAGAGGCCTGGTGGCACTTTGGAGAAATGGCGAGGGTTGAACTTACGTTCATGGATGAGGAGCTCCTAGCAGAGGATCTCTTGGAGTTTGGTTCAGAGATAACAGTTTTAGAGCCTGAGTCACTGGTCAACAAACTCAGGCAAAAACTTGAGCGGGTGGTGAGCCAGCATGCCTAGACAGGAAATAGACGGGTCAGAACTGTTTGACATTTCACTTTCTATTGTTGGAGTGATTCTCAACGAAGGCGATCAAACCCTGAAGGAACTAGCTGAAAGATTTGATGTCAGCGAAAAGGTAATCAAGAAGGCTGTCCACGCCATCACAGATAGTGAGGACCTCAAGGAGTGCGCAACTCACTTTCATGAAATCACCGATGAGGATGATGAGGGTTGGATTTCTTTCCGAAGAGAAAACACAAATTTGCAGGGACCTCCTCGACTGAGCAAGCGTCAACTGACATCCATCGCTATTGGCCTTGATTACCTTGCCTCTTTGGAGCAGTTTGCAGGTAACCAACACCTGGCAGACCTAAGGCTCAAGCTCCAGTCTGCCGATGCTGTTGCAAGTACTTCGGTTGCTGCAACTCGGATTAGCAATCTGCTGGAACAGATTCACACCGCAATTGATCAATCCGTAACAGTTGACTGCGAGTATCGAAACCAGCGCGGTGACGTTACCACTAGAAAGATTGATCCACTTCTTGTTGAACTTAGAGGTAGAAAGCACTATCTCAGAGGTTGGTGCCACATCAATCAAGAAGTTCGCTCGTTCAGGCTGGATCGCGTGCAAAAAATCTCGCTCACTGACATGCCAATCCCAGAGAGCTCAAAGCGGGCGGCAATTCCAGAAGAAGTATTTGGTAACAGGGTGGAGGAGCAGGTTGTGACCCTGGCCGCAGAGCCTGAAGCCTCCGAGATTTTCTGGAATTTCCCGCTTGCCGAAGAGCCGGATATTAAAAACGGCAAGTATGTCGGCAAGATCAGAGTTGGAGGTCTCGCAGGACTGCCACGGCACATTGTTCGCTACGGCGGCATGGTGGAGGTAATCGAGCCGAAGGAAGCTCGTCGACTGGTCGTTGAATTTGCACTGGTGGCTTTGGGCGAATCTAGCTCACCAAAGGACGAGGACTGATGGATCTCAGCTGGCTTCCGCTTGTGGCCCTCGGAATTGGTCTGTACTTCTTTTTTCTAATGGCCTACCGGCTATGGGTTGCGGGAAAAGCTCTGTTTGGGGCTGCCAGCCGAACCATGAGTCTGTTTGCTGAGCTTGAGCGGTATGACCGATCCGTCCCAGCAGGGAAGCAGGCGGTTACCACTGCCGACCTGGAAAGAGTGGTATTTGAGCGCCGAAAGCTTGTCAATAGGCGCCGTAAGGAGCAGGCAGAACGACAGCGTAGACTGGTGAACCGAATTCGAGAAATCGAAATAGATAAGAGGTGGGCATGAGACTTCAAGGCTGGGAATGGATCATCATTCTGGCAATCGTGCTACTGCTGTGGGGAGCACCGAAGCTTCCTGCGCTGGCAAAAAGTGCGGCTCAGTCAATGAGGATTTTCAAGAAGGAAGTCAACAAGAATCCGCAAGAGCCAGAGGCTAGTGCCGCAGAAGCCAAAGAGGGCGAGAAGAAGCAGGACTAATGGCTCGGCGCAACAACAAAGAGCGCCGAATGAGTCTTGGTTCCCACTTGCGGGAACTGAGAAAACGTCTTTCATGGTCGGCTGGTTTTATAGTCGCTGGCACTGTCGCAGGCTGGTTTCTGTTTGATCCTGTTTTCAAAATTCTTCAGCAGCCGCTCATTGACGTCACCCAAGCTCGAGGGATCGAAGCCATCGTCAATTTCGGAACGGTAGTTTCCGCATTCGACCTTCGTATTCAAGTTTCAATCTTTTTAGGTCTAGTCATGACCGCTCCCGTCTGGCTTTGGAATCTATGGGCGTTCGTTGCCCCAGGGCTAAGAAAACGTGAGAAGAGATTTGCAATTGGGTTTGTCGCCTCGGCTCTACCACTTTTTCTAGTTGGAACAACCCTGGCCTGGACCTCGCTACCTGGTTTCGTAGTTGTGCTGATCGGGTTTACACCTGAAGGAAGCTCAAACGTAATTAACGCGAGCGAATATGTCCTGTTTGCCATTCGTATCTTGCTGATTTTTGGACTTGCCTTTGTGATGCCAGTGGTCTTAGTGCTTCTCAACTTTGCTGGGCTTGCCACTGGCAGAGGAATATTAAAGTCATGGCGACTGGCCGTGTTCTTGATCGCGGTGGTTTCTGCTTTAGCCACACCAACGGCCGAACCAATGACGATGTTTTTACTTATGGGTCCGCTGTCTGCCCTTTACTTCTTGGCCGTGGGAATTGCGATGGCAAACGACAAACGTCGAGAGCGTAAGCAGGCAAAAATAGTGGACGCAGATGAACTCGAAGTCGACTGAGCCTTCAGCATCTGAGAGATACCAGCGCGCGAAGCAGACCAACAGATACCAGCAGCTCAAGCTGTTTCAGTCCGAACTTCCTTTTCCACTGGATGATTTTCAGGAGCAGGCCTGCAGGGCTCTTGAGGATGGCAGCGGTGTCCTAGTAGCTGCGCCGACTGGAGCGGGTAAGACGGTAGTGGGGGAGTTTGCAATCCACTTGGCAATTGCCCAGGGACAAAAGGTCTTCTACACAACGCCAATCAAGGCTTTGAGTAATCAGAAGTTCGCTGAGCTCGTTAGACGCTATGGCAAGGAGCGGGTTGGTCTGCTCACTGGCGATAACAATCAGAACTCTGAGGCACAAATAGTAGTGATGACTACCGAAGTCCTTAGAAACATGATCTACGCCAATTCCGAGACTCTCAAGGAGCTTGGGTTTGTTGTCATGGACGAGGTCCACTACCTAGCAGATCGCTTCAGAGGCGCTGTTTGGGAGGAGGTTATCCTTCACCTTCCAAAAGACGTCCTAGTGATTTCTCTATCAGCAACGGTGAGTAACGCTGAGGAATTCGGAGCTTGGCTCGACGAGGTCAGAGGAAACACATCCATTGTTGTCTCTGAGCACAGGCCCGTTCCGCTTCACCAGCATGTGCTGTTTGGCTCGGAAATCTTGGAGCTATTTGAAACTGGTAGCAACCAGATGCGGGTGAATCCTGAACTCACCCAAAAACACCAGGCTCGAACCAGGGGACCAATTGCCGGTAGAGGTAAGTGGGGTGGAAAGAAATACTCCGGTGCCGATCGCGAGCGAATGCAGCGTCAGTTCCCACGCCTAGATAAGGCCGAGGTGGTTCAGCGACTAAATGAATTAGAACTACTGCCTGCAATCTTCTTCATCTTCTCAAGGGCCGGTTGTGATGCTGCAGTGAGCGCTTGCCGACGTGAGGGCCTAAGACTGACGAGTCGAGATGAGCAGCAAGAGATCAGAGCGATTGTTGAGAATCGCTGCTCTTCCATCTCGGATGAGGACCTTGACACCCTTGGCTATCACGAGTGGCTCGAGTCTCTGGAGAGGGGGTACGCCTCTCACCACGCAGGACTACTTCCGGCATTCAAGGAAGTAGTGGAGGAGCTATTCCTGAGAAAACTAATCAAGATTGTTTTTGCAACCGAGACTCTTGCTCTAGGCATCAACATGCCTGCTAGAACGGTCGTGCTTGAGAGGTTAGATAAATTCAATGGTGAATCCAGGGTCAATATCACCGCCGGTGAATACACCCAGCTCACGGGTCGAGCTGGTCGCAGAGGAATCGATATCGAAGGGCATTCTGTTGTTCTCTGGGGAGCGCAGTTAGATCCGAACATAGTTGCCTCGCTTGCATCAAAACGCACCTATCCGCTGAACAGTTCTTTCCGTCCCACCTACAACATGGCCGTCAATCTAATTTCAGCTTTCGGAAAAGAGCGCGCTGCCAAAGTATTGGAACGTTCGTTTGCTCAGTTTCAGGCCGACCGCTCAGTGGTTGGTCTAGCTCAGGTAATCTCCGATAAAGAATCATCTTTGGCAGGTTATGAAAAGTCGATGGCCTGTCACCTTGGTGACTTTAGAGAATACTCAGCACTTCGCCGAGAAATCTCAGATCTTGAAAAAGAGGCAGCACGCATTAGGTCTCGGTCTGGATCGGATGTTCGACTTTCGAAACAAATGCGGACAATCGACTCAAACCTGGGAAGACTTAGAAAAGAGCTGAGGGCTCACCCCTGTCACCACTGCTCTGATCGAGAGGCACATGCGCGTTGGGGAGAGCGATACCAAAAACTTAAAAAAGAGATAGAGCAGGCACTGGGAAACCTAGAGAGCAGAACTGGACAGGTTGCCAAGGTTTTTGAAAGAATCTGCGATTTGCTAACGCAACTCGAATATCTCAAGGTTGCAGGTGAGGATCTCGAAGTGACCAAGGCTGGAGTTCAGCTATCAAAGATTTATGGTGAGCGAGACCTGCTGATTGCCCAGTGCCTTAAGGCAGGTGTTTGGCAAAAGCTAGACCCAGCCTCTATGGCAACCATGGCTGCGTGCTTGGTCTACGAAGGCAGGGGGGAGGAGTCTGAGCTCGAACCAAAACTCCCAAGAGGTAACTTTCAAGAGGCACTGGCAGCAACCGAGGCTGTCCAGGAAGAGCTCTACGAACTGCAGGGAGAGTATCGGCTTCCAAAGGAGCAGCGCTTGCAGCTGGATATGGCCTGGGGTGTTTATCGCTGGGCAACCGGAGCAAAACTGCAGGATGCACTAAAGCTCACTGGATTATTGGCTGGCGATTTCATTCGTTGGAGCAAGCAGATAATTGATCTTCTAGATCAGATTTCGGTATCAGCCGATGCTCAGGTTGCCGAAACAAGCTATAAAGCAATAGATCTGGTCAAACGTGGCATAGTCGCATACAGCTACTACATCTAAGGACATGGGAAAGATTGTGAAAGACCTACTTTGGAGAATTCCACTGGGAGTCCTCGCGGGTTTGATTGCACTCTATGTGTTTCCAACTGAAAACATCTGGGTTTTAGCGCCACTAATTCCAGCTCTTACTTTTCTTTCAGTGCTAGGTGCAGGCTTTTGGAAGGCCGTTTTTATAGGGTTTATATCTGCCCAAGTTTTCTACGTTTCACACATCGAGTGGATCTCGCTTTATCTCGGTCCCGTTCCGCTCTTTGCTCTGAGCACATTGGTTTCGCTCTACTCCGCTCTGGCGGCCGGCGTCATTGCCTGGGTGTGGAAAAAGATTGGCAAGTCGGATGGTTCGTCGCTAAAGATGGCAGTTCTGCTAGCTGCAATCTGGACAGCGCGTGAATTTGGATCAGGCAATTTTCCATATGGAGGATTCCCTTGGTCTCGTTTATCGATGAGCCAATCCGACAGCTTTCTGTCCAGTTGGGTTTGGTGGGGAGGAATGTCCCTTCTGAGTTTTGTTATCGCTCTACTTGGCGCATTGTTAGCCCTAACAATCAGATACAGGGGAGCGGTTCCGAAGCTCTCCTTTGCGTTAGTCGCTGTGGGGCTATTAGTTGTGCCACTAGTAACCCCCATCGGACTAACCACCGCGCAGTCTGGCACCAAGACAATTGCAGCCGTGCAGGGAGATGCTAATGCAGGGCTTTTTTCAAATGTCACCCCTGGCACGATTTTGCAAAACCATGCTGACGCCACGGAAATTGTTCTTCAGCAAGAAAGGGAAATTGATCTTCTCGTCTGGCCTGAGAATGCATCTGATCTAGATCCACTGCGCTATCCAGAAGCTAGGGCGGTGATCGAGGGAATCGCTCAGAAGGTTGATGCGCCTTTTACTTTTGGAACTGTTACGAGGAGGGGAGAGGAGAGCTTTAACTCGACCATTCTGTGGCTTCCTGAGACTGGCCCAGTTGACTTCTACGACAAAAGACAGCCAGTTCCCTTCGCCGAATATGCACCAGACCGAGAATTTTGGAGGATGTTTGCTCCAGAGCTCGTAGACATGATTCCGCGTGGTTACAGCTTCGGTGTGCAAGATGGCATCTATGAAATTGATGATTTCAAAGCGGGGACTCTAATCTGCTTTGAAATCGCCGAGGACTGGATACTGCGGGACCTGACTCACTCAGGGGCAGAGGTAATTCTCTCTCAGACCAACAATGCTGATTTTGGATACTCAGACGAAACTTTTCAGCAGGCGGGTATTGCCAGGCTTCGCGCAATTGAAACCGGACGCACGGTTGTAAATATTTCAACGGTTGGCTTATCGGCGATTTATCTTCCTAGCGGCAAGGTTCTCAGCGAGGTTGAGTGGTACACGCCCGCAGCGATGGTTGAAGATGTGCCACTTTTCACAGGGCTAACACCTGCTATGTATGTCGGAACCCTGTTCGACTGGATCAATTTAGTGATTGTCCTTTTGGTACTGATTGCGATTAGGTTGCGAAGAAGAGTATGAAGACTCTGGTCATGATGCCAACTTTCAATGAGGTTGAGACGCTACGTCATACTGTTGAAAAACTTGTTGAGCAAAACCTCGACGTTGACATCCTGATCATCGATGACAATTCTCCCGACGGCACAGGAGCTTTAGCAGATCGCCTGAAAAGCGAGTACAAGTGTGTGGATGTCATTCACAGGAGCAAAAAAGAAGGCCTCGGACGAGCGTATGCGGCTGGTTTCAAGTTCGGGTTGGAGAGGAACTACTTAAGGCTTGTTGAGATGGATGCGGATGGTTCACATAGACCAGAGGATCTAGCCAACCTCTTATTGGCAACAGAATCTGCAGACTTGGTTATCGGCTCCAGATGGATTGCAGGAGGAGAGGTTGCTAATTGGTCTTTCCTCAGGCAACTAATTTCTAGACTTGGAAACCAGTACGCATCACTAATGCTTAAGAGCAAAATCAGAGATCTAACATCGGGCTATCGAATTTATTCGGCCTCGCTCGCCAAAGAACTTCCAATTGAAAAGATGCAGGCTCACGGCTACGCATTTCAAGTTGAAATGGCTTTCCGCAGTCAGCTGCTCGGAGCTGTGATTGTAGAAGTTCCAATTCGTTTTGTTGAACGCGAAGGAGGTAGAAGCAAGATGACGCTCGCAATCGTGCTGGAGGCATTCCTGCTTTGCACGAAGTGGGGGATTTTCGGTCCTAAGCGGTGAGTCGCCCTTCAGACCTTCTTTTTCGCATGTCAGCGAGAACTTCCGAGAGCAAAACCTCCAGCTCTTCTCTCGACCTTCTCTCCAAAACCATGTCGTAATGGGATCTGGGGGTCTCTGCTTCAAGAAGCGGCAAGCTCATTTGCTCACCGTCCACCAGGCGGGCCGCAGGGGAGTGGCAGGCTCTGCAGTTCCAGGAACTAGGAATCTCAGCACCAAGTGCAAAAGTGACACGGGTTTCATGACCGCTGCGACAAAGAAAGTAAATGCTCCGGCGCTCCGCCAGTTCAACACCCTCTTCGCGCTCCATTGAAAGAGATCCAAGTCTCATTCCACGCATTGATTCAGACATTTCCACTCCTGCCAAAACGAACAGGGGAGTGGCTTCTTCCAATCCCTAGGGGAAGCTATTCACAGAAACTACTCAGCTTGAAACAGATCAGTTCGATCGGTGACAATGCCATCGGCCCCGAGCTGCAAAAGATCTGACATTTGCTGGGGATCGTTTATGGTCCAAAAGTGAATTTCAACACCATGGCTTTTGGCTCTTGCAATCAGACTTTTTTCAGCGAATCTGATTGGGCCTTTGCTGATTGGTAACTGAAGGGCATCAACATCTCTGACGATGTTTGAGAAGCCAAGTCCGAAAAGAAACTTATTGCTGGCCCATGCGGCAAGGGCAACGCTAACCGAGCTGCTGGTTGCCACAGGCCTTGAGAATCTGCTCAAGGCTGACTTTCTAACTGGATTCGAAAATGAGGAAACCAAAACTCGATCATGTGCCTGGTGTTTCTCAATTGCCTCAATAGTGGGATCAATTGCCCTGCGGGTTTTTATGTCGAGGTTAAAAAATGCAGTGGGGAAGTGCTGCAGTGCCTGATCCAGGGTTGGAATTCGTCCTCCCGCTAAGAGCGAAATTTCTTGTAATTCGGCAAGCGTCAGTTCAGACACTCTGGCATCAACACCCGCTACACGCCTTAGATCGTCATCATGAAACAAAACAGCAACCTCATCCTTGGTCGCTTGGGTATCTGATTCAAGGTGAGTTGCGCCGAATTGCAAGGCTTCTGCAAAAGCCTCGATTGTGTTTTCGTCGATACCTTTGTGGTGGGCAAGGCCTCTGTGGGCGAAGATTCTGGGCTTGGCAGGGGAGAAATAAGGCTTCGTCATATTGCCTCCCCGCTAGCATTAGCCAGTGCTTCAGTCTAATTTGGCAATCAGGCTGCCCAAATTGTTCCTGGGTCTTTTCATCTATGGAATTGGCGTTGCCCTTACCGTCGAGGCACAAATAGGAATTGCACCCTGGGATGTTTTAGCACAGGGCATTAGCCGACAAACTGGAATCTCGTTTGGGGTAGCGACTGTTGGTGTAAGTGTTCTGGTGCTGCTCTTGTGGATACCCCTGCGAGTAAAGCCTGGAATCGCATCAATTCTCAATGCTCTTCTGATTGGTCTATTTGCGGATTTGGCACTTGCCTATCTGGAGACTCCCCAGGACTATCTATCCAAAGTCGCAATGTTTGTCCTGGGAATGGTCGTCATCTCCTTTGCCACCGGAATGTATATCTCAGTTGGCATGGGAAAAGGTCCAAGAGATGGACTGAACATCGGACTTGCCCAAAGACTAAAAAGGCCTTTTTGGCAGGCAAGACTTTTAGTTGAGATTTCCGTCGTAAGCGTTGGATTTCTTCTAGGTGGTCAAGTTCGTGAAGGAACATTGATCTTTGCCCTCTGCATCGGATACCTAAACCAATTGGGACTTAGGATCTTCAAACTGGCAGATAAGGACGGCAACGTCTAATTGCCTAGAACCCGCCACAGAAGGCGTGGTTAGAAGAAGGTACCTAAAGCCGATAATAAACATTATGTCAAGTTATGTTTTTACTGGTCTTCCCCGCATATATCGACGATTTGCCTAGAACTGCTGTGTGGCAGCCGTCCACTTCTTTAGCTGATCCATGGCTGCACCTGAGCTAATTGTGGATTGGGTTTTTTGCAGTGCATTTTGTAAACGCTGCTGGAGCGGCAGATTCGCTAAATCAGGATTCTTGGCAAGCTCGTAGGCCGCCAGACCAGCTGCGGCATTTAGGGCGACTACGTCCCGAATGGCCTCAGAATGCTCAAAATCAGCTCCTGAGAGGGTTTTCAGGGCAACCTGGGCGTTGTGGTGGGCATCTCCCCCAATAAGCCACTCTCGCATAG
>Ga0207935_1000164_pt1 | contig 17892 bp, 6 predicted proteins | sample LakMenEpi30Aug10_FD_150746 | JGI IMG/M metagenome (GOLD analysis project Ga0207935, IMG submission 150746) | Freshwater microbial communities from Lake Mendota, WI - 30AUG2010 deep hole epilimnion (SPAdes) | ecosystem: Environmental > Aquatic > Freshwater > Lake > Epilimnion/Euphotic zone ...
TGGGTATTTGGAGGCTGACGTCGCTTATCTGCGCAGTGACTACTTGTTCTTGAACGATGGGGACAAGAAGGACGCTATGTTCGCTACGATTTGCGGTTTGGACAGGGAGATTGAACAGCTCAAGTCTGAGCTGGCTTCCGTGAACAGCCAGCTGTCCTATTACTAGACAGATTTTTAATCGGAGTGACATATGTCTGTGTTTGTTTGGAATGTGCTTATTATTTTTCTCTGTTCGATTTTGTGTGACGTGATTTTGAGTTTTCAAAGCTTTTGAGCTAGTATGCCGTGGTGATGAAGTTTCAACGTTTTTATTTCGCATTTCTTGAATAAAATAATTGACTTTCTCTTTTGATCTTCTTTCCATGTCCGTAGATTTCTGTTTAGGATTTTCATATGTTATTTGTTCTCTTTTTACCTTTTATTGATCTGGCTGTGGTAAGCATCGATATGCAAAGTGGTAAAACCTCTTACTTGAGTTTGTGACTGGTGTGTAGTAGGCTTTCAAGTTTTTATCGTATGCGATAGTATCGTTGGTTAATATTAGTCGCATTTGTTCTAGAGAAAATTGTGGTAATGTTAGTAAGGTCTCTTGGTATTCTATAATGAGATTCCTTGGTGGTCTTTCAATTGGTATTTCGGTCCCTTCGAGGGTGTAGACTTTATTTGTTCTTCCGTGAAAGTATAATGCTGGCGTACTTTTTTGTCTGGTTAGCTTGGCGCCTAAGTTATTTACATTGATTATTTCCCAGCTGCTTTCTTGTAGTTCTGCATTATGTGGTTTCGATTTTCCCAATTGTAATGTGGCCGGTGACGTCATAGTTGGTGCTGAGGGTACATTTGGGTACATTTCGTTTTTAGGATCTTTATTATATGGTGGTGGTGAAGTGGTAAAGTTTGTTGTTTCAAATGACTGAGATCTCCTTTGGTCTAATTGTCTTTGAACTTCTCTATAATCTTGCCGTTGTTGTTGTTGCTGTCTGGTTCGTTGTGCTGAAAATACGGTTAATTCATCGTCGCTATCTTCTTCATTTGGGAAGAGGCGGCGGCGGTATGTTGAATGTGGCATGTATGTGATTGTTGCTCCTGGCTGGTCTGAACTCTCATTTAGATCCGAGTTGGTGGCTGGTGATGCATGGAGATTTTGTCTTCTCCTCATAAATCTTGTTATTGATGATGTGGTCATAAAAGCTGTGGTACATGTGCACGTAAGTAAAGCTAATATGGCTTTGAACGTGGCTTTGAGCATTGCGAAAATTTGTACTGGGCAACATGATACGATGCAAAATATAATGAATCCGAATGCTAAGATTGCTACGGCCCAAGTAACTATTTTTAATGCCGTGTTGGATTCGGTTATTTTTTCCAATTTAATGTCCGTTGGATCAAATATCGTGATTTCTTTAATATTTGCTGCTTTTTGAAGAACTTCATTAACATTACTGAGGTCCATCAACTCGTTCTGTATGTCTATATCTAGCGTTTGGAATTCTTGTCCGAGTGTTGTGAGATTTATTCTATGGACTTCATGAATGTCTGATAATAAGCTTTCGATTTCCATTGATAAGTCTGGAGTTGATAGGAGTGGTTTGATAGTTTCTTCAATGGTTGGTTTGTAGGGGCTGTATATAACCATTTGAGATGTGTATAAGACACAGTCTGACTTGAATGATAAGTCTGTATATCCTTCTTTAAGTGTTCCTGCGTTCTGGTTTAATGTATGTCCACAGAGGGTGGAAACTGTATCCGGGAATGGTGAGAATATCCGTATGACTGTATTTTCTGTTTTGTATATATAAGATTGTTGGTCGACTTTTTCCACTTTCATGGATTGTATGCATTTTCCGGCGCCTATTTGTGATGGTGACATCAAAGCTTCTATGCATGTTTGGGCTTCTTTGTGAATTTCAAGCATGGCAGGGTTGCACGTTGTTACAGTATTTTTAGTGGCACACGTTTCCGGTTTGTATAAAAAAGTACTGCCGGCTGGGTCTACTGCGACATATTTGTTTTCAAGTTTTAAGGTGGTATATATTCTGTTTGTGGTGTTATGTGCTATTGGGATTGTTTTCACATAATACACTGTAAATGGATTTATAAACTCCGGCACTGAAATTTCTATTGTGTTCATTTTTGAGGAAATTATGGCGGAAACTGTTGCTGATAGAATTGATTGCTTAGAGTAGAAAGGTATTGTTCTGAGTATACTTTCCGCTGGTAATAATGACGGGTAGATGGCTTGGTTTGTAACTGCTAGTAGGCTTTCCTCAATTTCGTGTAACATGTGTGGAATTAAGCTTAAGGCGTTTGAAAATGCTGCGTATTCTATAGATATGTCTGACTGGATTTCCATACTGGCTGTTAATTGTGCTATTTGCATAATGACATCTTGTTCTTCTTTTAGGACTATTTTGATTGCTTGCTTGACTTCTGCTTCGTCTGAATATAGTTTGGCCATTTTGACGGCTTGCTCGTCAATTATTTGGATAATGTTCTGGGTTTTTGTTTCTATTGTTTTTAACTCTTTTTGTGTTTTTTCTTCTTCAAGTCTCATTTTCTCTTCATTGGCGTTTAGAATATTTAAATCCGTTTGAGTAGCTAACCCTGTTAGATCTGAGAATGCTTGTGATAGCCAATGCCTTTTCTTTCTTGATAAGACTTGCGTATGTGGTGGATTGGTTGGTCGGTTGAGTAGCTCAAGGAAGTTTATAGTTGGTTGTTCGGTGGTTGTGGTTGGTATACTGTTTGGTTGAGTAGTCTGAGTTGATAATTGTTGTTGGTTGTTGGTTTGAGTGGTCGCTCCTGTTTCCTCTGGTATTGATGTCTGGCTGTCATTGAGGTAGCTATTTCTTGCTTGAATTGCTTCGTCCCATGGGTGGAGTTCCTGTGGAGGCTGAGTCGGTTGCTGTTGATTGGGCTGTTGTGTCTGTTCTAGCTGAGGCTGGTCATTCTGTATATCATTGTTTGTTATTTCTCCTTCTCGAAATGGTGTGTACTGCTTCTTAATGTTGGTTCTGGCTTGGGTATTTGCTGATCCTGGTTGCAGCAGTTCTGGATGGTTTCGGTATGTTTTAACAATTTGGTCCTGTGTGACCGATTTTTCAATAATCTGCGATGTTCTCAATATTTCTGGGTACTGTAAATTAGGTGGTAGTAAGTTTTTCAACCATAAGAGTGTTTTTGTTTTTTCATTTTCTATCATGGTGTAGATATATGATAATTCTGCTGGCGTAAGACGCATTTGGAATATATTGTAGAATAGCTGATCGATGTCTGCCGTTTTTGTTGTTGCAGTGACTAACAGCGTCAGTGGGGCTTGGAATGTAAGCGTCTGATTCTGATTGGCTGAATGGGCTATTTGGGCTTGAATAAGAGCTTGTACATTCAGTGTGAGTAATTGCAGTGCTTGGAACATTTGATTTATCACTGGTTCATTGGACGGTAACGTACATAGCGTGTTTATGTGGTTGGTTAGTGCTGTAAAAATTGCTGTTGTTTTGAGGGAGTTTTCTTTTGTGGTTTGTAAGAAGGTTGTTGACAGGTATGAGGTTGTTGTTATTTGGCTTGGAATATTGACGGGAATAAGTCTTTTTATTGCTTTACACTGGTCTGCGAATGTCTTGTTACTTGTTTTAGAAGGGATTCTTGTAATAAGCAGTAATGCGTAGAGATGTTCTTGGTTTTCTAAAATTTTCTCATAAGATTCTAGGATTGCGCTGAAGAGGGTTGACTGGTGGTTGTAGAATTTTTTCTGGATTATTCTCGTGAGTTCGTCCGGCCGTTGGTTTGCTGCTTGTTTAGGCACTGTGCAGTAAACAATGGTGCGCGGGTCTTCTTGTAATGTTATCATATTTGAGTCTAAAACTGGGTGAATTACTGTCTGGGGGAATAGTGTTACTATTTCCATTAATATTTGTGGTGGTGTTCCTCTATAGAACTCGAGTCCGAGTGTACTTGCTATGTTGACTAAATATTCGATGCAGCTTAAACCTCTCTTGTTTACTTCTGTAAACATGCAGGTTAAAATTTTGTTGCTGATACTTATTTCGTCTCTCGTGGCTGTGGGCGTCCGTGTGTCCAATCTATCTTTTACAATCTGTGTTATGGATGCGACATATCCGCCTCTCTCTGCGCACTGTAAAGAATTCTGGTTCATTGATCTCGGGTAGCTGCTTTTTACATAATTGACGTCTTTTCCTTGTATTTCTTCTGTCCGAGTATTTGAGGTAGGATCTAAGTTTCTTAGCGTGAGTTTTAGGTTTGTTATTTGGCTATATACTTGTTGGAATGGTATCATTTTGTTAAATTGGTGCATGCGCACTGGAATATAAACTGTTTTCACTGGTATAGCTTGCGTTATGTTAATGAATTTCTTTAATGTTTCTACGGTTTGTCTCTTTACTCGTGGTAACTGAAGGCTTGTTTCTTCTTGGTTCTCGTTGGTGGTATGGGTTGTGGTATTATGTGGTACATTAGAGATTTGTTGGCTTCTTCCTGTAGAGGTTATAATCGATTCTGTTAACGATATGGCTGCTATAAGCAAAAGCCAATAAAATAAAGACATTTGTTCTTGAGTTTTGAACCTTTCAGCTGAGGCTCACAGGATAGACTGAATAGCTGCCTGCATGCGGTTGTATATGTAAACTGGTCAACAGTGTCTGGTCAGACCCACGGTCAGTAGGGTCCTGAATTTCCTAAATTTTCCTAATTGTCCTTGTGGCCTGGAATTTAAATTATTGTCCTGCGGGCAGTGCGGCGGAATTTGTTTTTATTTTCTGGCGGCGGCTTCACATTCCATTCCTTCTCTTGAATACTGATATTGCGTATATATATATAGTTGGCGGCTTTCACATTGTTTTCATTTGTTCTAATATATTTAGCATAATATACGTATTGGGGCGGTCATAAAGTGGTAAAGTGATAAGAGGTTGGAGCGGAATAGGCATGTTGTATTTTTCATAGTTTCTTAAGACTAAAAATGTACATATAATAGGCGATACAGACTAGTGTTTACTCACATTTATCTTCTTCACTCCATTTTGTTGCGGGTGGAGCTGGATGTGTAGAGGTTGGCTCTTCTTCTTGCTGATGGGGAGCTATCTGGTGTCTGATACTCCGGGGATGGTCTGTAGCTGTAGTGGTAGTCTTCTCGGCTGTCAGTAGTTCTAGTCCGGCGGGGGGAAGGGTTCCTGTATTCCGCGCGGGACGGGCTTCTTCTGCTCGCCTTTCGCGATAAGCTTCTTGCTGTGGTTGGTTTCGTGGCTGTGGGCCTATCCGGAGTGCGGCTTGCTCTCCTTCTGCTGGATGGGCTCCTCCTCGGTGTTCTCCTCGGTGGTGATCGCCTGGGTGAGGGGGAGACAGACATAGGTCTCTCCGGTGAGTTGACCTCTGCTCTGCGTTTCCTCTGCGGTGTCTGTTGTTCTGTTGGCTGCATTTTGCTCTGTTGCCGCGGCTGGCGGTCAGTGCGGGTTTCCTTTTCGGTTTCTTTTTCCTCAAATGTCGTCCTCTGTTTTGTTCTTTCTGAATAACTTTCTTTGTTCTTTATTTGTTTGAGAAAAATAGGTGAGGATGGTCGTTGGATGTTGAATATTTCCTCTGTTGTTGTGAAGTCTGCGCTCAGTATTTCTTCCATTTGGTGCATTAAGTCCAGTGGGTTGCGTTTGATCTGCTCATTTTGGACTTCTCGGAAGAGTGCCTTCTTGTTCGATGAGTATCCTCCCAGGTAGCTGACATAATGTGGTTCTTTGTTCTGTTTTTCTGCTGGGTAAAATGACTCCAGCCTCAGTGTTACTTCAATAAATAGGGAGAGCTGCAAAGCTTGTTGTGTGCGAATGTGGGTGGCTGTCTCTGTAAACATTATAATTAATGCGGATGCTTGGCTGTGGACTTCTGTATAATGTGCTGGGTATGTTTCTTTGTTGAATATGCAGATGGCTATGCAGCCAGGGCATGTGAAGTAGGCTTCCGTGAGAATTGCGTGGTGGTCGAACAGGTGGAGCAGATAGTCTTTTGGTTCTGTTATTTGAAGGATGGTTGGGCAATAGGGGCATGCCTGCGGCCCCATAAAGGGTTCAACCAGTGGCTCATTTGCTAGAGCCTGGTCCAGTGAATTGTAGCTCGGGTTCAGCGATAAGATATCTGTGTTTTGTCTGTTCCTGTTCATCTTTGGGAATCTGTATAGGTTTCCTGTTTCTTCTGTGGTCTCGTCCATTTTGCAACTTTCCGTGAAGTTTTTCGTGTACTGGTGGATTTCTTGCCTGGACAGGCAGGCGCCAATGGCTCTTATCAGGTGAAGGTCGTTTGACATATCTACGTGGCTGTACTGTGGTGTTCTGAAAATTGGCGATTTCCTTGTTAGTTCCGTGATCGGTTGCCTACAGATCATCTGCGGCGTGACTGTTCCGGAAACTGACACTGAACTGTAGTAGACGGTATGGCTGTTACCGTACTTCTTTCCGATACTGACGGCGTTCCTTGCGTCAGGCAGATGGTCTGCCTCTGCGTATTGTTGTCTAAGTGACCTTGGTGCGCAGATGCGCAAGAAGTGGAGGCTTTCTTGGTTATTAGCGATACAATCGCTGGCACACATGCAGTTGTTGTAGTGGTATAGTTCTGGAATTATCATATGTCCTGTTTTTCCTGAAGCATCCTTGATTGTGTCTCTGTGTTTCATGCTTTTGATTATAAATTTGGTAGAATTGTCAACAGCTAAGTGGGACTGCTCTCCATGTGGCATGTCTGGGTTCTCAAAGTTCATGGGGCAGACTAGTGCCCAGCTCTTGTACTGAAGAGGTGGTTGATTGCCCAGAGCGATGTATCTGCCAATACATAGTGCCTTGCAGAGTCTTGCAAGAGATGCTGTTCTTGGCTTGTCTGTTCTGAGGTCATCGTACTGAAGGTCCAGGCGTGCCATTTCCGTGTATACGTCGATTTCAGACAGTTCTGTGTAGATAGGTGGCAGGGTGATTGGTCTCATCGGGATGTCTTCTGTCCTGAGGGTGATATTAGCTGTCAGTTGTTCCAGTATCTGCTCTATTTCGTGGATTGATGGCAGGTCTTGGTACGCGATCCGTTCGCGCCCCCTAAAGCTGCCTTGGTATGCTCCCACTTGGTGGGTGCGGCCCTGGTTTCCGACGATGAGCTGCCTGGACATGTTGATGGGTTTCTTCCTGTGTTCCTTTAAAGGGAGTTGAGGATGTACTGATTTTGTGTTTGAACTCGGCTCCTTTAAATACCCAAGGATGTGCCTGCTAAGTATCCTTCACTGTGTGCTATTTAGGCTGGCTGCTTAGTGACCGGCCTGTTTAATAGCTGGCAGTTTTTTATCCTGTCGCATGCTTTGTTTTTTGTAATGTCCATTAGGATTCTTGGAGGGAGGAGAGTTATTTCCTAAATTCTCGGGCTGAGCCTGGATTTTAAAATTCTTGCCGTCTTCTTCAATTAAATTGCTTTAATGGCTTGTTTTAGGAGCGTGTATATGTGATAATGTTCTATAAGGCTGCATTAAAGTGTTAAGTTGTTGATAATTTTCTCGGATTTATTGCCGTGTTTTGGCGATTTATTGATCATGTTCTGGCTTCTGTTTATCTGTTTTTATATTTTGCTGGGTATAAATGCCATGTTGCCTTTGGTGGAGATTAGTTGATCTGCAGATTTTGAGCTGTAAATATGGGTCGATTTGTTGACGCCATTCGCTGCCATATTTTGGAGAAATATATGTCTTCATATATGCGAGAGCGAAACGTGGATGCTTTGCTTGTTCTGCGTAATGAAAACAAGTGGGCGATGACTGGTAAATATTTAACATTTTTGTTTCACAATTTTATCTCTTGATATTTTCCTTTTTGATTTTTGTTCTGTTAAGCGTGATTTTTTGTGGTGTTTCCTGTTTTAGTCGCTGATGTGGACGTAAGAGAAGACAGCATTTTCATTCGCTTGCGGAAGGAGGAGGTCGTCTGTGAGGACCAGGACACGTCTAAGCGAGTGTCCTCTATTGACGTCCTTGAACCTGTGGTGGAAAAGGTTCCTGAAATTGGTTCTGAGGTGACTGTCCCTTTAGAGACCATTCCTGAGGACTTGATTTTCGAGTCTGGAGAGGCCTTCTCTTTGGAGGGGGTGGATAATATTCCAATGGAGGAACTATTTTGCGGTAGCCATAGTGATGGGTCGTTGGCTGGTTCTAGCGATATTACTGGCATATCTGTTGACACTGTGTTGGATTTGAATTTGGCTTCTTAATGTGCTGTAATCGTGGTTTAGATGTGCTTAAAATACAATATTTAATTTTTTCTTCTGAGTGCCAGATGTATCCGCATCTGGTCGGCTCAACGTTTTTATTTGTGTTCGTTGTCACAATATATATTTGTTTTTCTTCATGTGCATAAGTTTTTTCGTGTCAGTGGGCTAGGTATCTCGGCGAGAGCTAGGGGGAATTTTATGCACAATAATATCCTTAGACATACTTCTGAACAGTTTGCCTTAAGGTGGGCAGGTACGTGAATTTTGTCACGTCGAGGCACGTGTAATAGACGTGCCGCGTGGCAAAAAACACTATATATATCTGCTGACTATTCTTGTGTATAATATTCTTGTGTTTTCCTCTTTCTCTCTCAGCTGGGGCTGCTCGCTAGGCAGTCTGTACGCTGTTGGCCGGACACCACGTGGCCTCTTACCTTATGTACTTATTAATAATGGTTTCTTAGTAGAATTTGATTTCTAGCCGGGAGAACCGGACTTTTTTGTTTGAATCTTCTTCGGGTGGCAAATTAATATACAGGATGCCTTTCCTGTCAGATTGGAATGATGATTTATAACGGGTTTTGTAGTTCTTTTCTGGTTTTATTTTGTTCACGCTTAGTTCTATAGATGTTGAGAATAAGAATGAATCTTGTTCCAATAACTGTTCTTCCACGTAATATGGTGTGTTTGGCGTTTTGATTGTAGCGATTCTCTTTGTGCTAGGTTTTTTTGTTATTGTTGTTGGTTGGCATGGTACTGGAAGTGTTTTCCACTGAGCTTTTGTTGCTCCTGAATATTTCGATGGTAATGTATTTACTGATATATTTATTTTTCTTCCTGATCTTAATATTCTTGCTGTTTGGGGAGAAAATTCTTCTGTGTCATTTGTACTTGAACAGTTGTCTGGTTCTCGGCGTTCATCTTGTTCTCCCTCTGAGAGTGTATTTTGTTTTATTATCTCAGCTTCCTCAGCTTTCTTTATTGACTCTGGGTTTCCTTTTCTGTTATAACGGAAAAGTCCTAATGTTTTTAATATATCAGCGTCAAAATGTGTTGGTAAAAGTGTTATAAATTCATCCATTGATAATTTTCGCATATTTGCAAAATGTACTGACATTTGTTCTCCTGTGCGGGGGTCTTTTAATAACGATCCCTGTGGGAATAATTCCATTATTCTGTATGGACCGATATACGTGGGTTTTAAAGGTGTTGATGGCGTATATTCTTTTCTCATTACAAGCTCATGTAGAGCAAAATCGTATGATTTTTTGTCTGGGTAGCTGAGTTTCGCTTTTTTCTTATTTTTTAGGAACTTTTGAATTGCACCTCTGAATTTATGAGATGTCTGTGTAAGATCGTCTTCGATATCTTGATCTAATTTGATATCTATGATTAGTGGCAGGTGTGTTTCTAGTATTTGTTGAAAATGGACATATTCTCTTGAGAGGCCGTATTTTGAAACAAGTGTGTTGAGGCGTACTATAATAAGTGGGTATAGTACGTGCCATTCCGTGTGCTTTGCAATAGGGCTATCTGCGATAGCTGCTCTTGCTGCGTTGAGGAATTTTCGCACCTGGCTTTCGACTGTATTTCCTCTTTGCATATATGGAAAGCTGGTTTGATGTTGAATATTAAAGGATGCTAACAATGTGGTCACTTCTGAGCGAAACGTGGGGTCGTTATCTGTAAGTAGAACTTTTGGTACTCCCATAAATGATATGTAATTTCGCAATGCGGAAGCTGTAGCTTCTGCTGATTTTGACTTCATTGGTATGAATGAGATATAGAGGGAGTATAAATCCGCTATTATTAAAGCGTGTGTATGACCTTTTGAGCTTCTTGGCAAGTACATTATGTCTGCACTTATGGCTTCTCTTGGCTGTGTGGGCGTGAATGTTCTTTCTCTTCCTACTGGTATATTTTTATATTCCACGTTTTTTGTAGCTGAGCATACTATGCATGCTTTACATATTCTTTGTATTGCTCTTCGTGCTTGAGGGTGGTAATAAGTTTCTATAAATTGTTTATATGTTTGGGATTTTGTTGGATGGAGGAAGTGCTTATGAATATAGATAATTGTTGGTATTAATAACGATGTGGGAATATATATTACTTGGCGCGGATCTTGTGACTCTGTCTCTTTAAATATTTTACACACTATTCCTTTTTTCATGGTGTAGGCTGGTAGGGTATTTTTTCCTACTAGGTTTTCCTTGATAGCGCTTATCACTGGGTCCATATTTTGAAAATATTGAAAGCTTTCCACTGTTAGTTTTCTGTTCATAGATAGGTCGGCTGCTAGCAGTGCTGATACTTCTTGTTCTGTAATATATGGTTCTGTTAATTTTGTTTCTCTTGACTGGATTCTTTCTTCTTTATCTTGGTTTTTAAGATTTGATTGCGATAGTTGAATAGTTGGTAATTTTGACTGTAGTGTGGGACTGATTTTTTCTAACAGTGCGTTTTCAAATTCCTGTAGCTCGAACGTCTGGTGCGCTCTGTCTATCGGAGTGGAGATAAGATTTATGGCTAGGCTATTAATGCCTATTTTCCTGGGTCCTAAATAATCTTCAATTTTAAGGAAGTCGTTTTCATCTTTCATAATTTCTTCTGACAAAAATTGGACCGAATCTTGTACTATATTATTGGTGATTGTTTTCTCGAATATTTGTCCTGTTGATCCGAATCCACCGCGTGTAGAGTTTGTTTCCGGCCATTCGTTGGTGAATTTTGGTATTTTTGCTTTGATTAGCAATAGTTGGGCGACTGCTGTACCTTTTTTCAATATTATTTCTTTTTCTGTCATATTTTGGATCACTGCTGCTACATAATTATGGTATCCGATATCAATAAGTCCGAGCTGCACGTTTACTTCGTATTTCAGTCTTGCTGAGCTTTTGTTAATAAGTAGGGCGCAATGATTTTTTGGAAATTGAAATCTGATTTTCAAGTCCACTTTTTTAAGTTCGTAGGGTGCGAAGATTTCATCCTCTTGAAGGGGAATATCGAGTCCATTTGACTGTAGGCAAATTTTTGGAGATAATTCTGCTGTTGGATGAAGGTTGTATCTGACTTTTGGATTGACTTCTATAGTGTTATAGTTTTGCACACTGGGTAGGTTGGTAATAAAATTTATTTTGATTTCGTTTTCTGTTTGGTATTGTAGCTGTTCTTGCTGGATGGGGCTGATAAGCTTGAATAATTTTTCCAAGGACGTGTGGAAATTTTGTAACGATTTTCCTGTCAAAGGTTGTTTTGTACATGATAAATAATGTTTGCTTGCTTCCATGAGGTTTCGCTGGATATCTCTGTAAATTTGCTTTCCTTTTAAGTCTGCGTAAACTGTTTCCATTATTTCGTGTATTTTCTGAAGTACTAGTTCATGTTTTTTTATATCGATTGCTAATTTTGTGGCAAAAACTTTTGCAGTATGCAATTTTGGTTCTCGATTTTTTGCGTATTTTGCTAACCATTGATGTAACATTATCTGTGCGCTGTGAAATCTTTCTTCTGGCGTTTGCTTCTGGGACATTTCGTACATTTCTTGAACTGTTTTTGGCTCATTTAGTTTTTTGTGTGTTCTGTCGTGAATGTCTTGGGGTTCCGGTCTTAATGGCCTCGTGAGAAATTCGAAAATTGTGTCCTGAGACACTCCAAAATTCTGGGGCAGAGGGGGGAGGACTGCTGCCCATTTTCTTGAGATTGGGTGCTCGCGTGGAATGTTACAATTTAAATTGTCACTAATGGCTCTACTTAAAACGTCTGCTAACACATTTATGCTGCCGGGGATGTGGTATATGCTTATGTTAAGCATGGATACAAAGTTTGTTAAATAATTTAGCGTTGAATTAAGGAGGACGCTGTGGGTTGACATTCTTTTTGCGTATATTAATGACCTTGCGTCTGTGTAAATTTTGATGGAGGCTTGACAATTCAATAAATATGCTGAGAATACTTTGAGGGCGTAAGCTAAGCTGATGCTTTCCAGCACATATGAACATTTTCCCAGGTCTGCAGTGCTAAAATATTTCGATGTGACTGATACTAATTCCATTTTTCCGTTTTTGACTCTAAATAAACATCCTGCTGCTGCGACTTTTGAAGCGTCTGTTGTTAGTATAAGGTCGTCTTCTGGATTTGGAACTGTAAGTTTCAGTCCCAGTACGCTGAGTGCTTTTGCGGAATTCCATGCTCTTTCTTCAATAGGTCCCCATGTGAATTCTTTTTTCTTTAGCAAAAAATTAAGCGGGTATAATATGTGTTTGAGATATGGTAAAAACATTGATTGGTACTGGAAGCTTGCTAAACGTGAATGAAGTTCATAGAGAGATGACGGTTTCTTTGTATTCATTATTCCACTTGCTTTCAATTTGTCCATTGTTAATTGAACGTTGGATGTGTCAAAAGAATAGCCTAAAACTTTGACGTTGGTGGTGAAAAATTTTGATTTTTCGCTGCTAAATTTAATTTTCGCTTCTGTTGCTGCTATTAATAGTACTTTTAGTGCTACATAAAGTTCTTGGTATGTATCTCTGAATACGAATATATCGTCAAAATATGCTGACATCATTTGTTCGAATGAGGCTGGAAGTAGTGTCTGCTCTTCTGGAGTGAGTGTCGCTTTAATTCTGTCAAATACTTGTTGCGAGAATGCTATGGCCATAAATTTCACTAAGTGGTATGGACTGCTTTTAAGTCCCATTACGAGGCTACAAAATTCATAGGCGTCTTGATTCACCCAGAACGCTGTTTTATATCTGTCCTTTTCCTGTATGGGAATAATAAAAAATGCGCTAGAGATATCTAGAGATATGACCTTTTTTCCTTTCAACTTCATGAGAATTTCGTCTATTGTGGTAAAGGAGGTTTGTTGTGGGAATTCTAAAACTTCGTTGAGTTCTCTGAAATCGAGGCATATTCTATATAATTTTGACATATTTTGTTCTCCAGTTTGATATGAGGCTTTGGTGTTGTCTCGGGATTCATTTGCTGATGTCGGTTTTTTTACTAAAACAACGTTACTTCTCCATGGGCTGTCAGATGGGCGTACTACTCCTGCTTGCATTAGTTGTTTAATGGCTTGAGTTGTGAATTCATATTTGTGAAATGGGAGTCTCCTGACTTTTTGCTGAACTATTTTTCCTTTTTTTGTTGGTAAGTCAGCTGTGTATAAATTTGTTATTTCTAGATCTAGCTTGCTCTTGCTGAAGCGGTGAGAGAATTTGTTAAGGAGGTCTTTTAATGGGTGTAGATATTCTGCTGGGCAGTCTGAGTAGTCGGCTGCTTCTAAAGTAATTGTCTTTTCTAATAGTTCAAATTTTAATTCTTGCATATCATCAAAAAGAATATCTGAAGGGGGCAGCGTTTCTTCATCCATGTTGTCTCTGATATTATGGTTCATATTCAGTTCGATTGATGACGACTGTTGTTGGGGTTCTTGGGTGTCAGTTAATAGTTCTTCTGTGGGAGCTTCTGTTGCGGGGGTGGGGGTCTGCTTATCTTCTTGTAGTAGGGATGTCATCGCGGAAGATGCACATGCGTTCACTTTTTCGAGAGGAATTTTGATTCTTTTGTCATTGTATATGACGTTTATACTTGCTGGCGAGATACTATGCACTTTTGTTATATCTAATAAAAATTCAGCTCCTAAAATCGCTTGAAGATTATTGAGCTTAGTTGTTACTATAAAGTGAGTACAAAATGTTGTTGGTATTATATTGTCAGGTGATAAATTAAAATTTAAATGTGTTGTTCCTGTGATAGCGTTTGTGCTGCTTCCCGTAGCTGTAGATAGTCTCATTGTTGTTGGCGTAATATTTATGTTGAGTTTCTCTGCTACTGATTCGTGAATAAGTGAATTACTTGCTCCAGTATCCACTAATGCTTTAAATTTTTCTGTAGACGGGGGGAATGTTATGTCTACAAAATAGAGATTGCTTCCGAAGGCTGCATTGTTCAGCCTGACCTCGTTTGCCTTTTTCCTCTGCTTTTCTTTCACAAATTTTATTGTTGAATTTAAGTACATGTCTATATGTGACCCTTCACTGGGTCTGGCTAGCTGCATAAGATTTCTTAATAATGTTGGTTCATCTTCTTGGAGGTCTGGATATTCATTGTTTTTCAGTTCTCTTGGTTTTGGAAATTTCATAGAGTGGAGTTTTATGTGGTCTAAAATAATTTCTGGGCATGCGCAGCATGCTTGTGGATTTTGGACAGGAGGGTTGATTTCCTCTGTCCTAACATTGTGGGCTTCGATACTTTGTTCGAAACGTTGAAGCCCTCTCGCTTCGAACTCTAATAGTTTTTTGGTCTTCCTGGACTATCAGAGCGTTTGGTATTATTTAATTTGCATTGATCTCTGAAGTGGAATCCGCCATTACATATTGTGCATTTTTCGGGTGCCCAGTGGTAGTATTGTCTGCAGTCTGGTTCTTCATGACCGTCATTGGTACATTTTTTACAAAATTTAGTACCCGGTCTATAGCTTGGTGAACAGTTTAACCCTGGTATAACGGTTTTATTTTGATAGGGTGATTGTGACCTTCTTGAACTTTGGCGGTCTGGTGTTCTGTTGCGTTGTCTTCTGTTGCTGTCCCTATCTCTGGAGTATGATCTACGTGATCTGTCTGAGTATCTGTCTCTTGACAATGATCTGTCTCTGGTGCTCCTTGAATAGTTGCTTGACCTTGACTCTGGTCTGTAGTTGTACGAGTCTCTGGATGTTCTGTAGTTGGTGGGTGTTCTGTCTCTTGAGTATCTGTCTCTGCTGCTTGATCGGTATCTACTGCGGCTGCTTGTGGTTGAATATCTGTCGCTGTAGGGTGATCTGGTTCTGCTTGTTGACCTTTCTCTGTTATCTCTGGAGCTTCTGGAACTTCTGTAAGATTCGCGGCTCCTGCTTCTTGAGTTTCTGTCTCTTGATGATCTGTAGTTATTTCTGTCTCTGGATGAGGATCTGTCTCTTGGTCGTGGTCTGTCTCTGGAATCTGCTCGGCTTTGTCTGTCGGAGCTGGTTTTTCTGTCTCTGTCTTGATTTTTTCGCCTGTCTGAGTTGTCTCTGGAGTAGCTGCTGTCTCTTGAGTTATTCCTGGAATTTGTTGGTGTTTTTTCTGCTTTTATTTCATTTACTAGTGTTGTTATTTGGTATAGTTTGTTGTTTATTCTTTCTGATTTTCGTGCTGGGTTTTCTGTTTGTAGCCATTTCTTTACTCCTTGCTTCTTTTTTGGTGCTGTAGATAGTTCAACCTCTAATTGTCTGGATGGTGATCTGGAGCTCTGTGATGTGGATCTATGTCGTCGTTGTTTGGGTCCGCTTCTTTGTTTTGAGCGGGATCTTCTTGATGATGAAGGAGTTTCTTCGGCTGGTGGTGGTGGTGGTGTTTTCGGTCTCTCTGCTGATGACTGTCTAGATCTGTCTGGTGAGCTTTCATGGCGGGAGGATTCTCGGGAGGGACGCCTTGATGAATGTCGAGATGTTGATGCTTCAGACTCTGTGTCCTCATTTTGTCTTGGTTGAGGAATGGTTTCGATTCGAGTTTTGACTGCGTGTATGTGCGGTTGTCTCTCGTCGGGTTTTTTGGTTTTGGGTGTGTCCCCGTATTTTTTGTCTTTTTTGTTAGGGTTTGCGAGGGTAAATTCTATCGGGGTTATATCATTGTCTAAAAGCGAGTCTACAGGTGCAATGTTTGCTTGGAATACTAGTATTGTTTCTTTTGATTGGCCGAATTGTAGATCTTCTGTTGGTTCGCCGTTGGTTTTTTCTGATAATATGCATGTTTCAAGAGTATCGTGGTAATCTAATTTGATTTTTTGGAGTTGGCTGTACTTAATGAGTCTTGTCAGTTTTTCCTTTGTGACTCCTGTGGTGAAGTGTTGTAGTCCGTTAAACAAAAGCTTGTTTCTTTGAGATTCTGCGTCTGGGTCGTCGTTGTAATATGTTGTTGCTAGGGAGTAAAGATTTGACATTGGGACGCGGAGGCTTTCTGTTTGTCTTCTTGTTAGTTTTTTAATTTCGTGAATAACCATTTCTCTGTCGTTTACTGGCATAGTTGATGTCATTAGGAGGCGTGCTAGTTCATGTAATCCCATTTTTTGTCCGAGTTGGTTCATTTCTGGTTTGAAGTAGCTGATGAATCTGTGTAAAACTCTTTGGTAGTGGTCTAATGTGTAGCCTATCTTGCTGCCTGTTTTATGTAGAGTGGTGATGGTACTGTACCAGTCGACTTGTGTGTGTTTTTTGTCGATATATTGAAGGAGGCTGTCCTCCATTCGTGTGTCATTGAGTGCTTTTCTCTTGATTAGTACCCATCGGGGAGGTTGCGCGAAGATTCTAGTGTTGATTCCTTGCTGCGCTCTTAGTGCATTGTCGTATGCTGTTTGTATGGCGGCTGGAGTATTTCCTGCTGCTTGTGCTGCGTCGCGTGCTGTTGTTGCTACTACATTTTCATCTTCCCATGCCGAGGCTTCTATTGCTGAGTTGTAGTAGAGGGTGCTGTCCTCGTCCAGGTAGTGGATTCCATGTTTCATTGGGCGGTACTTCTGTCTTTCTGCTATATCGTGGTACGAGAATTCTGGTTCCGTGAATTCGAATTCGGTGATTTTTTTCTGTGTTTCGGGTATCTTATGTGCTGCGGGTGTGAGAATTTTTTCAAGTGATGCATTTATTTGGGTTTTTACGTCATTGTCGGCGATTGGGATGAGACGTAGTGCTTCGACGATTTCCTTGACTTTGTCGTTGTTCTCGATTCTTTGTACTTGTTGAGCGAATGGATCCATCTTGTTTGGCTGTGGTTTAGTTCTTCAGGTGGTGGAGAGTTTTGGCTTTTGGTGCAATCCGGATTGCTTTTTTGTTGCGGGCCTGTTATCCGTGCCAGGTTTTCGCCATGTGGGGGCTCAGAACTTATGATTGAATTGGGCTTACATGACGTATAGTTACGGGGTCGAATAGTCTATGACTGAGCATGTAGACAACCTTCCTTTCGGCTCGTGCCTACATTCCACTGAGTATTCTCCATTTACCTTGTACTAACTATCCATCTACATATTCCTCTTTATCCATGCGGGCGGAATAAAAGACAAGGGTTGGATCCGTTCATATTTAGTATAAAAGATTCTCTACATATTCATAAGTGGCATGGAACGTTCTACTATAGTGATACAATAGTTTATACTATAACTATCCCTTCGGGTCCGTGTAATAAGGTGGTAAGGTGTTAAGGTGGTTAAATCTTGACTATGTTCTCATATGATGTACTCGCAGCTTCACTAAGCTTCGCTTGGACAGCGCTCCGCGCTGTCCGGATTCTCCTAGCACTTGATTTAAGTACTAAGGGTGCGGTCCAGATCTCGTTCCACTAGCCCTTTAGAGGCGGGCAAATAGATCTATCCTTCTTGATCCAGGGGTCTCACTAGACTGTCCCCTCACCTCTCCTCAGGCCTAGTTGTAGGCCTTGCATTCCGGCCTTGCCGAATACTTTGCCGGATGACCGGGCTCTAATCCATAGAGCTATAGGCTATAGCCGAGAGTGGGCTGTTCTATCGTCTTAGTTTTGAGATAGATACATATATGAATTTTTAGTATAAATAATTACGTATAGGTATCCACATGCCGGAGCTGGGGTGAGGAGTAGAGTTGCTGGTTTTCATGGTTGCGGACTG
>Ga0207935_1000169_pt1 | contig 17647 bp, 13 predicted proteins | sample LakMenEpi30Aug10_FD_150746 | JGI IMG/M metagenome (GOLD analysis project Ga0207935, IMG submission 150746) | Freshwater microbial communities from Lake Mendota, WI - 30AUG2010 deep hole epilimnion (SPAdes) | ecosystem: Environmental > Aquatic > Freshwater > Lake > Epilimnion/Euphotic zone ...
CTATATTGATATGTTTCATATATCCTATATCTTAGCTTATACATGCCACTACTACTTTAGTATATCTCGTAGTGGTGCTTTTGATTATAGAATATGCGGTTTTACTGGCTTTACCTGAGTGATGGTAGTACAGGAGTCTACTTTCGTCTTGGAAAAAACCCGACATCGAATGACTTTCAGAGTGCCAAACGTATCCTCCAGACAGAAGTCGACTATCAGAAAGCTGTTAAGGCCAGGGAAAAGAAAGGATGCGATGAGCCTAATGGGCTTCGTTGCCAACCTCTGAGGGGAGAGCCTATCTCCTTCCCAGGTGTCGATTGATTAGACAGATCCTCTCGCCGGAACGCATTGCGCGCTCCGGCTTTTTCATTTGCTTTAAAATATAATGTTTAAAACTATTGATAAAGTATGGAAAATATGTTATAGTTCTCTCGACCCTCAGAGGTAAATTCCTCATGACCAACTTAGCTCGTTATTTCATTCTAGGCATCATTTCATTTCTGTTCTCTTTAAATTTCCCAGTCTTAGCCGGAACCAATATTGCAGGAATGGGAAATCTTGCACGGGCACAATCTGGTTATTATGAGAATACATTTTCTCCAAGTGTGTTTGCTTATTTAGCTGGAGGGCTTCTTATTTTAGCATCCTTCGGTACAATCATCTATATGGTGTTCTTTATGAAGTTGGAAAAGGATAATGTGGAATCCTGATTCCACTTACCCCCAAAGCCGGCACCCAGTGTCCGGCTTTTTCATTTTAATTCTGGTAAAGTATCCAGAGTATAGCAATTCTCAATATTATATTCTCCAGATTGCCTTCTCTCTAATTCCTCGAGATAAGCTCCTGTTCCGAGTTTCATACCGATATCATATCCAAGTGAGCGAATATAAGTCCCACTAGCACAATATATGTCTAATGTGATGTAATGATAGGTATATTCTAAGATATCAATACGACTAATAGTAACTTGACGAGCAGGTATATCTATATGTTCACCTTTGCGGGCTAATTCATACATTTTCTTGCCATTGATTTTGATAGCTGAATACATAGGTGGTATTTGCTGTATTTCCCCTATAAATTGCTTGATTACCAATTCTATTTGTTCTCGGGTAGGGACTATATTAGTATTATACTCTTGTATAACTCCATCTTTATCATACGTATCACTTATAAAGCCTAATTTTAGCTTTGTGCGGTATATTTTATCTTGTTTCATAAGAGTATCGCTTTTTTTGGTAGAGTCTCGTCCCACAAGCAGAATTAATACCCCAGTGGCAAAAGGGTCAAGAGTTCCGGCATGACCAATCTTTTTGATACCATAAAATCGGCGTAACTTATTGACTACGGTGTGAGAAGTGATCCCAGCTGGTTTATTAATAGGAATAATCATATAGGCTATTGTAGCATATAATGAGTAGATTTAGAATTTATAAAACATTTTAATCCACCCCCACCGCAAGCGGTCACCCCCTCCCTGCCTACCGCAGGCAGGCAAAGGGGGACAAAAATACATATCACAAAACAACCTCCCCCAAGGGATGACAAAAAGCAAAATATCAAAAATACCTGTCCTCCTTTTTACTACCCTACTAAATCTACCCAACACAAAAAAGCGCCACATAGACGCTTTTTTATGAATATAACGTGAAAATTTATTTCACTGCTTCTTTCAATTTCTTTCCTGCTTTGAATTTAGGAGTTTTGGTTGCAGCAATTTTAATCTTTTCTAATGTTCTTGGGTTAACACCTTCTCTTGCTTGTCTTTGGGTTACTGAAAAAGACCCAAATCCAGCTAGAGTAACATCCTCACCTTTAGAAAGAGTTTTGGTTACTACATCAAGGAAAGCTTGAAGTACTGCTTCAGCATCTTTCTTTGAAGTTCCAGCCATTTCAGCGATTGCTGATACTAGTTCTGCTTTAGTTGCCATCTACACACACCCCCTTTCTCATCTTATTTAATTATTTAAGTTATTATTTTTAATTGGATATTGTTTATCCTGTTCCCATAATATAGTATATATGCTAACTTGTAAAGTGTTTTTATCTAGCATAGTCAATTATACGGGTTTCTCTTATTAATGTAACTTTAATTTCTCCTGGATATTTTAGCTCTTCTTCTATTTTGAGAGCAATCTTACGAGCCATTTTTTTAGCTTGTATATCATTAATTTTGTATGGTGTGACGAATACACGAATCTCACGACCAGCATTAATGGCATAACTTTTATCCACTCCATAAAAAGCATTGGTAATAGCCTCCAATTCACCCAGTCTCTTGATATAATTATCCACAGAATCACGCCGAGCCCCAGGTCGAGAGGCTGACAAAGCATCCGCAGCCTGCACAATACGTGATTCTATACTCTCATAAGGATACTCCTCGTGATGAGACTGCATAGCCTTGACTACATCCTCTTTAATACCATATTTGGCTAATAAATGCCTTCCAATTTCAACATGAGTTCCTTCAACTTCATGATCGAGAGCCTTCCCAATATCATGGAAGAGCCCCCCCATTTTTGCCACCATTACATTAGCTCCTAATTCGGCAGCTATAGCTCCTGCTAGATGAGCCACCTCTACACTATGCATTAAGACATTTTGTCCATAACTAGTTCTAAACTGTAACCTACCTAGAATATATGTTAGTTTTGGGTCTATGCCTGTGATTCCAGTATCATAAAGTGCAGTCTCTCCTGCTTCCTTAATCTTTTGCTGAACCATTTCTTTGGATTTAGCTACAAATTCTTCAATACGAGATGGTTGTATACGCCCATCTTCAATCAAAGCCTCAAGAGCAAGCCTTGCAATATGCCTTCGTATAGGATCAAAACAAGATAATACAATACTATCAGGGCTATCGTCAATAATAACTTGTACTCCTGTCGCATTCTCAAGAGCTCTTATATTACGACCCTCTTTTCCAATAATACGTCCTTTTACCTCTTCACTTTCAATAGACACAGTAGCAGTATTGAATTCAGCGGATTGTCCTTGAGAATATTTTTGCATAGCTAAAACCATAATATTTTTAGCTTTTTGCTCTAGCTGATTTTTACGAACTCCTTCTAATCTTTCAATTTGTAATAATAACTCTTCATGAGAAGTTTCCTCAACTTTATCTAATAACTCAGCCTTAGCTTGATCAATAGTTAACCCAGATATTTTACTAAGATTTTCAACTTGCTTTAGCTTTACCCCTTCTACCTCGCGATACAATTCTTTAATTCTTTCCCCTTTTGATTTTAGTTCTTGGCGATTATTTTCTAGTTCTTTATTTTGTTTTTCTAAATCTTTTTCTCTTCTCAAAACACTTTCCTCTAAGAGTACAGCAGTTTTACGAATTTCTGAAGCTTCTTGCCTAGCCTTATCTTTAATAGATTCTGATTCTTTTTCAGCTTCTTTTTTTAATTCGGCTGATTTTTCTTCAAACTTAATTTTTAGTGATTGAATTTTAGCTTCTTTTGCATTGATAGATTTTTTAACAATATATAATCTTAGACTATATCCTATACCAATACTTGCCAATGAGCTTAATCCCAACCACAATAATGGTATTGTAGTCATATAATATTTTATAATGTAGTAAATGTATATTTTTTATACTTTTTTAGTATATCATAAATATACAAATTATGCATAGTGTATTTTATTCTAATATAACAGATTCATACCAATATTGCCCTTTCATAGAACCATCATAGCTAAATTCTTTACTCCCAGCATTGACAAAAATAAGTTTACTTATGGTAGATCCTTCTTGTATTGGTTTGATAAAAAATTTATTATTTCCTTTGGCATATTTACCGCAGATTGCAGTAGAATCTTTAACTTTAATGTCTTTAGCAATGACACTATATCTATTTTTTTGCTCTAATATTTTGCAAACTTCTTTTTGCTTGGAATCTAATATTTGTGAATTTATAATCTCAGGAATAGTATTAAATCTAAAATTATCCTCTATATCTATAATTTCAATTGACTGACCCGATTCTTTAGATTCTTCAAAATTATGTAAATATATTGTATTATCATTGGTTCTGGCTTCTGGTGTTGTGATAGCTACAAATTTATTTTTATCTGCAAGACTGACAACTTCATAGGCAAAAGCTATACCTAATTCTTTAGAATAATAATAGTCTAATATACTAGAGTTTCTTGGATTAGGTAATTTAGATTGTAGTCTTAGTGGCATAATACTCCAATAATAATAATCCCCACTGCCTTGATCTTGCTCTATATTCTCTTCACTAGGTATAGGGGATGTATTATTAGTGCTATTACCTGAATTAGAGGTATTATTTTGATTATTAGAGTTATTATTAACAGCAGAAGAGCCATTATTCAGGAGTAAATAAGTTATAATAATACCAATTATAGATATTCCTATGACTATACCCCATATTATAATGGCTCTTCTATTCATAATTTTTTATTTTACTATTAAGTATATATCAATTATACACTATTAACTTAATTTTCTGAAATTTATCTTTCAGTCTCAAACCCTGTCCCAGCTGGAATCAATCGCCCTATGATGACATTTTCTTTAAGTCCTCTCAAATGATCTTCTTTACCGAATAAAGCAGCTTCTATCAATACTTTTGTAGTATTTTGGAAAGAAGCAGCGGATAAGAAACTCTCTGTATTAAGAGCAACTTTGGTAATTCCCTGTAATAGAGGATCTACTTGAATTAAGTCTTCTTTAATCTCTGTTACACGATTGAACTCTAATAATTGGTCTCTGGTTATAGTTTGACCTTTAAGGTAATTAGATTTACCTGGTTCAGTAACCATATATCTAGATGTCATTTGTCTAATAATCATCTCAACATGCTTAATAGCAATTCCAGCTCCTTGAGAATTATAGATTTCTAGAATTTGCTGAATTATGTACTTTGTTAAAGTCTCAATACCAGCTTGTTTATATAGTTTCTCTAGATCAAGATGTCCTTCAGTTAGAGGTTGTCCTACTTTAACTGCATCTCCTACTTTTACGATTACTATATCTACAATTGGGTCTGCTACAATTTCTTTAATCTCAGCTTTAGATTTTACAGCCTTAGTATCATCAGCCTTGATCTTAATTCTAATCTCTCCAGCGGTTTCAACTACATCTACTACAACTCCATTTACGGTAGACATAAGAGCAGAGGTTTTTGGATTTCTAGCCTCGAACACCTCTTCTACACGAGGAAGACCTTTAGTTACATCAGCAGCCCCAGCAGAACCTCCTTGATGGAAAGTACGCATTGTCAACTGAGTAGCTGGTTCACCAATAGCTTGAGCGGTTACAATTCCTACTGCTTCTCCAATTTTTACTAATTCATTTCGTCCTAAGTCAATTCCATAACAAGATTGACAAACTCCACGAATAGTCTTACAACTAATTAAACTTCTAATTCTAACATTATCCATTCCTAATTCATCAATAGTTTTAGCTTGTTGATGAGTTATTAATTCACCAGCTTTTACTATAGCTTTCTTAGTCTTAGGGTCAATGATATCCTCTATTGCCTTTCGTCCAAATAAGAAATTGTCAAAGCTATCTCCAGCATATTCAGCATCAAGTCTAGATAGTAATAATCCATCTGTATCACCACAATCTGCTTCTTTTACTACCACATCTTGATTAACATCTACCAATCGTCTAGTCAAATATCCAGAAGTAGCAGTTTTCAAAGCAGTGTCTACTAATCCCTTGCGAGCTCCATGAGTTGAGATAAAGTATTCTAATTCTGACAACCCTTCTAAGAAACTTGAAGTGATAGGAGTTTCAATAATTTTACCAGATGGAGAAATCATTAATCCCTTCATTCCAGCTATCTGAGTTAATTGTCCCCAAGACCCTCTAGCTCCAGAGTCAATCATTGAGAATACAGGTCCTTTTTTATCTACTTCAGATTTTACCAATTCTCCAATATCCATAGAAGTTTTACTCCAAATGTCTATAATTTGAGAATATCTTTCTTTTTCAGTTAAAAGTCCATCAGCAAATTGAGTGGTAATTTCCTCAACTCCATTTTGAGCTTTTTTGATTAATTTATCTCTTTCTCCAGATACAGTAAAGTCACTAATAGCCCAAGACAGACCAGATCTAGTCATTTCCTCAAAACCAAACTTCTTAATTCTATCTAATAGTTCACCTACTTCTGGTTGAGAGAATTCATATAGAGCTTTATTCAAAATATTCTTTAGTTGTTTTTTACCAACAACTTCATTGATATAATCAAAACTACTAGGCAAAATTTCATTAAATGAGATTCTACCAACTGTTGTTTGAATTACTTCTCTATTGAGTTTAGGTTCTTTTCTAATTTCAACCAATTCTCTTAACTCAATTTGTCCATGATCATAGGCTCCCACAGCTTCATCAAAGTTCTTGAATACCTTAATATCACCCTTGCTATCATCTAAAAGAGTAGTGTAATAAATACCCAAAACCATATCCTGAGACGGCGTAGAAGAGGGACTACCATCAGACGGTTTAATAAGGTTATGATCAGAAATCATCAATTCTCCAGCTTCTCTTACTGCTTCTTCAGATAAAGGCACGTGTACCGCCATTTGGTCACCGTCAAAGTCAGCGTTAAATGGGCTACATACCATTGGATTCAACTGAATAGCTTTTCCTTCTATCAAAACCGGTTTGAAAGCCTGAATACTCAATCTATGTAAGGTTGGTGCACGGTTCAATAGGACATATCTATGTTCAATTACTTCATCCAAAATATCCCAAACAATATCAATACCTTGTTCAATCAATCTAGTAGCACTTCTAATATTGTGAGCTAATTCATCTTCTATCAATCTATTGATAATAAATGGCTTGAATAGCTCTAGAGCCATAGTTTTTGGAATACCACATTCATTAATCTTAAGATTAGGTCCTACTACAATTACTGAACGAGCAGAATAATCAACTCTTTTTCCAAGTAAATTCTGTCTAAATCTCCCCTGTTTTCCTTTTAGAGAATCAGCTAAAGATTTTAGAGCTCTTTTCTGTCCAGTTGATGCTACTGTAGTTGACTGCCCTTTTCTCATTGAATTATCAATCAAAGCATCTACTGCTTCTTGTAACATTCTTTTTTCATTACGAACAATAACTTCAGGAGCTCTTTGAGACATTAGTTTTTTGAGACGATTATTTCTATTAATTACTCTCCTATATAAATCATTCAAATCTGAAGTTGCGAACCTACCACCATCAAGAGCCACCATAGGTCTCAAATCTGGAGGTATAACTGGAATATGAGTAAGAAACATCCACTCTGGTCTTACTCCAGCTTGATGCAAACCTCCCAAGAATCTTATTTTCTTCATTATCTTCTGAGCTTTTATCCCATCAGCCACTTCTAGCTCTTTATCTAAAAGTACTAATTCAGCCTCTAAGTCTATTCCAGAAAAAATATCTCTCAAAACAGTAGCTCCAGTCTCAGCCTTAAATACAGGAGCAAATTTCATAGACATTAATCTATAGTCAATTTCTGAGATAATATTCCATTTTTCAAGCACCTTAAGGAATTCTAAGTTTTGTTGTTTAGAGTCAAACAATTCTTTTAGAGCCTCTTCACTATCATTTCCACCACTTGTTAAATCTTTAAGTTTAGATTTATATTCAGACTCTACTTGTCTGATATAATCTTTTTTAAGATTTTCATCAACTTCAGTAATAATGTAGCTGGAATAATAAACCACCTTCTCTACATCAGTTAAAGTTTGATCAAGAACCAAAGAAATTCTACTTGGAATATTTCTCAAAAACCAAATATGAGCAATAGGTACAGCAAGCTCAATATGTCCCATTCTTTCTCTTCTGACTGAGGCTTTTGTCACTTCAACTCCACATTTATCACAGACAATCCCTTTGTAACGAATTCTTCTATATTTACCACAAGAACATTCAAAATCACGAACAGGCCCAAAAATTTTCTCAGAGAATAGTCCGTCTTTTTCAGCTTTTTGAGTACGATAGTTAATAGTTTCAGGTTTAGTAACCTCACCATGAGACCATGAAAGAATATCATCAGGAGAAGCTAAATTTAATTGTATAGAATCAAAGTCAACCACATTCATAGATATGGTCTCTGTAGCATTGTTAGGTATAAGTTGATTATTCATAGAGATATCTTATTAAATGATGATTATTCTTTAGGTGCTTCTACGAGTGTTTTGGCATTCTTCAATTTTACATTAATTCCAAGTCCTTTCAATTCATTCACCAATACATGGAAAGAAGAAGGAATATATGGTGCCTGAATAGTCTCACCTTTAATTATAGATTCATAAGCTTTTGAGCGCCCAATTACATCATCAGATTTAATTGTTAACATCTCTTGCAACATATGAGCAGCTCCATAACCTTCAAAAGCCCAGACTTCCATTTCTCCCAATCTCTGACCTCCCATTTGCGCTTTACCCCCAAGAGGTTGTTGTGTAATAAGAGAATAAGGTCCAGTTGATCGCATATGTAACTTATCTTCAATTAAATGGTTTAACTTCATAACATACATAACTCCAACCGTAGTTTTCTCTCTATAAGCCTCTCCAGTTTTACCATCATAAAGTTGGATTTTTCCATCTTCTGGTAAATTAGCTTCTCTAAGCAGTTCTTTAATCTTATCAATACTAACTCCATTCAAAGCAGGAGTAGCTACTTTTAGACCAAGAGCCGAAACAGCAAGTCCTAAATGAGTTTCATAAACTTGCCCCAAGTTCATACGAGAAGCAATTCCAAGTGGAGTTAGAAGTATATCCAATGGAGTACCATCTGCTGAGAAAGGCATATCTTCTTGAGGTAGAATTTTTGCAATAACTCCTTTATTCCCATGCCTACCAGCTAATTTATCCCCGACACTAACTTTTCTTAAATGAACTACGCTGACTTGAACTCTCTTTATAACTCCACTAGGAAGTTTGTCTCCATTAGCTCTAGTGAATATTTTCACTCCAACAACCTTTCCTTGATGTCCATTAGCCATTTTGAGAGAAGTATCTTTAACCTCTCTTGATTTCTCACCAAAAATAACTCTTAATAATCTTTCCTCAGCAGTCAAATCTGTTTCACCCTTAGGACTAATTTTACCAACAAGAATACTCCCAGCCTTAACAGTAGCTCCAATTCTTACAATACCTTCAGCATCTAAGTCTTTCAATCTTTCCTCAGCAACATTAGGTATATCTCTAGTCACCTGCTCTTCTCCAAGACGAGTGTCAGAAACATCAATTGAAAAGTCTTCAATATGAACAGAAGTAAACACATCCTCTTTAACTAATCTATCTGAAATAATAATAGCATCCTCAAAGTTATTCCCCTCATAAGACATAAATCCTACTCTCAAATTCTGTCCCAATGCCAATTCACCATCCTGCATAGACGAACCATCTGCCAATAAATCTCCTCTTTTCACCTGTTGTCCAGGAATACACTTAACTTTCTGATTAACACTAGTAGATTGGTTAGAGTTTAAGAACTTAGTAAGATCAAATCTAGTTCTTTGCTTAGATTTAGCAGATTCAAATACAATATGAGAAGCATCCGCTTCAATAACAACACCATCTTCAGGAGACAAAATTAACTGCCCACTATAAATAGCAGCATCCTTTTCCATACCAGTTCCAACAATAGGAGAGTCACTTTTAATAGAAGGCACTCCCTGCTTTTGCATGTTTGAACCCATCAAAGCTCTAGCAGAGTCATTATGTTCTACAAAAGGAATTAAAGAAGTAGAGACAGAAATCAATTGCTTTGGAGAGACATTAATAAACTCAATTTCTTCTCTATCAGCTACAATAACATTACTATCCTTACGAGAAATAATTCTATCATTTTGAATTATACCATTCTCATCAATATCAACAACAGCAGAAGCAATAAGATAGGTTTTTTCTGTAGCAGCATCAAAATACACAACCTCATCAGTAACTTTACCTTTTACAACCTTCCTAAATGGAGTTTCCAAAAACCCATATTCATTAATATGAGCATAGGTAGCTAATTGCCCAATCAAACCAATGTTAGGACCTTCTGGAGTAGCAATTGGACAGATTCTACCAAAAGAAGTAGGATGCACATCACGAACTTCAAATCCAGCTCTATCACGAGCAAGACCATTAGGACCAAGAGCAGATACTCTTCGTTTATGCTCTAATTCAGACAAAGTATTAATCTGATCCATGTACTGAGATAATTGGCTAGAAGAGAAAAACTCATGAATAGCAGCAACTAATGGCCTAGCATTAATCACACTAGTAGGAGTAATAGATTCCGGATCAGCAGTACTCATTCTATCTTTAGTAATCTTTTCCATTCTAGCAAAGCCAACTCTAGCTCGCTCTTGTACTAATTCTCCAATCAATCTAACCCTTCTATTGCTAAGATTATCAATATCATCAGGCATAGCCTCAGGATTATTGTTCATTCTAATGATTTCTTTCACAATCATTATGAAATCTTCAACTTGCAGAACTCTATGCTTTGGCTCTTCACTAAGGTTAACACCCAATCTAGAATTTACCTTGTATCTCCCAACTTTACCAAGATCATAACGACTAAAATTAAAGAACATACCTTCAATTAATTGCCTCGCATTATCATCAGTAGCCAAATCACCTGGTCGAATTCTTCTATACACCTCCACAAAACCAGATTTCTGATCTTTAGCAATATCTTTAGCAATAGTCTCTTTGATAAACTTTACTTTACCAGTATCAACATCAGCAAAGGTAGAGATAAGATCATTATTTTTACCCAATCCAAAAGCACGAAGTAAAGCAGTAAGAGCCACTTTTCTCTTTCTATCAATTTTTACCCACATTACTCCACTACCGTCAGTTTCAATTTCAATCCAAGCACCACGAGTAGGAATAAGTTTAGCTCCAAAATATCTTTTGTCACGAGTAATATTCTCAGTAAAGAAAACTCCGGGAGATCGTAAAATCTGAGCAATAATAACTCTTTCAGTACCATTGATAATAAAGGTACCTCGTTCAGTCATCATAGGTACATCACCCAAGAAAACTTCTTGAGTAGTTTTCTTTTTAGCCTCATTATTAATAAGAGTTATTTTAGCTCTTAAAGGAGCCTCAAAAGTAACATTTTTAGACCTAGCTTGAACCTCAGAGAGTTTAGGTTCATCTATTCTATAACCTGAAAATTCTAATCTATATTCAGTACCAGTCCAATCCAAAACAGGATAATGTTCCTCAAACAAATCTCGCAAACCCTCTTGTAAAAACCACTTATAAGAAGTTAATTGCGGTTCAATCAAATTTGGTAATTCCAAATCAACTGACTTTTTAAAGAAAACTCTCTGATTCTTAGGCATATACATTCTCAGTTATTTAATAAATTTTAATTTAAGGGCAATTCAATCCAAATAAAATATAAAACACAAAATTGGCAAAAGAAATTCTTTTACCTTATAATGAGTTAATTAATATATATCTGTATAATCATTTAGCTTTGGAAATATTCCTTAAATAAACTCAAAGTCTCTCTCATCACTCATCCATTCTTTTAATAATACTATAAAAATACAATATAGTCAATACTTGGATTATATACACCTGTTTAGAGACGTCGATATTATGATAACTGAGATGGTATTTTTATAAAATATTTGTTAAAAAGAGAGTTTAGTATTAATGATTAGATATAAAATTATTCAATTCAGATTTTGCATTTTCACTCGCAAATATTGCCCCATGTTTACCCCCAGGTACTTCAACAAATTTACTAGCCATACAATTAGCACAATTTCCTATCTCATTTTTAAATGTTGGCCAAGAATGCAGCTGAATCGCTGAATCAGCTAATCCTTGTACAAACAATATATCTGATTTAAAACTATCATTATAATTTAATAGTGATCTCTGAGAATATGCATTTGGATTTGTAGATGTAGATCCATATTCATTTCTCAAGTTATCACAACTATAACTTGCTTTTTCTTGTCCAGTCTCCTCTAACTGACATCTATAAAGTAAATCTAAAGGTCCTGGTGCATTTGCAATTACCCCGTTTGTTTGATGCATTGTGTTAAGACGAGTAACTAAATATCCCCCTTGTGAATGTCCTGCTAAAAATATTTTGTTAACTGTAATACCTAAGTCTTGACTTGCTTGATTCTTTACCCATAGAAAAGCAGCTTCTGCTTGCTTTATATTATCACCAAAAAGAATATTCCGTTGAGGATGTGCTACACTAACAAGCATCATATTTTGACTATCTAGAAGGTTTTTAAATTCAGTAAGAGTTCTGTCAGCAGCAGTCAATATAGCATCATCGCTTTCTACAGTCCCATGATAAGTAATCAGTACATCCACTTCATTAATACTTGGTTTATCAATAATAACATCCACATTGACTCCATTATAATTAATAGACCTTGTTGTTTTATAAGCTGTAGAGTCATTGGTTACGGGAGTCCCTGCACCTGTACCTCCTGCACTTGTACCTGTTCCTGTCTCTGTTGAAGTAGAAGCCCCTCCTCCACTATTGATAAGAGCACTTGTCACATAATTAGTAATAAGGAAAGCCCCCATAATTATTAGTAAGCCTATAACGGCATTACAAATAGCTCCGATAGCAGAAGCAGTTTTGCTTGAATCTACTACTGCAGTCATATAGATATATCCTTGTAATACTATTATTACAAAGAATACTGTACCCAAAAGCCCTAATACCCATCTAATGATATTAGCTATATATCCAATTAAAGTGCCTCCTGTATTAAGCCCTGAGTTAGTATTTTTAAATACATTTAATCCATCTGCTAATCCTGTGGGATTACTAGTTCCTGTAGCAGATGTGGTGGTTTCTCCTATACTTATATTAGGAATAAATAGCGTAAAAATAAATACTCCTATCAATATAGTTGCTATATATAAGATCTGTTTTTTCATATTGTTAATTTGTTATATTGATGATTTTATCATCTTTTTCTTGATTTAATTAATTGAATGTTGCTTGAAAAATTCCCAGATTATATCGGTGGCTACTATGTCCTCACTTTTTATCCCATTTGTTACTTCTGAGTATTGTCTGCCGCTGGTTCCAGGCCAAGTATGGCCTCCTCCTTCAACAGTGTATAAAATAACCTCATATCCATCCTTACAATTCCCATACTCTTTTTTTTGTATTGTTGTCCCATCATCTGGAGCTATATCCGGTTCTTGGGTAATAATTGGGGATAATGAACAACCATTATGCTTTGCCCAAAATTCAATTGTATCAGAGGCAGATAGAACCTTCCCTAATTTTCTATTCCCAAAGGGTCCTACAATCTCCCCTCCTTTATAAGGCATTATAGAGTCATCCAAACCATTAATTGCTAATACTGAAATTGGTTTTGTTGGCAAACATCCTGGATAAAAATTTTGAGAGATATTACCCGTAACAGGAGCCACTGCAGCTATTTTAGTAGATAATTCACATGCAAGACGATAAGACATCATTGCCCCGTTTGACATCCCTGTCACATAAACACGATTTGAGTCTACATTGAATGTATTTGTGGCATAATCAATTAATGCAGATATAAAGCCGACATCATTAATATTTTCTGTATGAGCACGATGCCTAGTTTCTGCGCCACCTCTTCCATCATTCCAATTATTCTCAACCCCTTCTGGATAAATTACAATAAATCCTTCACTATTTGATAAAGTATTGAGCTGTGTCATTTCCATCATCCCTTTACTTGTTCCCCCACCACCATGTAATGCAATTATAAGAGGCGATAAGGTATTGGTATCATATGAGGTTGGTATATGGATTGTATAAGTCCTGACTAAACCATCATATTGAAAAGTGAGGTCATGATCTCCTGAACCTAATGTATCAACTGTAGAGGGTAAATTCAAAGTAGATTTATTATTAATCACAGCAAATAAAATAGTTATACCCAGCAGTATTACTACCCATACTAATATTTTTTTTATATGCATATGATTAGGATTAAAAATTTCTAAACTAAGACAATAATAACATTTACATATTATCATATCTATTATTAAAATAAAATATATATTTTATAATAAATCTAGGGAAATTACTTGTGACCGAACCCCTTGAGTAATCTGCCTCAATGGCATATTACTACAATCTGTGCTCCCGCAGGGGTTCGAACCCCGAATGACGGTTCCGAAGACCGTAGTGATATCCAGTTTCACCACAGGAGCAAAATAGCAAAATATTAGTAGCCTCGACGGGATTCGAACCCGTGTTACCAGGATGAAAACCTGGCGTCCTAGACCGGACTAGACGACGAGGCCAATAAGATTAGATTATTGTAACAAAATTTTTGTTTTTGGTCAAATTTTTATAAGTACCTTTATGCCTCTTAGATTAAAGAAGAATGTCCACACCCGTCAACTGCGTGGATACCCTCGCCAGTGAGGCACAAAATACTATCCTCCCTTGGGGGAGGTGGCACCGTAGGTGACGGAGGAGGACTGAGCTTTAATTCTCCTCCTCCCTATTAAAATTTTATTGATGTCTAACAAAAGTCAAAGCCCAACCAATTTTACCACCGCGACCAGTTCTACCAATACGGTGAATATAATCCTCTTCAGTTCGAGGTAATTCGTAATTGATAACATGAGTAATATCCCCAACATCAATACCACGAGAAGCCACATCAGTACCAATCATAATCCAAGCCTCATTGTTTTTGAATTTCTTCAAAGCAATTTGGCGATGCATTTGAGTCTTATCACCATGAATAGACTCCACATCAAAACCATGTTGTTGTAAATCCTTATACAAATTCTCAACCGCAATCTTGGTCTCACAGAAAATAAGAACTTTTTTAACCTCATCCTTATTCAAGATATCCATCAACAAGTCCATCTTATTATCATTTCGAGTCACCGGCACAATGTCTTGATGAACATTATTACTAGAAACATTCTCAGACAAGAGCACGCTTACAGGATCAACCAAGAAAGTCTCCATCAATTGCTTAGTCTTACCTTCAGTAGTAGCAGAGAAGAATAATTTTTGAGTTTCCTTAGGCAATAATTCTAAGATATATCTAATTTCATCAATGAATCCCATATCCAACATTCTATCTACCTCATCCAAGACAATAGTAGAAAAAGTATTCATATCAATAGCCTTGCGATTGATTAAATCCTTGAATCTACCAGGAGTTGCAATAATAAACTGATTATGACGAGACAAACGGAACATCTGCTTACGAATAGGAGTACCCCCAATACAAACTGTACTATAAATACCCTGACCACGATTAGTGATTTTGTGAAGCTCTTGTTCAATTTGAAGAGCCAATTCTCGGGTAGGAGCCAAAATCACAGCAGACTTTTTAGGATTTAAAGTCATATTATGCAAAAGAGGTAAAAGGAAGGCCAAAGTTTTCCCAGTACCAGTAGCAGCTAAACCAATAATATCCTTACCTTGCATAATAGGCTTGATAGACTGATCTTGAATCGGAGTAGGATTAATCATACCCTTTTCAGACAAAGCCTGTTGAATCCAATCAGCAAAACCAAAGTCAGCAAAAGTGTGAGAAATCACAACTTCAGCAGCAGGAGTAGGCTTAGCTACTTTTACGAATAAAGATTGATTTAATTGCTTCGGACCAGATTTTCTTCTACCATATCTACCTCCGCCTCCAGCACCACCAAATCGTGATCTAGAACCAAAAGAACTACGAGAAGAACCATTGTTATTATATCTGTTAGAAGAATTAGAGCGATTAGAAAATCGACTACTACTATTATTAGAGTACGCCATACAAAATATGTTTAAAAGATATGATATGGAATATAGATACCAATCATATACATACTCAGTATAAACGACATCTATGACCACATTAGATAGTATCCTATCACATACCTTTAAATTTGTCAAGTTATAATAACACCAGTTGAGAGCGGTTATTCTGTCCTCCCTTGGGGGAGGTGGCACCGTAGGTGACGGAGGAGGACTACCCTAAAAGTTCCCCTCAACGAGGGGAATTTTTTATTTTATACTAAAATTTTAATACATTCTTGAGCTGTATTACATTGCATAAGCTTAGAGCGGATATCGCTGGCTCCTAGAAAATTATTGATATACATTTTGAAGCATTTTTTCATCACGGCAAAGTTTTTCTCTTGTCGCCAAGTTTGGTCAAAAAGTTGTATATGCTCGATGAGTTTTTGCACCTTTATCTCTGTACTGAGTGTATTGTGGTCTATATTGGGATTGAATATCCAAGGATTATGTAATACTCCCCTTCCAATCATTATCCCATCAACTTTGTATTGTTCTGACATTGCTAATCCCTGTTGATAAGAGCTGATATCTCCATTACCTATGATAACTGTGTCTAATTTGGCTTGATTCCTGAGTTGTACTACCTTGCCTATCTCATCCCAATGAGTAGGATAATCAGATAATTCTTTTACGGTACGGCCATGTATGGTGAGGGCGTCTAGATTAGACTTTAAGAGATGTCCTATCCATTCTTCAGTTTGAATTTCACTAAAACCAATGCGGGTTTTGACACTGACTGGGATATCGCCTGCTCCCTCTTTGGCGGCTTGTATAATATCTGAGGCTAATTGGGGATTTTTGATTAGGGCTGAGCAAGCTCCTTGTTTGATTACTTTTTTGACTGGGCAGCCCATATTGATATCTAATCCAGCAAAACCTTGTTCTCTTGCATAAACTCCCGCCTGATAATAATGCTCTGGTGTAATACCCCAAATTTGGGCTACGAGAGGCTGTTCCTCTGTGGTGTATTGTAATCGATGAATAACCTTGGATCTTCCAATTTCAGAGGCGAGTCCCTCTACGCTGGTAAATTCTGTCACCATCACATCAGGACGTCCACAAGAGCTAATAATACGCCGAAAAACTGTATCAGTTACCTCCTCCATGGGAGCTAATACAAAAAATGGTTTAGGTAATGATTGCCAAAATGATTGCATAGAGTTATTAAATATATTGGATATATTAGCATAATAGAAATAATAAGTAAAAACCCTCGCCTAGACGACGGGGTTTGTGGAAGAACCTACTTTTCACGTATACAGCTATCTATATAAAAACCAATTAGTAAGCTACTGAAACAAAATAAAAATATTATACCACCGATTAGCCCGAATATTATATTTCTTATCCCAAGCCCAAGATTAGATGAAGTTTTCAATAATTCAATAAGCATTGAACAATATAAATATATCAAAGTGAGCTAATGGGTGTCAAATATAATTTTATATCAATTTCTTTTTTTTCTCGTCTACCGTTTCATAAAAATATCGGAATAATCCTTTCCATTGAGTAATGGATAAATCTTGTGGTCGGGATTTGATATGGAATTGATGGGTTTTGGCGAGTCTTTTCCATTGTTCATAGGTGAATATAGGCTCGAGATTTTTCATCAAATTAGACTTTTGCTGTCCAAAAGCATAGGTTATAAACTTGATATAATCTTGTTTTACTTCCCAAATAGGAGTTGGGATTTGCTCTAATCGTAATAGTTGAACGGCAACACTAGGAGCTGGGGAGAAATCTGTTTTTTCAAAATTATAGACTACTTCACAATTATATAATGAGTTTAGGATAATAGAGATAATACTCGGCTCCGTATTACCAATTACGCGTTCTATTGCTTCTTTTTGTCCGAAT
>Ga0207935_1000174_pt1 | contig 17438 bp, 17 predicted proteins | sample LakMenEpi30Aug10_FD_150746 | JGI IMG/M metagenome (GOLD analysis project Ga0207935, IMG submission 150746) | Freshwater microbial communities from Lake Mendota, WI - 30AUG2010 deep hole epilimnion (SPAdes) | ecosystem: Environmental > Aquatic > Freshwater > Lake > Epilimnion/Euphotic zone ...
CTAACTGCTCACTCGTGTCGCAGTTCAGCCTCTCAATCATGTGGCGCGCTCGGAGGGACTCGAACCCCCAACCCTCTGATCCGAAGTCAGATGCTCTATCCATTGAGCTACGAGCGCTGGTGCGCGTCACGCTACCGCCTGCCAAGATTGGGGAATGGCGCTTCACCCACAAACCGCCGCGGTGCTCGACTTCATGAAGCAACTCGGCAATCCACCGTTGCACGAGATGACACCGCAGGCGGGTCGCGCCAACTATCTCGCAATGCGGACGCCCTCAACCGTGCAGTTGGCGGAGATCAACGATTTCGACGCTGACGGTGTGCGCTGCAGGTTGTATCGCTCGAGCACCACCGACAATGCTCCGCTCCTTATCTATTACCACGGTGGTGGCTGGGTGATCGGTGACCTCGATACCCACGACGACATCTGCCGCAAACTGGCACGCGACGCCAAATGCAGCGTCGCTGCGGTCGACTACCGACTGGCCCCCGAACATCCAGCCCCGGCCTCACATGAAGATTGCATCGCCGCAACGAGATGGATATTTGCGAACGCAAAGAAACTTGGCGTCGATCCTGCACGTATCGCCATCGGTGGAGACTCCGCTGGAGGCAATCTCGCCGCCATCGTGTCGATGCACGCGGGACTGAAGCCCGTTTTTCAGTTGCTCGTGTACCCAGCCACCGATATGCGCCTCGGGCAGGAGAGCCACCGAGAGAACGCGCAGGGATATCTGCTCACTGCAGACTCCATGAAGTGGTTCATTGACCACTACCTACAAGGCGACGAGAAAAAGAAGCACGACCCGATGTATTCACCGCTACTCAGCGACGAATCACTGTTGAGGAAATCACCACCAACACTCGTCATCACCGCCGAATACGACCCGCTGCGCGACGAGGGCGAGCAGTACGCGGCTCGGCTCGCCGCCGCAGGTGTACAAGCTTCGGTCGTGAGATTTCACGGACAGATCCACGCCTTCTTCGGCATGAGCGAAGTGCTCGACGACGCAGCAGCCGCCATCGCGCTCAGCGCCTCGTATCTGCGCAAGTACTTGGGGACGTGACTCGTATGGCACGTTCATCAGTCTCTGTCGACAACTACACCTACGAAGGCACCGATGCTCATCGCACACTGCAACTGCTTGGTGAATTGTGGAGCCACCACGTGCATGGTGGATCAGCTTCTCTCGATGTACAGCGGCGAGCCGCCGAAGATCTCGCCCGCCTGTTCGTGCCTCTCGCACGCGATGACGACGCGTCACTCGCACCGCTTGTTCGTGTGACAGCGCTCGGCAAACGAGCAGCAGAACGTATCAATCACGCTGACCCCGCTGCAGTGCAGCACGCACTGCGCGAGATGTGGAGCACGCTCGCCATGCTCGCTCGGGAGTCGCGACTTGTAGCGAAGCGCGATGGTGATGAGGCGAGTTCGCGCGGCGTTGTTGCCGGACTCTTTCTTTCTGATGGTGGAGTGCCAAAGACGGCAGTTGACAGCGTCGAGATCGGTTTTCGAGGCGTGCTCGGCGACCGGCAAGCTACCCGAGTCCACCACGGTCGACCGTGGCAGGCGTTGTGTCTCTGGAGCAGTGAAGTGGTCGCTCGCCACGCCGAGCAGGGTCACCCCATTCGACCCGGATCGGCGGGGGAGAACATCTCGATTCGTGGTGTTGACTGGTCCGCTTGGCGTCCAGGCGAACGCATTCGACTGGGAGACGTTGAAGCGACGATCACCGCGTACGCGATTCCGTGCAATAAAAATGCCCGCTGGTTTGCTGATGGGGACTATGAGCGCATGAGCCACGAACGCACCGACGGCAGCCGGCTATATGCCCGAGTTGAACGGCCCGGTCGCGTGACCGTCGGCGACGCGGCAGTGATGCTGGCGTCGTAACCGAGCGCATCCGCTGGCTTCGGCCCAATAACCACGCCATTTGGGCAGGCATCCGCACTTTGTTTGTGCGTTTGCGCTTAGGTGGAATTCGTCAGCAATGGTGCTGACAGAAAGAGAGAACAACCACCATGTACACCCTCGGAGCACTTCTCCTGGCAGCAATCCTGCTCGGCGCGGTCGTGTCGGTCATCGACTCGGTCCTTCGCCTTGTCAGCCTCCATGGAGTCATCGCCAAGATCCCGGTCGTCGGGGCGCACTGGGGCCTCATCATCAGCATCTTGATGGTCTGGCTCACCGATGTGAACCTCGCCGCCAACTGGGGTTTGTCCTTCTCGGATGACTGGATGGTGTGGGTCGCCAACGGCGCCATCATCTACGGAATGATTCCGGTCAAGGATGCGGCGATCTCGATGATCAACAAAGGATTCAGGATGTAACGAGCGGCCCAGCCGCTACGCACAACCCGACCCGGCGACCGTGCCCCTTCACAGGGGAATCCCACGTCGCCGGGTCGACCTTTTGTAGGTCGACCCCCAAGCGCTCGAGTGCTGCTTGCATCACTGGCGGTCGCGCACGATTCGCACCGTCGCTCACCTTGAGAGCAACTGCCCGCCCGTCGGGAAGCCCGACAGCAAACACGGCCTCGGCTCCGTCTTTGGCCACTGCGCCCGGGACTCCTTGCATAAGCAGCGTCACATCTCGCGTCGGGCCGCCGACCATTTCTGGGTGACTCGTCATCGCCTGAGCCACTCGATGTGCGGCGCTTCCGGGCTTGGCGGTGGCAATCGTGCGGAACGCTCGGGCAAGACCGATGAGCGACATCGCGTGGGCTGGTGCACCGCATCCATCGACGCCAATGTGCGCTGCCGGCTCGCCAGCGAGCGAAGGAATCATGGCGGTGATGTGGTGCTGCAACGGGTGATCCGGCGACAAGTAACTCGCGTCGGTGGGCCATCCAGCAGCAACGCAGGTGGCGAGCATCCCAGAGTGCTTGCCCGAGCAGTTCATTTGCAGCGCAGTTCGTTGTTTGCCTTCGCGGATTGCCTGCTCATGCTCGGTTTCATCGAGCGGGTAGTCGAGTGTGTTACCAAGTGCAGATTCCGTAAGCCGCGCAGAAGCGAGTATTTCTTGTGCCGCAGCAAGGTGCACAGGTCGACCGTCGTGGCTTGCACACACCAGCGCAAGAAGCCTCGATGGAAGAGTGAGCCCTGCTTCAACCATCGCCGTGGCCTGCAACGGCTTCATCGAGGAACGCGGATAAATGACCACATTCGGGTCACCGACACTGAATGCCACCGAACCATCTTGATTGAGCGCGACAACTGCGCCAAAGTGCTGTGACTCGACGATGCCGCTGCGCGTGGTATGGGCAATCAATTCGTAGGGCCTGGCTGCAAAGTTGCTGGGCATCACCAAAAACTCTTGCCTGTGTGGTCGGTCATCGAATCGCCAAGTTATAGAACGCCACGATCTTTGCCGATGGTTTGGTCAACGTCAGCCGCACGCGGCAAGTGCCCGACTTGCTGAGTACCAATCGGTTATTGCGCGGGTTCAGCGAGCACTGTTGTCTCGACTTTGCGACTGGAGCAACGACAATTTTGCTCACGTCGGTGCGGTCAACTACCAGCGTGGTGAGCAGCGCAGAAGCACTGATTGAGGTTTGGCGTTCAAACAGCGGCGTCGCAAACGACATCGTCTCGCCGACGGTCGTGCCCGCTGCATTCGTTGCTGCCACCCGCCAGAAATACGTCGTGCCCGGCACCAGCCCGGCGAAACTCGCCGAGAGCGAGGCGGTCTCTTCGCCGATTACATCACCCGCGACGATCGTTCCAACCAGCGCAGAAAAGTCAGCGACTGTCGATAGTTGAAAGAACGCTTGCGTGGAAGCGCTGTTGGCATTCACCGTGCCAGAGACGACGACTGAATCCGAAGCGATGGAGGTTGCGACACCGGTCGTCACGACGGGCAGACCGCCAAGCGTGGTGAACGACGTGATGGCACCTGACACTGTGCCAGCGAGGTTTGTCGCGTTGGCTCGGAAGTAATAGGTGGTGCCAGGCATCAAGTTGATTGCGGCGGCCTCGAATGCCGTCGCAGTACTGCCTGACACTCGCGTGGCTTCAATCGTTGTGGTCGCGCCACTGAGATCGGGCTGGAGTCCGTACGTGAACGACGTGGTGGTCAGCAGATTGTTTGCAATGACAGTGCCGGTCAAGACTGCGCTAGTGGTGCGTACGCCGACTGCACTGGCGGTAGTAACGACCGGCAAGGCCACTGAGCTGGTCGCGTTCAGTGCGAGGTTCACGAGTGCCGGAAATGCCGACGGCACAAAACCAGTCATCGAGGGGCGGCTCGATGGCGAGCAGGGGCCCGATGCGGCGGAATTGATGCCGATGAGGACAATCTCGTTGCCGACTTGGGTGATCACAGGCCCGCCTGAGTCGCCCGAGCAGATACCAGTCGACGTTGTCTGGCTCGCCGTGAACGAACCCGGCCAGGGCGAACCGAAGCTGAGAGGTTGATTGATTTGGTTCGGTGTGGGCGACGAGGGTCCGCTTGGTGACGTGCGTCCATAACCGAGGAAGGTGACAATGCGGTTTTCACGCGACCAAACGCTTACTTCCTCAACCGTTGCGAGACGCGAGATACTGCCACCCGAGAGTTCCGACGACAACACGACGAAGGCAATGTCGTCAGGCTGGGAGAAGTCACTGAACTTACGAAAGCCGTCGACGACGATGATTTGACTTTGCGACACCGTCTGCGATGACTGTTGCGTGTTTACTCCGGGTGCGAAGACTGAAATTGGGTTCGTGGTCACGGTGCCCGACGAGTTAACGACACAATGGCCCGCCGTCACCACGATGCGACTCGTCCAGAGTGCACCGCTACACGAACTGCTTCCGTTGAGGATGCGCACAACTGCGGTATTGCCAAGAGCGGAGGTGCCGCCAATGACCGCGTTCGTGGGTGCGGCAGCGACGATGCTCGTGCAGGCGGTTACCAGCGCAACGACCGTTGCACGAATCGCTTTGCGTCGTTTGGTCCGCATGATGCCAAGGCTATGAGACTCGTGATTACTCATCGTTAGGCTCGCCGTATGACCTTCGACAAACCCGGCCCGGACCTCGCCAAAATCCATACCGCGTGGGAGAAGTGGGAGAAGGGTGAAGAGCAACCCGGCCGCACGCTTGCCTCGCTGAAGACCGCCGGACTGGATGAGGTCATCAAACAACTCGTCGCGAGCGGCTGGAAGCCGAAGGCGTAACGACGGTTAACAATGTCGAACCCGCAACGCCGTGCGGGTGGCCGTCAGCAACTCCCACGCCCCGCCGATTGGCGTGAACTCTCGCATGCTCCGTGGTCGAGACTCGACACGTCAGCGCTTCATGACATGCGGGCAGTTCGAAACTCGGTCGCACACTTTCGACCTGATCCAGTGTCGATGCTTCCTGCAGAAGGATCGCAGCCGTCGGCGGTGCTGGTGCCGTTGTTTGTTGCTGATGATGAGCCGCACGTCTTGTTGACTCGCCGGTCGGAGTCGCTCACCTCGCACAAGGGACAGGTCGCATTTCCGGGTGGTCGAATCGAACCGGGGGAAACGTCAGTGCAAGCAGCGCTCCGAGAGACGCGTGAAGAGATCGGCATCGACGCATCGAATGCGGCAATACTCGGTCAACTCGCGGCACATCGCACGATTTCGAGCCGCAGTCACATCACACCGCACGTAGTTGAACTGACGACTGTTCCTGATCGCTTCGCATTGAACGGTGAGGTCGATCGAGTATTCAGTGTCTCGTTGAGCGAACTCATCCGACCCGACACCTACGCGCAAGAGCACTGGCGGTTCGCCGATCGCGAAACCGTAGTGCCAATGTTCTACTTGGATGACGAAACGATTTGGGGTGCCACCGCACGAATGCTGCAAGAGCTGATCCTGCTCGTGCTCATGCATCGCGCATAGCGAGCCCCGCAACATCACGCGCCCCGAAGAATCATGGACCAGCCGCGACCCGCACTGCATGGAAGAACACGACTGCCCACGTATCACATCGCAATCGCTCGCTGTGCTTACGGCGCAGGCATGACTCTTGCAGATCGCGTTGGAACTGGTCGTCAACTCTCGCGCGCAGCTCCGCAGTCCATGAAAGACCAAAATTCAGTCGTGAGAGAGTCGAATAGTTTGCGTACGCAAGGTCGTGTCGCTCGCACGCGACTCGAAAGTCGAACGACCGCCCAGTGCTTCCGACGAGAGGAGCTGTACAGCCGTCAGTTGCGGTAATCAGCCAACGATGTACGCGCTTTGCTCGTGCGCGCTCGACGCGGAACCGAGCAAGGGGTGTCGAGAACACCAGTCGGTCGAGCACTGCGAGATCAGGTGAACCTGGAATCACACCGATTGCACCACGGGGTGCTGTAGCTGAAGCGGCAACGGGCGTTGCGTCTGAGAATGACGCAGCAAGCATTGTTGCGAAGAAGCATGCGACGAATCGACGCATAGGTACCTCCGAAGGAACACACATTCCTCGGAGCACCTGTGTGCACGGCGCGCGCGCAGTGGTGACGGCTCAGCGGGGCTACGCCCAGAACCAAGATGCGGGACTCGCTACTTCCACCTACGCATCGTGGCGATCATCTCGAGAGCGACCTCTGCCGCTTCGAAACCCTTGTTGGTGTCGTCGGGCCGCGAGCGAGCCGCAGCTTGTTCGACGTTCTCGACGGTGAGAACGCCGAACCCGATGGGAATAAGCGTCTCGAGTTGCACCTGCATGATGCCTTCGGCACACGGGCCTGCGACGTATTCAAAGTGGGCGGTCTCACCGCGAATCACGGCACCGAGCGCGATGAGCACGTCGTACTTCCATGAAACGGCCATAAGGCGCGCCATGAGAGGAATCTCGAAGGCGCCGGGCACCCAGAACACTTCGACGTTCTTGTCCTTCACGCCGTGCTTGGCGAGACCACGCTTGGCACCATCAAGCAAGGCGTTGACAACGAACTCGTTGAACTTTGAGCAGACGATGCCTACTCGCAACGACTCGTACTTGGGCTTCTTCATGTTTTTTCTCCAGTTGTGGGTTGTAGAAGGTGGCCGAGCCGGTCACGTTTGGCGGTCAGGTAGCTGCGGTTCTCCGGCGTCATCGCAGTCACGATTGGAACGCGTTCGACGACACTCAGACCGTAACCCGCGATGCCGCCGTACTTTGCCGGATTGTTCGTCAGAAGCCGCAGCGCACGCGCGCCGAGGTCGGCCAGAATCTGCGCACCAATGCCGTATTCACGGCTGTCGACAGGCAGACCGAGTTGCACGTTGGCATCGACGGTGTCGAGACCTTCGTCTTGCAACGAGTAGGCACGAATCTTGTGTCCGATACCGATACCGCGACCTTCATGCCCGCGCAGGTACACGAGCACCCCGCGACCTTCACGTTCAATCATCGCCATGGCGCTTGCGAGCTGATCGCCACAATCACAACGACGGCTACCGAAAACGTCTCCCGTCAGACACTCACTGTGCACGCGAGTGAGCAATGGTTCCTCGAGTGTCGTGTCGCCACGTACGAACGCGAGGTGCTCAATGCCGTCGAGCGTTGAACGGTACGCCACGCACTCGAACTCGCCCCACTCCGTCGGCACACGTGCTGAACCGATGCGCTCGACGAGGCGTTCCTTGTGGCGACGCCAATCCACGAGTGCAGCGATTGAAGAAAGCAAGAGACCGTGCTGTTTACAAAACTCAATGAGTTGTGGCAGGCGAGACATGCTGCCATCATCGTTCTGAATCTCGCAGATGACACCTGCAGGTTCGCATCCGGCAAGTCGTGCGAGGTCAACTGCAGCTTCCGTATGACCGGCACGCTTCAGCACGCCACCTTCGCGTGCACGTAGTGGAAACACATGTCCGGGTCTTGCAAACGCTTCATACCCAACACTTCGGTCAGCGAGTGCCCGAATGGTAAGTGCGCGGTCGGAGGCCGAGATGCCAGTGGTCGTGCCGGCGAGTAAGTCGACCGACACGGTGAATGCCGTGCGGTGACTCTCGGTGTTGTGGTCGACCATCATCGGAAGACGTAGCTCGTCGCAGCGTTCACCGGTAAGTGGCGCGACCACAACTCCCGAGGTATGGCGGATGATGAAGGCAAGTTTCTCTGCAGTCACGTGCTGTGCCGCCATGATGAGGTCGCCTTCGTTCTCACGATCTTCGTCGTCGACGAGCACCACCATCTCGCCACGACCGATTGCTGCGATGACTTCGTCGATAGGCGCAAACACATCGTGTTGCGGGTTGTTTGCAGGGCTCATGGTTGCTCCGTGTTCTTCGTGTCGCTGTGGTCGAGACGATTGGTGTCGTGGGTGGCAGCAGGCTCGATGACGACTTCAACGTCGTCGCCCAGTGCCTGCGTCGACACGAGTTGACCGCGCCAGACGTCGGCGAGAGTTGACGCGGTGTCGCCGGCGAATGCGGGCACGGCGTCGCCTCCACCCATGATCGCGGGGGAGATGTGAAACACGTAGCGGTTGACGAGACGCGCCTCGTGAAAGCTTGCCGCGACCTTCGCCCCGCCTTCCACCATCAACTGCAGAACTCCTTCGCCGCCGAGCATGTCGAGAAGATCAGGAAGAGACCCCGTCCACTCCGTGCACGGTTGTACGCGTGCATCTGACGGCACTCGGCCAAGCACGATGCGCCGCGGTGACGGGCCGTCGGCATGGCGAACGGTAAGAAGAGGATCATCGGCGCGCACGGTGCCGGCCCCAATGAGGATGGCATCACTCTCTGCGCGCAGTTGGTGCACTCGGTCGCGGGCAATGTCGCCAGTGATTCGGCCACCCATCCCCGTCTTTGCAGCGATGTATCCATCAATCGTCATTGCCAACTTGAGCATCACGTACGGTCGACCGGTGCGGCGGTGGTGAAGGTACGGAGCAAGTTGGTCGTGCACGGCTTTTGCTGCAATACCGACGTCGACGCGAACGCCCGCTTCGCGGAGTCGACGAACGCCAGCCCCGGCAACTCGGATATCGGGGTCTTCCACGCCAATCACCACGCGTGACACTCCGGCCTGAACGATGGCCTCCGTGCATGGTGGTGTGCGACCGAAGTGGTTGCAGGGCTCCAGCGTCACGTAGAGCGTGCTGCCGCGAGCCGCATCGCCGGCACTCCGCAAAGCCTGGACTTCGGCATGGGCCTGACCAACTGGCTGAGTGAAACCGTTGAATCGCCGGCCGTCGGCGGCAACGAGCACTGCTCCGACCCACGGGTTGGGTCGGCACGTCAGTCGCGCAGAGGCGGCGACGAGCACCGCCTCGCGCATCGATTGTTCGTCGATGTCGCTCATCTCTTCCTGCTTCCATCCGGACTGTGACCGTCGGCCTCGGAGTTTCACCGAATCAGTCCCTCGCTGTGAAGCGGGGGAGTCGCGGGCTTTCACCGCCGATAGGGAATTTCACCCAACCCTGCAAGAACACTTCAGTTGTGCGCAGCACCTCCCGGTGTTGCGTTAGTGAGGCTACCTGCGTCGCGACGAGCCTCACTCAGCGTCAGCACGACGACAGCGCCAACCACGAGCATTGCGCCGATGACGCTGCGCCCAGTAAGGCGCTCTCCCAAGAACAACGTGCCAACGATGATCGTTACCACTGGCTCGAACGTTGAGGCAACAGAAGTCGGACCTGGTCCAACGCGCTTCATGGCGGCGAAAAATGCACCCATCGCGACAATCGTGCCAAAGGTGGAGAGCACGGCGACGTTCAGCCAGCCGGTAGTGGTTTGCGGAAAGTGAACTTCCATGCCGAATGGTCGAAACATCCAGAGAGTGAGCCATCCAAACATCGCGCCGAAGAGGATGATGGTGAGCCCTGTGACGCCGTCGTATCGAGGCATGACTCGCGAAGAGAGCACTACGTAGAACGTGTAGGTCAGCGCGCCGGCGAGTGTAAGTGCAATTCCGACGGTCTCGCCCGCAGCTACTTCGCCGGCGGTGAGTGAGACACCAATGACGGTTGCCACCAGACAAGCCCCGATGACACCACTCGGTTTGTGCTTCAGCAGCCACCAGGCGACGAGCACCGCCATGATCGGGAAGCAATAGAAGATCACCGAAACGAGTCCGGCATCCATCCGCTCAATGGCTCCGAAGTAGAAGAACGACTGAAACGTGAACCCGAGGTATCCGAAGAGGAAGATCTCAACGAGGTCGCGACCACGCGGCCACTTTGCACCTCGCACGCTCATGAGTCGGTAGACCAGCAACAACGGTGCCGCAATGAGGAAGCGTGACACCATGAGCCCACGACTGTTGGCTCCATCTTCGTAGGCGTTCACCGAGAACAGTGGGTTGATGCCGTACAGCGAACACGAGACGATCGCAAGCGTGATTCCGACGAGTCGTTGGTTGGCGCGCATGAAGAAACTGTTCGTTACTGAATGCGATCGGCGCGTTCACGATCACGCCGCAGCACGTTTCGGAACACCACCGTAAACACGACGACGAGGCCGATGACAATGAGCCCGAACACTGCGAACTGAAGGGCGCCACCCCTGTCTCCGGCTTGCGTGGGCTCAATCCCGCAACCTGGCCTTGGAAGCAGGCCGATGCAGTCGTCCACGTCACCCTCGAGTGGGTACACGTACATCGTGGTGTCAGTCGTTGACATTTCGTCTTGCATCGTGCTTTCAGTCTGTCAGGTGACCGGGTCGGAACTACCGTTATTCGTACGATGGCCGACCCGCAAGCGACAGTGTTTGTTGTCGACTTCGGCGCGCAGTATGCGCAATTGATCGCGCGACGTGTGCGTGAAGCCAATGTGCATTCCGAGATTGTGAGCCATCGAATCACCGCAGTTGAAGTCGAACGTCGCAGGCCGGCGGCAATCATCTTGTCGGGTGGCCCCAAGAGCGTGCACGTGGATGGCGCCCCTTCGCTTGACCCGCGCATCTACGACCTTGGTATCCCGATCTTGGGCATCTGTTACGGATGTCAGTTGATTGCCCAACAACTTGGTGGCTCGGTAACCCGCGGCGAGAAGGGGGAGTACGGTCGCACTGTGTTGCGCCGTGTGGGCGACGCCACCTTGCTGAATACCCTGCCCGCAACCTTTGACGTGTGGATGAGTCACTTTGATGCAGTGTCAGCTACGCCGCAAGGTTTCCGTGTAGTTGCCCAAACAGCTGATGCACCGGCGGCAGCGTTCGAGAACGATGCGCGACGTATCTATGCGGTGCAATACCACCCCGAGGTCATGCATACTGAGCACGGCCAGTGGTTGTTGCGACGATTTCTGCACCAACTCGCGGGGATTTCTCCGAGTTGGACGACGGATTCTGTGATCCAAACCCAGACCGCTGCGGTTCGAGAGCAGGTAGGCGAAGAGCGAGCCATCTGTGGCTTGTCGGGTGGAGTGGATTCGGCCGTCGCCGCAGCACTCGTGCATCGGGCAATCGGTGCACGCCTCACGTGCGTCTATGTAGATACGGGCCTCATGCGCAAGAACGAGAGCGACCAGGTTGTCGAGACGTTCAAGCGCAACATGGGAATGGAACTCGTGCATGTCGATGCATCCCAAGAGTTCTTCGACAAGTTGCAAGGAATCGTTGAACCTGAGGCAAAGCGCAAGGCAATCGGTGAGACATTCGTGCGGGTGTTTGAACGCCACACTGGTGGCATTACCGACGCGAAGTTCTTGGTGCAAGGAACGTTGTATCCGGACGTCATCGAAAGTGGCGGACGTGACGGCTCTGCAACGATCAAGAGTCATCACAACGTCGGTGGTCTACCTGCGGATATGACGTTGCAGTTGTGTGAGCCACTGCGCGACTTATTCAAAGATGAAGTGCGAGCCGTCGGCACCGCACTCGGCTTGCCCGACGAGATTGTCTGGCGCCAACCCTTTCCAGGGCCGGGTCTTGGAGTGCGAATCATCGGCGAGGTGACGCGTGAGAAAGTTGCGATCCTTCAAGAAGCGGATGCGATCGTGCGAGAAGAGATTCGTGAGGCTGGTTTGGAGCGCGAGATCTGGCAAGCCTTTGCCGTTCTCGCGGATATTCGATCGGTCGGCGTGATGGGTGACGAGCGCACGTATGCGCGACCGATCATCATTCGCGCGGTGACCAGCGACGATGCCATGACGGCTGATTGGGCGCGGCTACCCCATGAGTTGTTGGCGCGAATGTCGTCGCGCATCGTCAATGAGGTAGACGGCGTGAATCGTGTGGTGTACGACGTCACCTCAAAGCCCCCCGGGACAATCGAGTGGGAGTGAGCGGAGCGAACGGACGCTCGTAGTGGCGCGAGTGGGAGTGAGCGGAGCGAACGGACGCTCGTAGTGGCGCCGCATCGGCCCTCTGTAACCAAACCGTAAAGATTGGTAGGATAGGCGTACCGTGACTCGGCCCGCCGACCGGCGCACTTCCCGTCCACGCACCCGCCTCGCTGGTGTCGTTCTCGCATTGGCGAGCCTGACTGCCCCGCTTGTTGGCGTCGGGCGCGCCTCTGCGGACACCGTCGACGACCAGCGTCGGCGAGTTGCGTCCATTGTCGACGAACTAGAGCGCCTGGCAACCGAGGCCGACTCCCTCGGTGAGCGTTACTCCGACACCCTCGCCGAGAAAGACGCCATTGAGGCCGAGATCGCAGAAACCGAAGTCAAAATCTTCGAATACCAACGGCAGCTTGCAGTCATGCAGGCCAACCTCGTCAATTCGGCCCGACGCTCGTTTGTGACCGGCGGCTCTGTCGGCACCCTCTCCAGCATTCTCGGGGGTACTGGCTCGCTCAATGATGCAATGAAACGTGCGTACCTTGGATCCGCGGCGGCAAACATCGGCGCATCGAACACGGATGCGATGCAGGGGCTGATTGACGACATCACTGCCGAGCGAACCTCGTTGGAGCGTCAGAAGCGACAACTTGCAGCGACCGCCACCACACTCGCATCTCGACTCTTGGCCAGTGATCGTTTGCTTGAGCAGTACGAAGGTCTGCGTTCCCAAGCCCTTCGTGACCTCGGCAATCTTCTCACTGAAGAAGAGCGTCGTCGAGCTGAAGAGGCCGAGAGTCTCGCCCGCAAGGATGCCGAAAAGTTCAAGGCCAGCATCAAGGTGGCAGCACCCTCGCCGCAAGCGGGCGTGGCAATTCGGGCCGCAATCTCCCAGCTCGGAATTCGTTATCGCTGGGGTGCTTCGAGCCCCGGCGTCGCCTTCGACTGCTCAGGTCTCACGCAGTGGGCGTGGGCGAAAGCTGGTGTCTCAATTCCGCGCGTATCGCGTTCGCAGTATTCATCCCTCCTCAGGGTTCCGATTTCACAGGCGCAGCCAGGCGATTTGCTGTTCAGTCAGCAGTCATTCTTTCACGTTGGCATCTACATCGGCAACGGTCAGATGATCCATGCTCCTCGCACCGGTGACGTCGTGAAAATCAGCACGGTGACATGGACGCGTGTGCTCGGAGTGGGACGCCCGAAGTAACCTTGCGGCGATGAGTGGTGTCGCTGCACTAGCGAATTGGCAGAAGAGTTCGTTCACTGCCGGTGGCATCACGCACGAGACATATCGGCGAGGCACTGGCCGAGCTGTCATCGTCGTGCATGAGATTCCCGGTATCACACCCCGCGTCATCGAGTTTGCCGACCGAGTTGTCAGTGCCGGTTTCACCGTCGTGATGCCTCTCCTCGTTGGTGAAGTTGGTCGCGAACCGAGCGGCACCTATATGGCGTCATCAATGACAAAGGTGTGCATCTCGCGAGAGTTCACCACCTTGGCACTCCGCAAGACGTCGCCGATCATTGCGTGGTTGCGCGCTCTTGCCAAGAGCCTGCATAACGAACTCGGTGGCAAGGGTGTCGGCGCAGTGGGAATGTGTTTCAGTGGAGGCTTCGCGCTCGGCATGATGCTCGACGACACGATGGTTGCACCGGTGCTCTCGCAGCCTTCCTTGCCTTTTGCCTTTGGTAAAACCCGAGGTGCCGACCTCAACTTGTCACCCGATGACGAGGCAGTCATCCGCCGTCGCGCCGAAGAGGGGTGCCAGGTTCTCGGCTTACGTTTCACGGGTGACCGCCTCGTCGGTAAACGTTTTGACTCGCTGCGCAACTTGCTGGGCGGTCAGTTCATTGCGGTGGAGTTCGAGTCTCAGAAGCCAAGTGACCACTCGGTGCTCACTGAGCAGCGTCAAGAAGCCGGTGTGCAGCGCGTGGTTGACTTCTTCAGAGAGAAACTGCTGCCATGACCCAGACCGACGATCGCACTGCACACTTCGCCTCCCTCGTTGAACCAGTTCGTGACTGGACGACTGACTTCGACCACATGCACCCGGATTACAACGCCAATGCCCCAGAGATCTGGGAAGAACTGCGTGCCAAGTGCCCGGTTGCCCACTCACCCCGCTACGGCGGCACATGGCTGCCGGTGCGCCATGAAGATGTGAGTGCAATCGCCTACGACACGGAGCACTTCAGTTCTGAAGATGTCGTCGTCAAGCGAATCAAGCCGACGGGGGAGAGTCGACCGTACGGCGGCGCCCCGCCGATCACGTCCGACCCACCCTTCCACCATCACGCGCGACGGTTGCTCTTGCCAGCGTTTGCTCCGCAAAAAATCGCCGCGATGGAAGCCGAGACTCGCGCGTTCTGTCACTCACTCATCGACAACCTGGGCTCGGCCGATGTCGTAGATGCCGCCGACCAGTACGCAAAACACATTCCGCCGGCCGTCATTGCGCACATGCTGGATTTGCCGCTCGCTGACGGCGAGTTGTTCCGCGATTTCATTCATACTGCACTTGAAGGTGTCGCTGAGGACCAGGCGGTGCGTCAAGCGGGTTGGCAGAAACTCGATGCCTATCTCGATCAACGCATCACTGAACGGAGCAACAACCTCGGGGACGACCTGCTCAGTTTTCTGCTGACCGTTGAGTTGGGCGGCAACCGGTTGCATCCCGAGCATGTCCGCGGCACCGTTGCACTGCTGCTCATCGCTGGTATCGACACCACATGGAGCGCGATTGGCTCCACGCTCTGGCATTTGGCGAAGACTCCGAGCGACCTCGCGCGACTTGTTCGGGAGCCAGAACTCGTGCCGACCGCCGTCGAAGAAATGCTGCGCGCATACGCACCGGTCACCATGGCGCGTGTCGTCGCAAAAGATGTGGAGATCGGCGGCTGTCCGATGAAAGAGGGCGACTGGGTGTTGTTGCCGTTCCCCGCAGCGAATCGTGACCCAGAGGCATTCGAACATGCCGATGAGGTCATCATCGATCGCGAGGTAAACCGGCACTCCGCATTCGGACTGGGTATCCACCGATGCATTGGTTCCAACTTGGCACGCATGGAAGTGCGCATCGCGATGGAAGTCTTCATCGAGCGGTTCCCGGAGTTTGAACTTGCCGATCCCACCGCAGTCACCTGGAGCGTCGGGCAAGTGCGCGGGCCACGCTCGTTGCCGATTCGTGTTCGGTCGCGCGCGACGACGCGGACCAAGTGACAGACGAACGTCGCGTCGCACTCGATCTGACGCAACTGAATCCCGATCAGCGGGATGCAGTGGAATACATGGGTGGTCCACTACTGATCGTCGCTGGTGCGGGGTCGGGTAAGACCCGTGTTCTTACGCATCGCGTGGCCCACTTGATTGCCAGCGGTGTGCACCCGATGAATGTTCTTGCGATTACCTTCACCAACAAGGCGGCCGACGAGATGCGCGCTCGAGTGAGGTCGCTCGTGGGCGAAGTAGCTGACCGCATGTGGGTGAGCACATTCCATGCCGCCTGCGTGCGCATCTTGCGAATGACTGCCGACAAAATCGGCTACACCAAGAACTTCACCATCTACGACTCATCGGATTCGCAGCGTCTCGTTGGGCAAATCATCCGTGATCTCAATCTGGATCCGAAGCGCTTTCCCGCAAAGGGTGCGCAGGCCCGCATCAGTCTTTGGAAGAACGAGCTCGTCGATGCTGCTGGCGCCAACGACACGGCATTTGGTCCGTTCGACAAGAAGTATGCGGAGATCTACTCCGAATACCAGCATCGCCTGCACCGTGCCGGCGCCATGGACTTTGATGACCTGCTCGTGAACGTAGTGATGCTGTTCCGTCGGAACCCCGACGTGCTCGCGTCATTTCAAGATCGGTTCAAGCATGTGCTGGTTGATGAATATCAAGACACCAACCTCGCGCAGAACGAGATCGTGCTGCTGCTGGGCCGCGAGCACCACAACGTGTGTGTGGTCGGCGATACTGACCAGTCGATCTACGCGTTCCGTGGTGCGGACTACCGCAACATCCTGCAGTTTGAGAAGGCATTCCCTGACGTCTACACCGTGGTACTCGCACAGAACTACCGCAGCACGCAGGTGATTCTCGATGCGGCAAATGCGGTGATCTCCAACAACGTGGAGCGCAAGCCAAAGGAACTGTGGACGGAGGTCGGTAGTGGCGACAAGATTGTCCGCTACTACGCAGAAGACGAAGACGAAGAAGCACGCTTCGTTGTCTCAGAGTTGAAGCGCTTGCACCGGCATGAAGCAATCAACTGGCGTGAGATGGCTGTCTTCTATCGAACCAATGCGCAATCCCGTGTGATTGAAGAATTCTTGATTGATGCCGATATTCCGTATCGCGTGGTCGGCGGCACGAAGTTTTACGACCGTAAGGAGGTGAAGGACGCAATCGCGTATCTGCGTTGCATCGCTAACGCCGCCGACGAGATCAGCATTCGTCGAGTCATCAACGTTCCGCGCAGAGGAGTTGGCGACACCAGTCTCGACAAGGTTGCGGCACTCGCTTCGCAGCAGAGCTTGGGTTTGTCGGTGGCCCTGCGTCGTGCGGCTCAGGCAGGGGTCAGTGGCGCGGCATTGCGCGGCATCAACGACTTCATCGCACTCACTGATTCGCTGAGCACTGAAGTGGAACAAGGCCCAGCCCACCTATTGAGGGAACTTCTCGAGCGCAGCGGGTACCTCTCCGAGTTGCGAAATGAGGACACAATCGAGTCGCAAGGCCGCGTCGAAAACTTGGAAGAACTCATCGGCGCTGCCGAGGAATTCCCCGATACCAACGATTTCTTGGAGAAGGTATCACTCGTGTCGGACACCGACGACATCGCTGGTGACGACAAGGTGATGATGATGACGCTGCACTCAGCAAAGGGTCTTGAATTCCCGACTGTTTTCATCATTGGAATGGAAGACGGCGTGTTCCCACACAGCCGTTCTTTGTTGGAATCAGCCGCACTCGAGGAAGAACGTCGTCTCGCGTACGTCGGTATCACTCGGGCGGAACGACGCTTGTATGTGTCACACGCATGGAGTCGAAGCCTGCACGGGTCGCGTCAGTACAACCCACCGTCGCGGTTTCTCGACGAGATTCCTCTTGACTTGCTTGATCGGCGAGGCAGCGTTGACTCCGGCGCGGACGAGGGTCGCGGACATCTTCGTGAGCGCACCGACTGGTCGCGCACCCCTGTGCCTGATTTTCGAGGCGGAGCTTCGCGCAACGGCTCGCGCAGTGTGACGTCGGCGGCAAGTGATGCGCTGCGCCCACCCGCGCG
>Ga0207935_1000176_pt1 | contig 17260 bp, 30 predicted proteins | sample LakMenEpi30Aug10_FD_150746 | JGI IMG/M metagenome (GOLD analysis project Ga0207935, IMG submission 150746) | Freshwater microbial communities from Lake Mendota, WI - 30AUG2010 deep hole epilimnion (SPAdes) | ecosystem: Environmental > Aquatic > Freshwater > Lake > Epilimnion/Euphotic zone ...
GTGAAAACTCCTTTCTCTCCTCTTAATGCACGTTTTGACACATCCCATATATCCTCATTGTAATCTAATGGAATACCATAGCGGTTGTTCCATAGAAGTAGAAGATCTTTTACAGATTCAATCTGTTTATCAGTGTAGTTGTGGAAGTATTCATATCCTTTGTATGGGGTATCTAATTGGATCACCTCATCTTCAGGAACCACTCTATTAACATAGTTAAAATACTTACCACCAACTTTTTTTAATTGACCCCAGTTACATATTTCTATTCCTATAGATATTCTATCAAGACTTCTATAAGAAACTCCATGTTTCTGGAATGTACTTTCTTTTAATCCTAGATGGAATGCCCAGTACTTAGAACTAAATCCTTGTACTATTTGTCCATCTACAGATCCTTTACCAGATATAGATACACAAGTGGCAATCCTTTCTTTATTAGCTTCCCAGTGTTTAAATACATTAACACCATCAGAATTACCTGCAGTGTGATGTAAATATATCTGAGATTTAGGATGCTCTTCCTTAATGTATTGACTTTCAGGAAAAGGAGTCTGGATCAGATTCATTTCTTTTTCTTTGAAGGTTTAACCTCGATAGTTTCTTCAGTGAAGAAGTTAGAAATGAACTTACCAAGCACTGCTACCACCATAATAATGGTTCCCGCTAAAGGATGTCCATTCATAATGACAATGCTAGCACCAAAAGTACCAGCTGCTGCAAGACTATCACCCAAAACGCGCAGGCGTTTAGGAGTGGGAGCAAAGTAGTGTTTGAATCCGAACTTCATATTATTTCAGTTTAATTTTCCAGTAGGATTGTAAACCATAAGACACTTGTCCGCTAGTATTAAGTCCCACTGATACACCATAGATTTGGTCTCTCTTGTTCTTCAAGAGCAAACCTGCGTTTATACCATTAATCAGTTCTGCAGAATTACCTGAGATCTGACCTCCAGCATACACCTGTCTCGTCTTAGGAGCAGGTAAGGTGATTGTTTCCTTTATAATAGGATACTTTACATTCACCTGGGTGGATCTACCAACCACCATGTTTTTCTGCACCGTATCTGTAATTTTAACGTATCCGATTGAATCTACAGATATACTATCTCGTTGGATGTTCTTCGTAAGTAGTTCATTTACAACACTTTCGTATTGTTTTAATAGTGCATTATAGTTAGTATCGGGTAGATATTCTTTAATGATTGTTTCACGTGGAACATCTATAGGAATAGTTTTAATAATCTGCGGTCTAGAATAAATAGTAGAATCCTTTACCACCCATACTGTATCACGAACTACAGTGGGTGTACCAGGCGGTTTAGGATCATTACAACGTTGTAACAACACCAAAAGAATCAGTACAATCACTATTAGGTTATGGATATTACCCTTCAAGTGATTAAGAAGTGACTCTTTTAAGGTAGATGTTGAACTTTTTCTTTTTGCTTTCATTGATAATCAGATCTTTAGATGCGTAGTATATATTATTTTCTTTAGGTTCTTCTCCTAATGGACTGGTTTCCAACAACATAGCAGTTGTTTTGTTGTCATTATAAACCAGTCTTTCTAGGTTATCGATCCTAGTTTTATCAATGTTAGACTGTGCTAGCAGTTCCTTAATATCAGACTTCATCTCTGATACATCTCTCCATATTAGTGTCCCTAAGATCGTTACTAGGGACGGGAACAGCCATATTTTTAGTTTAGTAGCGATATCTTGCTGGGACATAATCCATGGGGTTTTAGCGCATTATGCGGTGAAACATTTAACCATAGACAGGACAGCAACCTCTAACCCACTTATATTCAACAGGTTATGGTTCTTTAAAAATATTTTGTGAATTACTTGTAAATATTTCATTGATTCTGTACCTTCGTCTATATAAATATACATAGTGTATGCAGAGCATACTCTACAGTATAATATAACGATTTTTTTGGAATCTTCAATGTATTAACCCCTAAACCTTCTGCATTTATGATGCTTTCGACCAAAGAGTACCAACAAAGACTTGCTTATAAGATGAGCAAAGCTTTTATAGAGGAACTATTTGAAAAAACTGGTATGCACGCAACTATCAAAATTGAGAATCTTAAGATGTCCTACTTGGAAAATGGACCAATCAATAAGATAATTAGTCTTGATATTTTAGAAAACAATTTACTGAAAATGGTCCCAATTCCTTTGGACAAAAACCCAATGAGAACCAACTCAAGAAAAGGAGAGTATGTAGAAGTGAGATGTGTATTTTGTCACATTGCTTGTAAAGTGTTGGGATTTAGTCTGGTTGCTGTAGCTAGACATATCAAACGTGATCACACAAGTATTCTTCATATGAACAAAAGAGCAGATCAACTGCTGGAGACTGATGAAAGATTCAGGAACTTTTACAAAATTATTTTTGACGCTTTAAATAAAGAACAACATGTTGATGCTGTTTGATTACATAACAAATCTAAATCTGACACCTAATGAGTTTTATACACTCCTTTCTATCTACCACAAACAAATTCCAAAGATTCCCACTTTGCAGTATGAGCTAAAGAAGTTAGAGTCAACAGGATATATACAAGACAGCAAGCTGACTAACAAAGCAGTTGAAGTGGTAGAAAAGTTTGAAGCAACGTTTAAGTCTTCTGCTGGGAAGGTTACACGTAATGTGAAACTTTCAGATGATGAGCTCGAAAGAGTAAAAGAATATAGAGAGGTATTTCCAAAAGGTATGTTACCTTCAGGATATCCATCAAGAGTCCCTGTAAAGGAGTTGGAAAAGAAGTTCTTGTGGTTTCATTTAAACTACGATTATGACTGGGATACTATTATCAAAGCTGCTAAAAAGTATGTATCAGAATATGAATCTCAGTCTTATAAGTATATGAAGACATCTGGTTACTTTATAGCAAAAACAGAAAAGAACATAGTTATATCCACATTAGCATCTTATTGTGATATGATAAAAGAAGGTGATGATCATATACCAACAAGTGTAGAAACCCATAAAGTATTATAAATGAGACTACCAGAGTGGATACACAGATTGATTATATCTATCCTTTTCTCAATTATAAACTGGAAACTTGTAGATTTTTTGATTATTGATATTGGATTTATCAAGTATATACTTATAGAAATATCGATACTTGGTATGTCACATTGCCTTATATTTGTATATAAATTAACAGGAATAGAACCAGACGAAAAAGATGAGCAAAAGGATACACATTAGTGAAGCTTATAGTAGTGCAATTGATTACATTCATAAGAGGAGAAGCGGTGAAGAAAAAAGCATCAAGACTCCTTGGGAAAAAATGAATCGTGCAACATTTAACGGATTAGAATGGAACAACATTATTGTAATAGGTGGTAGACCTGGAGGTGGTAAAACAATGCTTGCTAATCTTATAACAAGAGAAGCACATAAACTTAATCCAGATCAAGACTTTGCAGTGTTAGACTTTCAATTTGAAATGTTAGCAAAGCATACAGCAATGCGAGAGTTTTCTGCAAAAACAGGAGTACAGTCTACAAAACTTGCCAGCGTATTTGATGAGGTGAGCGATGCAGAAGTGCAAGCAGTACTTAGTTATGTAGAAAACAATAAGAATAAAGACATCTATATCATAGAACAACCCGGATCTGTAAAGCAGATACGTAAGGATATAGAACAAGCTTTAATAGACTTTAATAAACCCTTGATTGTCACTATAGATCACTCTATTTTGGTGAGAAAGGATGCATCAGAAAAGGATAGTTTTGAAACTCTTCATAATTTATCCAAAATGATGACGGAACTTAAGAGATTTAAGGTTATCTTTATAGTCCTGACACAGCTCAATAGAGATTGTGAAAGTGTTGAAAGATTAAAACCTGGAACTTTTGGTAACTACCTACTTGATTCAGATATATATGGAGGTGATGCATTGTTGCAACACGCAGATCTTGTTCTTGGAATTAACAATCCATTCAAACACGGTCTTACACAATATGGTCCACTCAAGTATACAATAAGAGATAAATCAACTTTAGTAGTACACTATTTAAAAAATAGACACGGAGAATCTAATCAGTTATCCTTTATGCGTGCAGAATTTGATCGTATGATGATATATGATATGGATGCTCCACCAACAGCAATAAGACCCAAATAAACATCAAAATGAAAACACAAAACAAAATGGAAAGAAAAGTAGCAGAGTCCATCCTTAGAGAAAGGAATATGGACAACTTTAAACGATTAGGATTTATGGAACCGCCATTCTTTAAGATTAAGATGGCGTACATCCCTACGGACAGAATAGTATCTGAACTGGTTGTAGGAATGTTTGACTCAGAATTAACAAAGACAGAAGGTGTATACATTGAGTTAACAGATGGTGATAACCTACCTCTGAACACTGAACCTACACTTTATTATCTTCCGTATAGAGCAGATTATAAACAAGCATATGTTAATCATTTACAGAAGTCAGGAGCTGATCGCTATCTAGTTCCTCTTGATACTCTCATCCTTGTAGATGTACCAAAAGAATCTAAAAGTACAAGTAGTCAAAATATAGAATTACCACAACCAACAGATGAAGAATATCCTGACTGTCACTATTCTGAGTTAACAGCAAGAGATAGAGCTTGTATTGACTTACGTGTTCCAGAGAGTAATAAGCAGTGGTTAAACGATCTCATCAAAAAATCAAATAAACAATAACAATGGCACAAAGTATCCTCATCATCGCAGAGTCTGGATCGGGTAAGTCTACCTCGATTGAGAATCTGAAACCAGAAGAAACATTTATCATCAACGTAGCAAACAAACCTCTTCCATTTAAAGGATGGAAGAAAAAATACACGCAATTTGACATTGCCACCAAGAAAGGTAATGTAGCAGCTGTATCAAAACCTGCTGATATTGAAGCAGTTCTGAAAATTATTAACAATGAGCGTAAAGAGATTAAGAACATTGTTATTGATGACTTTCAGTATATGAGTGCATTTGAATATTTTGGAAGAGCTAGCGAGAAAGGTTATGAGAAGTTTACCCAGATGGGTGCTGCTCTAGCTCACATTGCAAAGCTTCCTATTTTAATGCGTGACGATCTTATGGTATTCTATCTTACACACGCTGAAGAATCTACTGACCTAGAAGGTAAGCGTAGAGTGAAAGCAAAAACTATTGGAAAAATGGTTGACGAAAAGTTGACGTTGGAAGGATTATTTTCCATAGTTTTGTTCGGCAAAGTGAAGAAGAATAAAGAAGGAGAGTTACGTTATGTATTTGAGACGCAGAATAATAGTGAGAACACCTGTAAAAGTCCAAAGGGTATGTTTACTACCTTCGAGATTCCAAACGATTTGCAATTTGTAAGAGAAGCAATCATTGCTTATGAGAATTAATAACTTTATAAACTATCAATCATGTTAACAACAAAGGACATCCAAACACAGAAAAGTGGTGGTAAGACACCCAAAATTTTTAGACCTAGCAACATTAAAGCTAAAGTGAACAGCATATTTGTTCAGCAACAAAAGTCTAATCCCGATGCATTGTTTCTTATAATGAATCTAGAAGGAGAAGATCTAGGTCCAGAGTTTGAAGGGTTTTATTATAACTCAGAGAAACCTGAACTAGGTCGTGCAAAAGGTCAAGTGGCACGCGTTAAGTTCTCACAATACTCATATAAAGATATGGTGACTAAATCTGGTTACCCTGTTTCAAGAGACCGTCAGATTTTACGTGACATTGTTTCTTTAGCAGAAGCATTAGGTGTAAGAACTGAAATTGATAATATCGAATCTGAGAGCATTGAAGATTTTGTAGCAGCTGCATCAAAGTTTCTTAATAACGGAGTATTTCTAAACTGGTGCATTGGTGGTTCTGCATATCTAAAAGATGATGGCAACAAAGATTACACTCTCTATCTACCAAAATATGATAGATCAGTATCTACAGTTAATTTTGCACCACTAGAAAAAGCAGATGCTGTAACAAAGTTTGCATATGAAAAGCATGTGCAAGACGATACAAAGAAAGCAGATGAACCTGTATCAGGTTGGGATGCTCCAGCAGCTTCTAAATCAGAAAACTGGAAACCAACAGGATTCGAACTCTAATACATTAACATTTAAAACAAAAGGGGTGGGAGTTTCTCACCCCTATTTTGTCTATGCTATCCACGAAATATCTTTTACAAACATGTAAAAATGTTCCGGATACGTGGATGTTTGAACACTACTGTAAGCTTACAGAAAAACTTACAGGACAAAGTATTAAGATCAACTCGGTGTTTAATTCAAAAGATAAGACACCTAGTATGTGCATCTACGTATTTGAGAAGACTAATAAGTATGTATTTAAAGACTTCTCTACAGGTAAGGGTGGTGGTCCAATAAAGCTTGTTCAAGAACTATTTTCTATAGACTACCACACAGCTAGAGAAAAGATTATAGAAGACTATAACAATTACATTCTCCTAAATAATGGTGATGCTCATAAGATTACCGAATTTAAGGTGAGAAGTAGGTTTAAAGTTACTAGTCATAAGATAAGAAAATGGACCGCACGCGATCAAAAATTCTGGTCTCAGTTTAACATCTCATCTTTATTACTTGAGCGATATAATATAAAACCCTTAGAAAGCTATACAATGTCTAAAGAAGAAGACGGTGAGCTTAAGAGTTTAGAAATTAAGGGATTACTATTATATGGTTACTTTACTGCTGAAGGTACTTTATACAAAATATATCAACCGAATGTAAAGGAGCATAAGTTTATAAAGATCAAAGATTATCTACAAGGATCTGACCAATTAGAAGAAGGACATTGTCTTATAATAGCATCTAGTCTTAAAGATACAATGGTAATGAAGTCATTAGGAATAAAATGCAGCTTTATAGTTCCTGACTCAGAGAATACAATAATCAAAGAGATTGTAATGGAAGAGTTTAAGAAAAAGTATAAAACAATCCTTAGTTTGTTTGATAACGATGAAGCAGGGATAGCAGCTATGAAAAAATACAAAGAACTTTATGATATTGACTATGTGTATTTTGATCTTGAGAAAGATGTGGCGGATGCTGTCAAAGCGCACGGACCAGATATAGTAAAGAAAAAACTTGTACCTTTAATAAACAAGAAGCTTAATAATTCATGACAAAGAGAAGGAAGATAAAGAAACCACGAGTAGCTAAACCTCGTAATTCTGGTACTATGACGGAGTCTGCATTTTGGAGTTTTATCCGAAGTGCTCTCCGTCAAAAGTCTAGATGGTGGAAACCTATTACACAGTGCAAACTAAAAGCTCGTCGTCCATATAAAGGACCTAACAAGCGTCAGAAGTTTGAATACCAGTGTAAGCAGTGTCAACAATGGTTTCCTGATAAACATGTAAATGTTGATCACATTACCCCTGCAGGTACTCTACGCTGTGCTAATGATCTTCCCGGATTTGTAGAAAGATTATTCTGTGAGATTGATGGGTTACAAGTTTTATGTTCCAAATGTCACGATAAAAAAACAAAACAAGAAAAGGATGATAGTACAAAGCATCCATGAAATCCTCAATCCATTTGATGTTGAGGTAAAAGGATTAGGATATGGAGTTGCTGTATTTATGATAGCAGGATCTATACATTCTAACCCACAATTTATAGTTAGACTATATAAGACTGGAGAACTTCGCACAGTAGATCAAAATGATATACGTGTATATGGTAATCCATCAACAGGAGAAAATCTTAAACCACCACCTTTTAAATAATCAAACATGATGAACAAAGAAAAACTTGAAAGAATCCTACTTAAGTTAAAAGACATAAGTAGGGAAATAGATGAGCTACATGATTTTTTAGCAATGACTGAAGCTCTCACTACAGATAAAAATACAGCAGATCGCATCCGTACATTTTTAGAAAGAAAAGAAGTATGGAACAAAATTGAAAACTCATGACAGAGCAAATATTTTGGGATAGCATCAAGAAGTTTCTAGATGTTCCCTTTGATATTGAAAACGTAGTTAAAGTAGAATGTGATCCTACCGGGTGCATCTACCTTGACCTTATTGACGGATCTACATTTTATTTAGCTTTTAACGAAGCAGAAAACATTGATGACTGGGATTAATATGAAAACAGGAACAATTACAACAGAACAATTTGTAGAAGGTTTTAATCCTTCTACAGTATTACAGGAGAATAGCTTCTACGAAAAGAAGTTCTATTTCTCGTATAGTAGTTTAAATAAGCTTCTCTATTGTCCAGAAGTATTCTATAAAGAATATGTGCTAGGTGATAAAGAAGAGAAACTAGAGTCCTATCTTACAGAAGGTAAGGTAATACACGCTCTACTGTTAGAACCTGAAAAGTTTGAGGAGCAGTTTATACTATCCACTACTAAGCTTCCTAGCGATAATGCTAAAGCTGTGGTTGATAGAGTGTATGCACACAACAAAGAACTTGTTGCTAATGGTGCAGAAGATAAACCTAATCTAGCAGACCATGCAAATGCTATCATTGATGTCTTAAAAGATATCAATCTCTATCAAACTCTTAAGACTGATGAGCAGCGTATAGAAAAAATGCTGACAGCAGAAACTGTAAACTATTGGAACTTCTTACGTAATAGCGAAGGAAAAACCTATGTTGATTTTGATACATACGAAAGATGCAAAGCAATAGTTGAAAGGATTAAAGAAAACAAAGAGATTTGTCAGTTGATTAACGCTAATAGTAAAGAAGAATGGTGGACAACTGTAGAGTCTTATAACGAGGTTAAGGTAGATATGGAACTTAAGAAGTTTGAATTTGGTCTTAAGGGTATGATTGATAATCTGGTTATTGATCCAGGTAATGGAGTCATCCGCATTAATGATATCAAGACTACAAGTAAAACACTTAAAGATTTTCCTGAGTCTATTAAGTTCTATCGTTATGATCTTCAGGCAGCTATATATAATCTTCTTGTTGTTAGTAAGTACGAAGAATTAATACGTAAAGGTTACAAAGTAGAGTTCAGATTTATTGTTATAGATAAGAATCTGCAGATGTATCCCTTTATTGTATCCTCAGCAACAATGAAAAATTGGACATCTGAGTTACAATCTGTACTTTTGAAGGCAGATTATCATTACACTAACAAAGACTACACTCTGCCTTATGACTTTGTAAAAGGAGAGGTGGTCCTATAAACACCACTATGGAGAAGCGTAGTAAAATAAAAAACTTAAACAAGGGGTACTTTCAGAAATCCATGTTCTTTTTGTATCCCTTGCTTAAGATCTCCAAGAAACTACTACCAATTAGCACATATGTCTCTTGGAGCAATAGTCCTAATGAAGAGTATACTCTTGTTTGTAAATATAAAAAGTTTGTATCTCCTATAGATCAAGAACTTGAAAAGCAATATCTTCTAAAACATCCTAGATTTATCAATTACTATGAGCTTGAAGATGGTACGTGCATTTACTTATTTACATTCAATGACGCAAAGTACAAGACCACATGGGATGACTTTATGAAAGGGTCTTATTCAAAGTTTCTTCCAACAATTAAAAACGAGATATTGTCTTTTTATAAGTCTGGAACTGTCACTTACGACTATATTACTTCCTATTTATATCCTTCTGAACATTATAACGACTACGCTGAGCTTTTAAATATATCAGTGGATATTCTTAAGGATGGTAAAGAGCTAATAGACAAACCTGATTTAGAAAAAGAAACTTTGAAAACATCCCCAATTAACGTAGATTTGTCATCCCTAAATTTAAACAAGTAAACATGAGAGAAAAAAACATGATGCTGTACACTACAGCTACAAATGGTGAGAAAACTTTTGGATTAATGCCTGTTAATATGGATTGTCCATTTAACGAAGCTATCTATATGCCAAAGTTAGAAGCTCTTGCAGTATTAAGCAAGAGTACACGAGATACATTTACAATGATGGAAAGACTTGATGAGAATGGAGAGGTGAGTGTAGTCGCTGTAAAAGATAAAGATAAGGGAGGACTAAAGCAGGTTACTAAACAACAACGTGTTCAAGTGTCAACTCCTTGGGAATATTTTATTCATGAGAAAGATGAGATCGTAAACTTTATTAAAACACACGCTGGTAATGCAGATTCGTTTGATTACTATAAGTTTATGACTAAATTAGAAACTGTAGAAGCACCAAAGATTATTACATCATAAATGAAAAGTCACTGGATCATGGACTACGAAACAATATGCAACTGTTTCGTAGCTGTGTTTGAACATTATAAGGAATCTAAAAGACGTGTATTCGTCGTAAATAAGCTAAGTTCCAGGTCTCAATTTGATGACCTGGTTTCTTTTCTTATGGAGAATGTAGAACGCGACGAGTGGCATATCTCCTTTAATGGTCTTCATTTTGACTCTCAAATCACTCAATACATTCTAACACATTATGAAGAATGGAAAGATCTATCTAATGATGAGATAGCTTCCCTTATTTATAATTATGCACAGAAGGTAATTAGTAGAGAAAGAGATCAACCTCCAGATTTTCCAGAGTGGAAGCTGTTCATTAAACAGATTGATTTATTTAAAATGAATCACTGGGATAATGCAGCTAAAAGATCTAGTCTAAAGTGGATACAATTCTCTATGGATTGGGATAATGTGGAAGATATGCCACATGCCCACTATAAACTTGTAGATGATATACCCACATTAGAAAAGATCATTAAATATTGTATAAATGACGTTGCGTCTACAAAAGAAATCTTCAAGAGAAGTAGTGAACAGTTAGCTCTTCGCAAAAGTCTCACTGAAGAATACGGTATAAACTTGTTCTCAGCATCAGAAACAAAGATTGCAAGAGAACTATTTGCACACTTTCTTAGCAAACAAACTGGTATCTCTAAATCAGATTTAAAACAACTTAGAACTTTTAGAACACATGTTGCATTAGAGGAATGTATACTTCCATACATAAACTTTGATGTTCCTTGTTTCAAAGAGTTGCATAAGTTTTTTAGAGGTAAGGTGGTAACAGAGACAAAAGGTAGCTTAAACCATATGGTCAAGTATAAGAACATGGAAATATACTATGGACTGGGTGGTGTACATGCTGCTAGAGAATCTGGTATTTATGAAGCTAAAGATGGATATACAATTATGACATCGGATGTCACATCATTCTATCCTAATCTAGCTATTAGAAATAAATTAGCACCAGCACATCTAGATCAAAACCAGTTTTGCAATCTGTATGAATGGTTCTTTGAGGAAAGAAAGAAATATCCTAAGTCTGATCCTAAAAACTATGTCTTTAAGATTATTCTTAATGCTACATATGGATTAAGTAATGATGAGAACAGTTTCCTGTATGATCCGCAACTCACTATGAGTATTACTATCAACGGTCAGCTTCTTCTAACTAAACTATTAGAGATGCTTGTTGAAAGAATACCCGGTGCTATACCGATAATGGTGAATACAGATGGTCTCGAAGTTATGATTCCTAAGACTTTCAAGGATAAGTATAAGGAGATATGTGAAGAATGGGAAAGACTTACAAGTCTACAGCTAGAACACGATGAGTATAAGAAAATTATATTGGCAGATGTAAATAACTACATTGCTATGTATGATAATCCTAAAAAAGAACCAAAGTGTAAAGGTAGATTTGAATGGAAAGACCAGACAGAAAAGAAAGTAGCAATACTACATAAGAATAAATCTTTCCTTATTATTCCTAAAGCAATCTATCACTATTTTGTTTATGGAACAGACCCTAAAGAATACCTAAAAAGCAATAGAGATATCTATGATTATTGCGGTGGTATAAAAGCGAAAGGTGACTGGTCTATAGTTGCTGTAGAAGTAGATAAGGGTGTGATGAAAGAAACAGAACTACAGAAAACCAATCGCTATTTTGTATCTAATAAAGGTATTAAACTCTTTAGAAGAAATAAAGTAGACAAAAGAGAGATACAAGTTGACTCCGGTAGATGGACGCACACTATTTACAATCGAGCATCTGCTAAAAGCTTCGATGAACTGGATGTAAATGAAGATTATTATCTTGAACAGATACATAAGGAGATACACAACATCGATAAACAAATCAAAAGAAAATTTACTCAACTAGAATTATTTTAAAATGTCACAACTTAAGTTAGATCTTAGCGCAGATATGCAAGATTCAGCGTTGTATAAGCTTTTAAATGCACCTATCCCTGAAAAAACGGATAGTTATACACCAATCTCGCATAAAGTTATAATTGAACATACATTAGGTGTTCTTGAAAAACAAAACTTTACTATTAAAAAACACAACTATCGTAGCTCTATGGATGGACTCATCGGATCTGGTGAGTACCATCTTGAGTTTGGTGGTGATTCAGAGATGGGACTAATGCTCGCATGGCAAAATAGCTACAATAAACAAGTAAGTTTTAAATACGCTATTGGTGCTCATGTATTTGTATGTGCAAATGGTATGGTGGCAGGTGATCTTGCTGCTTATCGTCGTAAGCATACAGGTACAGCAGACGAAGATGCATTGAGTCATATTGTAGACTATATTAAATCAGCATCTTCCATTTTTACAAAACTTGTAGAGGATAGAGATAAGTTAAAGACTCACGATCTTACTCTTAAACAAGTTTCTGAGATGATTGGTAGAATGTATTTGTATGATCAGATTATTACATCAACACAGCTTAATATTATGAAGCGTGAGATGGATAAATCTACATACGATTATGGTGTTAGTCCTATGAACGCATGGGCTATATATAATTACGCTACACACGCTTTCAAAGAAGACTCTCCACGTAACTGGATTAAAAGACATACTGACCTACATAAGTTTTTTGCAAATGAGTTTGGTATGAGTGGTGGTTCAGGTATATTGGTACCTGTAGATCCAATAGATGAGGGTCCAGAATGTGATAGTGCTGGTTTCTCTGTAGATGATAGAGGACAACTTGAGGTTAAAGAACCTGATACAAGTCCTACAGAAGCAGATATACTAGATTTATTCTAAACAAAAAAGGGGGAAAACAAAAATTCCCCCTTTTTTAATTTTATAAGCTATGATTAACAATCCTTTTAAATGTAGTGCCACTGGAAAATGTCGGTATCCAACTCCCGGTGATGCTAAAAAAACACTAATAAGTAAATTATCGCACAACAAATCAAAGAACAGAAGTAAAAAAGCATGTGGTAAATCAACTCTAAAAAGATATTATAGATGCCAGCATTGTAATGGTTATCACTTAACAAGCTCAGACTATATGTCAAAAGAAGCCTTTAGTAAGGTGCATAGAGAATATCAGAAAAGAGTTAAGGGTTTAATAATTACCCCACAAGAAGCTTTGAACTGGAAAAAAGATTCATTACCTTTCCCTAAAATTTAAATTATATGATAATAGGAATAAACGGATATGCCCAATCTGGTAAAGATACAGTTGGTAAGATTATCCAGTATTTAAACTGTCCTAATGTTGGAGATGTGACAGTAAAAGAAATCACTAGAACGGATGTTCATGATTGGTGGTTAGAAGATCAGTCTGGATGGGAGATTAAGAAGTTTGCTGGAAAGCTAAAGATTATTGCTAGTCTACTTACAGGTATCCCTACAGAAAAGTTTGAAGATCAAGAGTTCAAAAAAACTCAACTAGGACCAGAGTGGAGTGATCGTGGTATACCAATCACTGTAAGAGATCTTCTACAACGCCTAGGTACAGATGCTCTACGACATGGATTACACTATAATACCTGGGTTAATGCTCTTATGTCTGACTATAAAAAGGAGTTGTCAGAATGTGGTACAAGTAAAAAAGGAACTGTTGTTAAATGTTCTAAATACCCTAACTGGATTATTACAGACACACGTTTTCCTAATGAAGCAGTTGCTATTAAAAAAGCTGGAGGAATAATGGTACGTATTAATAGACCAGGTATTAAACCTATTAACGATCATCCTTCAGAAATATCTTTAGATGGATATAAATTTGACCATGTAATAAATAACGATGGCGATCTTACATTTTTAACAGAACAAGTAAAACAGCTATTATGCCAGATATAACTATGTGTAATGGTATTGACTTCAATACCCATGCAGAGTGTCCTTATAGGAACACCTGTTATAGATTTTTAGTAGAACCTGATGATCTTCATCAGAGTTATTTTGTATCCGCTCCTTATGAAGAAGGACGTGGTTGTGATTATTATTGGGAATCATCTTCTGAAGAACATAAAAAGTAAAACTATGGCAAAAGACAATTGTGTTATGTGTGGTGCAGAGACACCATATGAGTTTGAAACGCATATTGATATGCGTGTTGGATATATAGAAGGAGCTGGACAGCTCTGTTCTAAATGTTATAGCAGAGGAAGTGACCGTGAACATATGTTAATCCCTGCGCACATGATTTATAATACTCCTAATGATGCAGAACTAGGAGCAAAAGTTAGAGAGATTTATTGGTTATCAAAAGACTAAATTATGTCACACCCCTATCATCATTCCATTTCCTCCGCGCGCAAGTTCGGAGGTAAATGGGAAGACTATATAAAGATTCACAGCTGGTTCGATGAGACCAAAGCACACTATCCAGATATGCGTCATCGCGCACTGAGACATCATTCAGAAGGTATCTTCTGGTGTGAGCAACAATTTGGATATGTTATTACAAACTCAGATGGTAAAAATGTACCTGTAAGAACTATTGGTGAACAACATCTTATGGAAGACATTGGGTTTATTCCAACTATCAAAGACTACTTAGATAATATGGAACAAGCTGGATGGATGTTTAAACCAGGTGAAGGTAGAAAAGTATTAAAAGAAATTAACGAACAAAAACTAGACTATGTCAAAGAAGAAACAATCTAAAGAAGAAAAACAATTAAGCATCTTAGAATGGTGCGATGCTATGGTAGCTAAAGGACACACCCTAACTCTTGAATGGGATGGGGGTAATGATTCTGGATGGGTAGAGTTTAAAATTGACGGAGAAAACCCAGAAGAAAACCAGTATACAGAGTCTCTTAAAAACTATTGTTATGATACACTAGACTATGGATCATGGGCTGGTGATTTTAGTGCTTCAGGTGAAGCAACTTACGATCCTGAAGAAAAAGCATTTATAGGACTAGACAATTATAGTACAGAGGAAGTTGTTAACGAAGACATCAAAGTATTCTTACGCGTTCCTAAAGATGTATGGTTTGATGGATTATCTATTCAAGTGGAAGAGTCACAAGGTAGTGTATATAAAGAAGGAGTGGAAGTAGAACTATTAGTTCAAAATGGTTTCACTACAGATAGGCACGCGAAAGTTGCATCTGAAATTGCAACTGCAGTGATAGAAGCGTTTGATAGAGAACTAGACGAAGATGATGAATGTAACATGTTTGCAGACCACACCTACAGATCTACAGACTTTGAAAAAGATCCAGAGACAGGAGATATGGTGGCGTGGATGCAACCTGTTAGCAAACGTGTTTCCGAAGTAGATGAAAAAGACATATATATTTCAGTAGAAGATTTAGAACTTAATTTAGACTAACATGAAAAATCAGTTTGAAAAACTAACGTACAATGTAAGTGGTAGAGAGGGATATTCCCTTTCTACTGCTTTACGCTTATGGAAAACTAAGTATACAGATTTAAAGCAGTTTAAGTCTGAAGTGTGTAAAAATGAAGCTCTTGAGGAGTTCTATAACTTCGTAGCGGAGATGTGGGATGACATCAAAGAAGTCACTGTAAAAGAAGCTCTACAGCTTAAAAATACAGAAGATAGACGTACCTACTTTGACTGTATCGGTCCTAAAAGAATGTTTGAGCAAGTAAAAACAAAACAACTTGATAGACAAGTGGTTAAGAAAAAACGTGCTCGTTGGGATGACAAGAATAAAGAGTACGAGTATGAGTTTGAAGATGTATACGAGCTGTATAAGATTCCTTATAGCGAGTTGTTTGAGAAACCAGCAGAAAAATGGATGCGTCAAGACGACATCTTTGTTGTAAGATGCTGGTGTACCACTACAGGACGTGAGTATTGGTTGTTTGTACCAGAAAACGGATGTTCAGAAACAAACTATACTGAGAAAGGATCTAAGATAACCTACGATGCTATTAAAGCTATCGCTTGGACTATTAGAACTAACATCACTAGACCAGAACGCATCTATCGTCAAGGTGATATCATCGTAGTAAAAGCAAGCAAAGACAGCGTAGCATCAGGATGGACAAGACATCTATCTAAAGATGACTATCTCAGCTTGATGTACTCTGAAACATAGTGGAAATCTTGTGTATATCTTTTAGGCATTATTCAAAACTTAGTATTAAATTTACAATCATGAACAACAAACAGACTACTAAAAGACTTGTCCTCGGTGAAGGAGAAGTTGTTGGACACAAGCACGTCCTAGAATCTAAGAGTGACATCACGTATGAGCGCACTCAAGACCACATTAAGTTTATGCTTAGTGGCATGGGTATTCTTACACACGATGAGCACGATCGTATGGTGTTTGATAAGGGTACATACTACAGCTTCAACCAAGTAGAGTTTAACCCCTTCTCTAAGACCATTGAGCGCGTATTTGATTAACCCTTAAATATAAGACCATGTCTACCACCAACAAAAGGTACACCACTACCACCTACAAAAGAGTGGCAAACAACATCTGTAAAGAAAACAACAGCTACCGTGTTCGTTTTAAAAAGAACGGAAAGTTAGTTAGTCGTAACTTTGCAACGCGTAAAGAAGCTATTGCGTTTAGAGATAAGAATATAGCTTAAAACTGGAAAACCAACAAACAAAGGGGAGGGAAAGATTTTTCTCTCCCCTATTTTTTTACTTAATTTGCTGCATGAGTATTGATATTGATCAGTTCGGATACAAGGACCTCGAAGTTAGAGTGTACGATCCTGAGACAAAGACAGTGATAAAAAAATACAAGACATTAGGTAGAGCATCTACTTGCTTAGGAGTTACTAACGCAGTGCTTAGAAACAGATGCACTAATAAAAAAAGGTTGTATTCGCCCACTCTCGATAAGGAAGTGGCAGTAAGATTAGTTAATAAAGATAAACCATGAAAAGAGCATTATACTTAGATGACCAACGTACCCCTACAACAACAATCCCAGGTTATCATCCCTGGGAGGTAGTGAGAAACTACGATGAGTTTGTAAGTTGGATAGAGAAAAATGGTGTTCCGGATCTTGTGTCATTTGACCACGATCTTGCTAAAGAACACATAGATGATTATTT
>Ga0207935_1000177_pt1 | contig 17179 bp, 20 predicted proteins | sample LakMenEpi30Aug10_FD_150746 | JGI IMG/M metagenome (GOLD analysis project Ga0207935, IMG submission 150746) | Freshwater microbial communities from Lake Mendota, WI - 30AUG2010 deep hole epilimnion (SPAdes) | ecosystem: Environmental > Aquatic > Freshwater > Lake > Epilimnion/Euphotic zone ...
CGGCTGTGATTGGTGACTGGTGAGAAGTGACTGGTCGGACTCACCACGGGACCGTGGCGGACTATTCACCAGTCACCAGTCACCAGTCACATCTTCCCAGCGCGGCTGTGATTGGTGACTGGTGAGAAGTGACTGGTCGGACTCACCACGCCGCGACCGCATTGACGCTCCCGCTCTCACATGCCCGTCGCGCCGCAATTCACCGTGAACACGAAGGCGCTCTTCGACGCGCTGCGTGAGTTCCAGGCGTCATCGAAGAAGGACTTCGGCGAGAACCTGCTGCTCGCCGGACGTGGCGTGATCCGCAACGTCATCGCCATCACGCCGCCGAATCGCATCGAGCAGCGCGACGTGTCCGGCATCGGAGCCGACGGACAGGAACTCACCGGCACGATGAGCACGGCCATCGGCGGGGTGCAGGCGCGCAAGCAGGGCGAGGCCGCAATCATGTCCGACCTCTACCGCATCTTCTTTCCCGCGAGCGCGGGCTTCATGAAGAAGTTCCTGCACGCAAACCCGGACGGCACGCAGGCGCGCGACTTCGCGCACAAGGGGCAGAAGAGCATCGGCACCGTGATGGTGCGCGTCATGTCGCGCGAGCAGATGCGCTCCTTTCACAGGGGAAAGAAGAACAGCAAGGGCCGAGTCCGAGGCGGCGGCGAAGGCGGACAGCTCAACTTCGACCACGCCGAGTCGCTGAAGACCGGCATGAACAAGGCGCAGCTCTCGGGTCTGGAATTCGCCATCGTCTCCCCCGCGGACTTCAAAGCGTATGCCGCCGAGATCAAGACGCACGTCGGCTGGCTCGGCCACGGATGGAGCGCCGCGGCCTCCAAGCTCAAGGTGAAGATGCCGAAGTTCATGGACCGCTTCGAATCGCAGTCCGGCGGCATCAGCATCGAGATGGGGCCGGACAAGTTCTCAATCAAAGCCACGAACACCGTCGGCTACGCAGACGACGTGCGAGGCTACCAGCGCCGGATACAGGAAGCCGTGAACCGTCAAGCCGCCGCCTTCGCCAAACGCACCGCCTTCTTCCTGGACAAACGCGGGATGAGACTGCGCTGACGCTGGCGGAATGGGAAGATGTGACTGGTGACTGGTGACTGGTGAATAGTCCGCCACGGTCCCGTGGTGAGTCCGACCAGTCACTTCTCACCAGTCACCAGTCACGCTCCCGGTTGCGCGATGTCCTGCGAGTCGAGGGCGAGCGTGTAGTCTTGCTCGTCTTCGGAGAGGGTGCCGCTGATGACGTAGTTCACGCCGGCGCGGGTGACGAGCTGGTCGAGCTTGGGCGGATTCGTGAGGCGCGACTTGCGGACGATGATCGTGGCGGTGATGCCGACGATGCGGCCCTGCACTTCCATCTCCTCTCGCTTGCTCATGGCGTTCCAGTCCACCTTGACCGGTGCGGGCTCGCCGTCGAATTCGCAGAGCGTGGTGCCGAAGACTTCCTCGGCGTCGGAGCGGGAGGCGGACATGAAGTCGTCGAAGTCGCTCATGTGGGGCGGGAGTTGTCAGTGCTCAGTGCTCAGTGCGCAGTCAGAGCAGCGTGCGGCGGATGCCGATGCTGACGAGGAGCAGGAGCACGATGGTGACCAGGATCTTAAGGGTCTCACTCATGCGTAGCGCAGGGAGGGCTTGCGGCCGGCGAAGGGCTTGCCCTGGACGGCGCAGAGGGCGAGAAGGTCGCGGCTCTTTGCCGGGGTGAGATGCGTGGGGGCGACGTTCTCGAAGCCTTCGATCGGGGTGAAGGTCACGGTGCGCTTGAAGAGCACGCCGAACTTGTCGAGTGAGAGTTCGCGCGCGGCGTCCTCTTTCTCGGCGGGCAGTGCGTAGGAAATCTTGCCTTCGGTCGGAGCTGCGCCGGCAACGACGGTGATGACCTGATCCGGGTTGTCGCTGGAATGCTTGCCGGGTCCGCGCTCGATGATGGCGGCTTCGACTTCGGCGATCTGCGCATCGAGCTTCGCGCGGTCTTCGCGGAGGATGTAGGCGAGATGGACGAGCTGCTCTGTGCGCAGCGCGGGCTTCTCAGCGGGTTCGGGAGCGGGAGCGGGAGTCTTGGGCATGGGTCAGAGTGGCGAGGGTGGAGTGGACTGCGGAAGTTCTGCCGGGACGGACGGCTCCCCCGAACCGCCCGCCCCGGCTCCCAAAGCGGATCCGGACAAGCCGGTGAGTTGCGACTGGAGCGGGAAGACGGCGGTGCCGATGTGCTTGAGGATCACCTGCGTGTCGCCGAGCACGTCGTAGCCGAGGTCGAGGGCGCGCTGGCAGAAGGCCCAGTCTTCGGAGAGGTAGCGGCCGTCGTGAATGCCGACGGGCCAGAGGTCGTGTTCGGCGCGACCGCTGCCGTCGGCGATGTAGGCGCTCTCGGGGTGCGCTTCGATCATGCGCGTGAAGACTTCGCGCTTCACCAAGAGGAAGCCGGTGCCGATGTAGCGGAGCGACTGGAGGCCGCGGGCGTCGGGTGCCGGGAAGTCGAGCTTCGCATTGCAGACCCACGCGAGCGCGCCGTCCTGTTTCTTCGGGTAGAAGCCGCCGACGATGGGCACGTCGTGCGCGAGCATTCGTGCGATCTGCTCGCCGGAGAAGATGAGATCCGTGTCGATGAACAGGAAGTCCGTGCAGTCGCTCGCGAGGAAGGATGCCGTGAGTGTGTTGCGCGCGCGGGAGACGAGGCTGTCGCCGTCCACGGTGCAGACTTGCAGCGCGACGGGCGGGTCCATCAGGAGCTTGATGAGACACTTCACGAATCCCATCGGGACGCTGCCGTAGGAGGGGAGTGCGACGAAGAGCTTGCGGGGATTTGTCATGGAAGGAAAAGGCGCGCCGGGCCGTGTGAATGGCACCGGCGCGCCGGGAAAGGGGATGCGGAGAGCCGCGGCCTAGAACAGCAGCTCGACGGTGAGGTTGCCGTCGGCAGCGTTGCCGCCGTTGGCCTCGCCGGTCGCGGCGGCGCGGATGTAGCGCTTGTTCAGATTCGGCGGGAGCTGCACTTCGATGTTGCCGCCGATGACGTTCGCGGCATTGCCCGCGGCGACGAGCAGCGGAGCGCCGAGGCCGGCGATGTTCACGAAGTTCGCGTTGCTCTCGTTGCTGGCCTGCAGCACAGCGTTGACGTTCTTCGAGTTCGCGCCGGTCGAGGTGTCGATCGTGATGCGGACGGCGAATTTCTCGCTGACCGGGAACGGTGCAGTCGTGCCGAGATCAATCGCGGCGGTGCAAGTCGTGTTCGCCGCGTTCGGCAGAGCGATTGCGGCTTTGAGCGTGGAGTCTTTGAATTGGCGAGGCATGGCGTGGTGTCGGTGTCTGCGTGGAGTCGGCGCCTAGCTTTCGATGGCGTCGGTGTTGAGGATGTTGTCGGTGATGACGAGTGGGACGCCCTCGAAGGACGTGGGCACGGCCGCGATGAGTTCCTGGTCGGCGCGGGTCTTGCCTTGGCCGTAGAGGGTGACGGTGCGGCTGTCCTGAAGCTGCTGCAGCGAGCGTCGGCTCATGAAGATGGCGTCGGGCTTGAAGTTGGCCGGGAAGAGGCGCATCGCGGCGTTCAGCTTCGCATCGGTGCAGGTCTTGCCGCTGTCGGCGGTGAGATTGCAGATGCGTACCACGCTGTGCGGCGTGGCCGTCTGGAGGCCGAGGTAGCTGGACAGCTCGCTCGTGTAGCCCCACATCTTCTTCTCGTTCGCGTCGAGGATGGACTCGACGATGAAGTCGGGCAGGTCGATGAGACCGGTGCCGTTGCGTGCGAGGCCGGGCATGAGCTGGATGAACTCTTCGCCGAACTTCACCATGTAAACGCTCGAGGCGGTCGTGGCCGTGGTGCCCGCGGCGTTCGAGGTGTAGGTGCCACCGAAAGGGGTGAACGCCTTCAAGCCGGGGAAGCCCTTCGCGTCGGTGCTGACGCCATACCAGATCTGTTTGCCGATGGTCTTCATCGCCTCTTCGGCGACGCCCTTGGCCTCGAATGCCTGGTAGCCTGCGGCTCCGCCGCGGCGCCAGTTGTCAGCGATGTGTTTCGCCGCCTCGATGCGACCGCCGAAGCGGAAGCACTGGTGTTGCTTGAGGGTCAGCGCGCTCTTGCTTGCGTCGAAGCCTTCACCGGCTCCGGCAAACGCGACTGTGGGCCGGGCCGTGCGATGGAGCGTCTCGTAGCTGAGGTCGCCGGGATTCGAGAGCAGCTCGTCGGATGCCGGGAAGACGGACAGCTCGGGCGAGACGTTTGCCAGGTCTTCGATGATGCCGCCGACGGCGTCATTGGAGTTCGCTTTGGCGAGGTCGAGAAAGGAGAGTGAAGGCATGGGTCAGGTGGTTCGGTGTGCGGTTTGGAGAGCGGTGAGTGTCAAGCGGCTAGGCGTTTGCCTTGGGCTGGCGTGCTGCGAGATAGGCGATGGTCTTCTCGCGTCCGGTGAGCTTGTTCTCCGGCTTGCCGCCGGTCTGCGAGTTGCCGGCGGTGTGATCCTTGGGCGGGAGCGTGCCGCCGTTCTTCGCGGAGATCTCGCGGAGGCGGGTCTCTGCGCGTTCGTCGGCGGTGACGAGTGCGGCCTCGGCGTTGGCCTTCGCGGTGTTCGCGGTCGCGAGGTCGGTGGTGAGCTTGGTCTTGTCGCTGTTCGCCGTGGCAAGGTCCTTGGTGAGCGTGGCCTTCTCGCCTTCGAGTGCGAGAACCTTCACGCTCGCGGCGTTCAGATTCGCCTCAATGTCCGTGACCTTCGCCTTCAGGTCGTCGCGTTCCGTGATGAGAGTCTGGTGCTCGCCTTCGAGGGCGGTGATGCGCTCCTGCGCGTCTTGCAAAAGTTCGAGGTCGGTTTTCTTGGCCATGATGAAAGTGCGGGTCGCGGGTTGCGGGTTACGTTGCGCGGGCTTGTCAATCCGTGCGCTTGAATCGCTTGAGCGAACGGAGCGCCGTCTCGAATGGAGCGACGCCGTCGATCAGATTGCGACGGTAGGACTGGCGCGCGCTGAAGCTCTGGCCTCGCATCGTGTCGTCGGCAATTTCCCCGGGCCGATTTGCGCGGACGTGCGCGGCGAAGTCGTCAAAGATTTCCTGCACGCCTTCCTGCAGGTCAGCGCGCTGCGCTTCGCTCAGCGCCGTGCCGGGATAGCCGGTGCCTTTGAGGTCGCCCTCCTTGTTCGTGATGAGTTCGACCTTGTATCCTTGGCGCTCGTATGCGGCCGTGCGGTCCACCCACGGGAGATAGACGCCGATGGAGCCGACGTCTGCGCTGGCGCTGGCGAAGATGCGATCCGCGCCGCTCGTGAGGTAATACGCCGCGCTGCAATTCATCGAACCGGCGGTCACGTAGGCAAAGGCGGGAATGTCGAGCGAGGCGATGTGGGCCGCGGCCTCGGGCACGCCGCCGACGGTGCCGCCGGGAGAATTCACCAGGAGCATGAGACGTTGCGCGCCATTCTTCTGCACGTCGGCGATCTCATTCATCAGGTCGCCGAGGTCGGTGGCTCCGCATTGCTTCTCCAGCTTCGAGAGGCCGACGCCGATGGGGCCGAGGATGTGGACGTAGCCGACGCCGTCCTGCACGGAAGGCTCGGGGCGGGCGGTCATCATGTCATCGAGGAAGCCAGCCTGCGGGGCGGACTCGTCGAGCGAGGCGCGCAGCAGCTTGCGCTCGATGAGCGAGCGAATGGTTTCGTGGCCCGTGGCAGTGATCAGCCAGGGGCGGTGATAGACGAGTTCCTGGACGTGTTGGAGTCTCATGCGGCTGCCTGCTCCTCGCTGTCAGTCTGTGCGGCGTTGGTCTCGCTGGCTTTCGTCTTCGCGTCGCCGTTGGCATTTGCCGCGGCGCCGGGGGCGGCGGCACGCCAGAGGGGCATGTTCAGGGACCAGCGTTCGAGCATCTTCGTCTGGATGTCGTCGGCGAGCTTGGAAGTCTTCAGCTCCTGCGTGGCCATCTTGATGAATTCGATGGGCTCGCGGATCCACTGGCGCATGACGTGGCGGTAGTTCTGGCCGCGGGCGTTGCAGTATTCGCGCAGCGTGATCATGCCGTTGGCGAGCAGTTCGATGAGGACGCTGTTGTCGCGGCCGTTGTCCACAGTGACGCGTGGCGGGGTCTGCCAGCTCAGCTTGAGCGCCCAGTCCTTGTCCGTCGGCCTGCGCAGCGCGCCGGTGGCCATGCGGTGTTCGAGATAGCGGAAGGCGACGGGATTGCAGAAGCGGTAGATGAGTCCGTCGGCGAGGACTTGGAAAAGGAGGTCGGCCTTGGAAAGGACGAAGCGGGTGTTTGCACCGCCGAGCTTGGCGATGCTCCAGAAGAATTCCGCGGGGACGCCCCAGCCGGCGCAGACGTCGCGCATGAGCAGATCGGTGATGAAGCCTTCGACGAGTGGCGTCGGGCTGGTCGGGCTGATCATCTTCGCGTCTCCTTCGGCATCCATGTAGGCGATGCCCGCGCCTGCCGCGCCGACGAGCGCTTCGAGCTGCGCGGTGTCCTTGTCGGGATTGCCGTCGGTATCCTTGCCGGCGCGGGAGAGTGCGCCGAGCGCGCCGCGGGTCTTCTTCTTGCCGACGCCCTTCAGCACGAGCGCGATGAGTTGCTGCGCCTTGGCGGTGCGCGTGGTGAGGCGGGTCAGCTCATGGATGTCCACGAGGCGGTTCACGGCCTGGGCGAGGTCGCTGATGCCGCGAGTCTGATTGATGGCATGGGGCTTGTACCAGTGGATCATGCGCTCGCGCGGGACGGGCGTGTGCGTGATGCCGTCGAGTCCGCGCACCCAGTAGCGCATCGCGCGGGAGGCGTCGTTCAGTTCGACGCCGTCGATGACAGCGAGATTCGCGACCGGGCTGAGCGGGCTGCAGATTTCCTGCGAGTCGTAGAGCTGGAAGCAGGGTTCGTTGTTCCACTCGGGGTTCTCAGTCTTTGCGGCGAATGCTTCACCGCGAATGACGCGCTGCTCGAGGATGGCCGTCTGACCTTCGTAGAAGTTTCGCCGTCCGGAGAGGTCGCAGCGCTCGGGCGTGAGCGCGTAGGCTTCAAAGTCATCCTCGGCGAGCTGGTTCCAGTCGTCGTCCTCGGAATCGATCTGCAGCGACACGCCTTTGCCCACGGTGTGACGCGCGATGCCGGCGACGCCTTCCTTGACGATGCCGAAGTTTTGCCAGAGCCATTCGGCCTTCTCATTGATGCGCGTGCGCGTGTACTTGCCGAGGTAGAGGGCGCTGTCCTGCGGCAGGATGAAGCGGACGTTTGCGCGATCGATGGATTCGACGACGGTGTCCTGGAATGAGTTGCTGCCACCTCCGAAGAGGCCGCGGATTCTGCCGATGATGCTCATGCTTTGCTGAAGTCGAGAAACGTGATGCCGGTGGGCTCGCTGCCTTCGTCGCCGTCGTAGTACGTGAGCGCGGCGCGGGCGGCGCGGGCGACGTCGAGATTTGTGCAGACGGTGACGCCGGTGTAGCTCTTGCCGTTCTGCGAGCCGGAATTGACTGCGCGGAGTGCGCCTTTGCCGGCGAGGATCTTGGCCTTGGCGTCGTCGAGCAGCGCGGTGGCGAATTCGGTATCCTCCGTGGCTTCGAGATCGGCCACGAGGAAGTCGTAGAGTTCTTGGGCGGCGCGCGTCATCGGACGCGCGGGGGTGTCAACAGTTGGGCAGTGCTCAGTGCGCAGTGCTCAGTGTGCAGTCCAGCGGAAAGGCCTTTCCGGTGGGTTGGCTGATTTCGTGGCAGTTACGGCGAGATTGAACCGCGGCGGGCGCGGCGGGCGCGGCGGTGAAGAACGGTGGCAACCTTCCCGCTTCGCCGCGCTCTCTGCGTTCGCCGCGGTTCATTCGTCATGCCGGTCAGACGAGGGCTTTGGCGGCTTCGTAGGCGCGGACGATGGGCTCGGCTTTCGTGAGGAAGATGCGGCGGTCGGCGGCGGGCCATGTGGAGGGGTCGCCGTCGGGCAGGTGGTAGCTGAGGCGGAGCTGCGATTGCACGGTGTGCGGGTCGCGGTCGGATTGCTCGGGCTCGGGGAGGATGCCGATCTTGATGTAGGCTTCGGTGAGGGAGCGGCAGGCGGGCTCGGATTCGTCGGGCGGAAAGAGCGCGTCGCGCTTGCGATAGAGCGTGCGCCAGTTGCGCGCGGTGCGTTCGGTGATGAGGGGATCGCCGTCGGGCTTCTTTGCCATCGCGCCTTCGAGCCATTCGGCGAATTCGCCGTCGTGACGCGTGAAGAGCTTCTCGAGCACCTGGCCATTTGCGATGGCGATGCGAAGTGCCTGCGCGGCCGTGGTGACGGTGAGCTGTGTGAGTCGCTCGACTTCGTACGCGCCGACGGCGAGGCGCTGCACGAGGATGCTGTCCGGCATGTCCAGCTCGCGGTCGCTGATCAGGCTGAGGGGAGAGGCGGTGATAGTTTTGGCCATAGCTTTTGTGCGGCCCAAGGCGCGCGGAGTTTGCGCTTGCCGCGGCGGCGTTCCTGGCACGCCTTGCGCGCGGCGGGGCTTTTGTCCCCGCGCGATGTCAGAATGATTCCGCGGGCTTCGTAGCGCTTCTGGATGCCGCGGTAGATGGCGTCCACGGTCGCGCGGACGACGCCGAACTCTGCACCGATGGCATCGAGGGAGCGGCCTTCGTGGCCGAGCAGTCGCAGCCAGCAGAGGGCGCGGATGGCGAGTGTGTGGTTCTCGTCGCAGCTCAGCATGGTGAGGAGTTCGATGATCTGCGGCTTGCCGGGGGCAACGTCGTCGAGGCCGGCGCTAGCGATCTGCGCGGAGACGAGGGCTGTTACACGGGTTCGCGAGAGCGGGTCGTAGGCGATGCCGTTGGGCCCGGTGATGACGGCTCCGGTGCGATCGGTGCGCGGGGCGGCGAGACGGGCGAGGAGCAGGGGTTCGGCGAGGAGGTCGTGCAGAGAGTCGGCGTCATCGGCCGGTGTGTGACGGGTCGAGGCGAGAGGAGAGGATGCTGGGTCGCCGCCTGGCATTGGGAGCAAGTGCTGGTTTTGTAGCACTTGCTGGAAACTTAGCGAGCAAAGATTTACCGCGATGGCGAATTAAACCGCGAAGGAGCGAAGGAGCGAAGGGGAGGAAGAGCGAACGCCCAACGTCCAACGCCCAACGCCCAACGTCCAAGGTCAGAACTTTCTCGGCACATAGGGAACCATTTCCCCGCTGTCGGCAACATGGTCTGTCGTCTCTATGTTCTCTCAGTTCGCCGCCTCGTTCCCCTTCGCTTCTTCGCTACTTCGCGGTGAATTGACTCTTTTATTGACTCTTTTTCCCCACCGTCGCCAGACATCCGGCGCCGTCATGCCTCGCGCCACTGGCGTCGCCGCGATGTCTGGGGAGCGGCTTGCTTTTACCAGTCACTTTTCACCAGTCACCAATCACTTCTTTGCCGCCGACTTCGCCTCGGCTTCGGCGCGCTCTTCGCGGGCGGCGTCGAGTGTGGCCTCCACGGGATCGGCCAGGGCTCGGTGCATCTTCTCGGTGTCGCCCAGGTGATTGCATTTCTTGCGCGTGGTCCATCCGTCGGGGCCTTGGAATTCGTCGGTGAGCTGGGCGCGGTAGTCGGCATCGATGTCGGTCGGGAGCCACCATTGGACGGGGCGTCCGAAGGCGATGCCGAACTTGATGCAGTCGTAGTAGAGATTGGCGGTGAAGTAGTCGGACCAGCAGAGCCAGAGGTCGAGCTGTTCATCGAGCACCTTGGATATGCGGACTTTCGAGCCGCGCGTGTGCGTGGGTGGGCAGCCTTTGTAGGGATCGAAGATCTCCGTCTGGTGCAGGCAAAACTCATAGACGGACTCGGGCTTGTAGCCGGAATCCACGAGGCCGCTGGTGACGAAGTATTCGCGCACGGTTCCGTCGGCGCGCGTGAAGGTGAACTTGCGCAGCTCGCCGGCGTCGTTCTCGCGCAGGCCGGCGAGTTCGAGCAGTTCCTCGTAGCTGTGCGCGCTGCCCCAGTCCACGAGGGCGGACCAGCTCGGGCGCTCGGGGTGATCCCAGAGGACGCCCCAGGCGCGAATGCTGTACCAGTACTCGGCCCCTTCGGAGTCGCCCTGCTTGTCGATGGTCATCGTGAGCACTTCGGCTTCCATCGGGATCTGGCCCTTCACGTAGCGCACGGGGGTGCGGAGGATGACGCGGTCGAGGTCGTCGTCCTTCACGGCCGCGCCTTGGCGGATGAATGGGAGGCCGAGGGTGAAGTTGTGGAACTTGATGAGCGCTTCGAGGTGCGACTTCGCTTCGATGAATTCCTTCGCGATGATGCCCCATCCCTCGAACGGAGAGTAGGCGGCCCAGACGTGCGCGCTGATGCGATCGCGCGGTGCGTGCGGGTTGTGCGCGACCCAGCGATAGCGCGCGAGCATCCAGCGGAGTTGCACGAATGTGATGTCCTTCTTGCAGTGTGCGCACTGGTAGCTCGCGCCGTGCTCGACGTGATCCACGTCGTAGCCGATCTTGTAGCGCTCGCGCTTGGTGGCGTCGTGTGGCGACGTGCGCTCGCCCCACTTCGCGAATTGCTCGAATCGGATCTGGCCGGTGGTTTCTTCGCGCCAGTGCTCGCGATCGGCGGGCTTGCCTTTCTTGTCGAGCAGCGGGTTCAGATCGGCGTCGAATGGGACGAGCTTCTTCTCGCTCGCGAAGGTGAGGCGCTGCCAGCCGGTGAGGTCGGGATCGAGGGACAGCTCGCTCCAGCCGATGGGCCACGGGTCGGAATGAACCGCGGCGGTCGCGGCGGGCGCGGCGGAAGAAGCTCGGGCTGGAGTTTGCGTGGCGGATTTCTTTGCACTCGCCGCGTTCGCCGCGGTGGCCTTTCTTGCGGCGCTGCAGTGCGGACATGGGAGGTAGCAGTGGTGTTGCGAGCCGCGCTGAAACTTTTGCCAGATGGGGGAGAATTCTCCGGCGACGCCGGGTGTGCTGTTCTCCAGGATGAAGCGCGTGTGCGGGAAGAGTCGCGTGCGGGCGATGATCTTGTCGGGGCTGCTTGCGTCGGCGTCGGTCGCGCCTCGGCAGCGGTCGAGTTCGTTGATGATGGCCAGCTCGGCGTTGAAGCCGTGCATGTCGGCCTCGGCTCCGGAGCCGACGATGCGCAGGACTTTTCCACGGAAGGTCTTCCAGAAGACGGTCCACGTCGTCTTGCTGATGATGGCAAGCGCGCGCACGACGCCGCACTGACGGAGGAATGGATCGAGTTCGCTGCGCACGAACTTCTTCAGCGAGGCCGTGGAGGGATCGAGCCACACCACGCAGCCGACGCGCTCGGCGAGCCAGTAGAGCAGGATGACGATGGAGAAGAGTGTCTTGCCCACGCGCGCGCTGGCGCAGAGTGCGAAGTAGTGGACGCCGGGTTTCTGCGCGAGGTCGTGCAGTCCGCGGAAGATGGCGAAGCGTCCGGTGTTGAGCTGGCCGGGCGCGGGTCCGCCGGACTCGTCGGGGATGATGACGTTGCGATCGGCCCACTCCCAGAGGCGAGTGCGCGGGCGAGGGCGGAGCGTGGCGCGGATGAGAGCGCCGAGCCACGAGAGGGTATTGAGGAAACCGGACATGACGTGCGGGGCATGTCAGCGGTCGGGATGTGACTGGTGACTGGTGAACAGTGACTAGTCGGCGGCGCGCGGCTTGCGCTTGCGAGGCTTCGTCGCTTTTGCGCGTGGCGATTTCTGCGGGGCTGTATGGGAAGTGGGCGGGGTAATCTGGGGAGCGGGTTCCTCGATTGCGTCCGCGGGTGCAGCGGGGATTTTTTCCGGGGCGGGTTCGCCCTGGTGGATCTCGGCGATGACACGCGCGCCGATGGTGCGCAGGGTTTCGAGGGCGACGCGGGCGATGAGTTCGCGGAGGGCGGACTTTCTCTCGGCGCAATCCGCGCCGGGTTGGCCGTCGAAGCTGACGAGCTGCAGCAGGCGCGTGCTTTCGGCGTCGAATGGGAGTTCGTCGAGGATTCGATCGAGCGTGGTGTCGAGGTAGCGCGCGCCGTGAAGGTCGCCGAGGTCGCCTTCGATCTCGGCGCGGAGGATGCCGATGACTTCGTTCACGTCTACGAAGCCGACGACTTGCGGGGCGGCGCGCTCGGGGAATTGCGAGAGCTTCTGCGAGAGCACGACGAACGTCGCGCCGAGGGGGACTTCCAGCTCGCTGGCGACGAGGAGCGTGCCGCGCTGCGTTTCGAGCTTCAGCTTGTTGCGCTCGTAGTCGATCATCGCGCCGGCCTTGTTCCAGTCGGCGGCACATCCGCCGATGGGCGGGGGCATGATGAAGCCGGGTGCGTGTGCGGGGTCTTCGGAGTTGTGATTGGTGACTGGTGACTGGTGACTGGCCACGTGGTCGTCGGCGCGCTTCAGCCCGTGCTTGACCATGAAGGCGAGCCATGCGGCTACATCTTTGCGGCCGTCTGCGCGATCGGGCGGGAGGTCGGCTTTGTAGCGCGGGTCGTGACGCCATTCCTGGATTGCGCGGCGCGTGATGGGGACGCCGGATTTGCTGAGCGCGTCGGCGAGTTCGCTCCAGTTCTTTGCATAGCCTCCGTGGCCTTCGGTGGCGACGGGCTCGAAGAGCACGCCCTGCCAGGTGCCGGGCGGAAGTTTCGCGGGACCGGCGGTGCGGGCGCGGGCGAGGATGGCTTCCTCGCGGGCGGTGAGCGTCTTGCCGTCGTTCAATTTGCGCAGGACGTTGGCGAGCTGCTTGTCCTGCAACTTGGCGAGGTCTTCGTCTGTGAGCTTGATGGCCACGGCGTTGGCGGGCCGTCAATCGCTACGGCTCGAATCCGGGGAGGGCTGTCTGTTTGTCGCTGCGGATCTCGCGGGCCTGCTGTGCGTAGGGGTCGTCGAGATTGGCGGCGGGGTGGATGGCTGCACCGTGCTGCCAGAAGTGGGCGTGGCCACGTTTGCGGCTTCTGCCGCGCTGTGTGTGGAGATCGAGGGCGAAGTCTGGAATCTCGCGGCGTTCGCGCGGGCCTTCGTAGTGGACGATGAGGGCGTGATCCACCATGCGGGACTTGGGTGCGTGCGCGAGGTAGTGGACGGCGTGGACGAGGAACAGGCGCTCGGGGGCGTGGCGTTCGTCCTTCTTCTTGCGTTGGTCGCGCCATGACTCGCGCAACGTGGAGACGATGACGCAGGCGTAGCGGTCGGCGGGCCCCACGTCTTCGCTGGCGATGATGACGAGGCGCTTGAAGACGTATTCGCCGAATCCTGCGAGGTCGAGTTCGGTTGCCCAATAGAGCGCGTCGTCGGCGAGGCCGCGGCGGATGCACTTTTGCATGGCGCTGGCGACTTCGCCGACGCGGTGGCCTCCGGGTGTGGTGAGTTCGGAGAAGGTCATGGGCGCGGCCTCCGTGGTGATGGGACCGATGGGACCGATGGGAGTGATGCGGCGGATTGGATGGCGACGAGTGCGTCGGCATCGAGGAGCGCGGCGCGGACGTTTACGCCGTCGAGCTGGCCGTCGGGCACTGCGCCGCGTGCGATGGCTTGTGCCTGCGCTTGCGTGATGCGGAAGCGGCTGGAGAGCCACGGTGCGACTTCCGTGATGGACGGTGACTCGACGCGGAGGCGGACGAAGCGTGTTTCCAAGCGGCCCTTCCACGAGGACCGCAGGCCGGCGAAGTCATTGGTCGTCGCGATGATCGCGAAGCCGGTGGGCATGTAGTCGAGGAGCGTGAGCAGCTCGGCGACGCCGGCGCTGCTGGCTTTGTCGAGTTCGTCCACGCGCTTGCAGGTGCGCGGGGAGAAGAGGTTGCCGTAGGCGCTGCGCTCGCGCCATTCGCGGACGAGGTCGGCGCTGACTGACTGGCCGTTGACGTGGCCGATGGCGAACTTCGAACCGGTGAGTTCCAGCGCGAGCGTGTCGGCGATGGCTGTCTTGCCGACGCCGGGATCTCCATCGAGCAGCAGCGCGAGCGGGTTGCGTCGCGCGGCGATGGCCCGCGCCGCTGCCAGGACGGAGGCGGCGGGGCCGATGAGTGTGGCGGGTGTGCTCATAGTGCGGCGGTGATCACGAGCTGGCCTTGGACGTTCTGGACGACGTGGACGCGCGCGCCGGGCGTGAAGCCGTGGCGCTCGAGCCATTGCCCGGAGAGCCGGATGTGCGGGACGCGCCGCGTTGGCTCGGCGGATTTCCCGCCATGGCCGCGTGCGCGGGCCGGCTGCCGGTAGAGTGTGGAGACGGTGAGCGTGCGCATGACTCAGGCGGCTTGGGCGAGTTGGATGACGTTCACGCGGCCACCGTTAGAGACTGCGGATGCGTTTGGCTGCGCGGGCGCGGACTTGGCGGCGACCTTGGGCGCGGGGATGCGCGGCGCGGGCCCCAACACGAGCGCGGCGAATGCGAATGCGGCGGGCGTGGCGAACAGTTCGCGCGCGAGGGCGTCCCACGGGGTGATGCTCTTCGAGGCGTCGCCGAAGCGGTAGCGGTAGGAGCCTGTCTTGCGGCAGATGTATATCTCGCCGCCGCTCCACTCGGCGAAGGCCGGGGCGAGCTGTGGGAGATGGCGCGCTGCGCGTTGCAGGGTGTTGGCCTTGCCGATGGCGAGGCGGCGGATGTGGGTCAATGGGTTCATGGTTTGGATTGGCGCTTTGGGCGGGTTGCCTGTTCCCGGTTTGGTTTGTGTGCCGAAGGGTTTTCCTTCGACGGTGAGAGTTTCGCCACCGCCAGTCGTGACGTCGCGCACTTCCAATCGTGCGCTCACTTTCCGTCACGCTGGCAGGGCCGATGCTTACGCAGCCTCCGGATCGGAGTCGCCGTCCTCGTCGAAGAATCCCGGCTGCAAGTATTCGTAGGAGCCGCCGAAGGTGTGAGGCTGCCAGCCGAGGTTGGAGTAGTGGCAGCCGTCCACTTCGTGCCAGTGTCCGATGCGGCGGATGCCTTTGCGATCGAGCAATGCCCAGCGGCAGTAGTCGGCGCGCTTCAGCCAATCGAAGCCGAAGCGGGCGATGAGTGAGGCGGCGATGCGAGTATCACTGAGCGGCTCGCGCTTCGGGAACGTGAGGCCGTAGTGCGCGGCGGCGCTGCGATGCTCGGCCCATGTGCCGTTGTGGAAGAGGACGCTGCGCGCGGTGCCCTGCTGTCTCAGCTCCGCACGGTGCGTGATGGGGAATGGATGGCAGAGCTGCGGGTCCACGCCGCCGACGCTGGCAATGCGGAAGTGGACGATGGCAGGACCGGCGATGTCGGCGAGCAGGCGGTGAATCTCCGCGATGGGGAGATTCTTCACGTACTCGACGCGACGACCGTTCAGCCAGGCGAGGCCGGTGCCGTGGCGGTTGGCGCGCTCGCACTGGCCGAGCTGCTCGAGCGTGGGACGGAAGGCCCGGTTGGGCGTGGTGATGGCGACGCACATGGTTCGTGTCCTCCGGGATTAGGCTGCGCTGCGCGTGGTGCGGGTGAGCAGGATCACGTCGAGCGCGGCCTGCTGCGTGTCGTACTTGCCGGCGAGTTCGACGGCTTTGGCGAGCATCTGCGGGAAGCGGTCGGCGAGGAACGGCGAGCCGACGATGCGGGCCATCGGGCGCACCTTCAGGAAGTTCGTGACGGCCTTCGTGCCGCTGAGCGGGCCGTTGCTCCACTGCGCCGGCGTCTTGGCCTTGCGCGCGATGATGGCGAGCGCGAGTGCGCTGAACAGGTGCAGCAGCACCTTCGTCGTGTTCACTGTTCCGGCGAAGCATCGGAATTCCACGGTGCCGCGCGTGTTCAGCGTGGTGAGATTGAGGATGTGATAGCGGCCAGCGATGCCGGCGTCGCCGAGGCGCTTGGTGCGCTTCACGCGGGCGATGGCGCGCTTTGTCTGGTCGCCGAGGGGCGCGCAATAGACACCCTTCTCGCGGGTGATCGTGCCGGTCTGCGCGTAGAGCGCCTTGCTGTTGAAGGCGACGAGGCGCGTGAGGCGCTCGACGTAGGCGGTGAGTTCCTCGCCGCCGGCGGCGCTCGATGCGCCGATGTGAATGTGCATCCCGCACGAGGCGTTCACCTGCGCGCCGATCGCGCGGAGCCATTCGACGAACTCGACGAGATGGCGCACACCGGCCTCGCCCTTCAGGATGGGCGAGACGAATTCGCAGGCGACTTGGCCGGGCTTGGTGACGCGGATGCTGCCGTCGCGCTCCGACTTCCATGCGACGCCGAGGAACGTGGGCGCTGGCAGCAGGCGCTCTCCGGCCCGGGCGACGTTCACCGGAAGCCCGGCGTGATAGTGGCCGACGCGGAGCTGTGCGGCGGCGGGGATGGTGGTTTCGAGTTCGACTCCGAACGTGATTTCTTCGATCTGGCTGTGCATTGTTTCATTGGCCGTTTTTGTGCGGGTTGCCTCGTCCCGGTTTGGTTTGTTTCTAACTATCGAAGGGCTTTCCCCTCGACGGCATTAGTTGAGCGTCCGCACTGGCTAACGTCGCGCGAATCCAATCGTGCGGTTACTTTTGCCCGCGATGGCAGGGCCGATGCTGGATAGCTGGCGGTGTGCCCCGGCGCGGGTGATTCACGCGGGGATGTCGCTTTTTGCCGCCTCGAATGAGGCGGGGAAAATGAACAGCGGAAGTAGTTACGCGGATTATTTCCGCCCGGCGTAACTACACAGGGGCGGCTTGGAGGCGTATTGGAAGCGCCGTTCTGGCGCGTCGGGCTTTGCTTCGCTCTCAGACCAGCGGGCGTAGCTTTCCGGGGAGAGGTCCACATTGACGACTCGTGCGCCGCGTTTGCGGAGACGGCCGGCGATGCCGGCGTCGGCGAGGAGCTGCTCGAATTCCTCGGCGCTGACGGCGGCGAACTGGATCTCGCCGGGGTCGAGTTCACCGAGCATTTTCTTGAGGGCGTCGTCGTCGTGCTCGGCCATCTCGGCGATGCGGTTGTCTGCGGCCACGTCGCGGATTTCCTCGGCGCGGTTTGCGTAAGCCTGGCGTTCGATGGGAACCTGCCAGCCGCGGCGACGCGCCATCATGACGAGGCCGTTGCCCTTGGTGACACAGCCTGAGAGCGTGGAGACGACGGCGCAGCGACGGAAGCCGTTGCCGGGCTTGCGGCCGTCGCCAGCGACCACGAGTTCGTAGCGATCAAGCTGCTTGGCCGGATGCACCTGAGGATTCTTTTGGCCAGGCTGTTCGCTCCACAGCTTCAGCGAGGCCGCATCAACGATCTCATCGTGGAGACAGAAGACAGGGATGCCAGAGGCGACGCCCCGCGGCTTCGGCGTTTCATGGGAAGTTCGTTTTTTGGTCATGTGTAGAATCACGGTGAGAGTCTGTAAGAC